>ENA-UONY01001245-UONY01001245.1-human-gut-metagenome-genome-assembly--contig:-CS9-NODE-1245-length-22801-cov-5.949222_pt1 | contig 22801 bp, 18 predicted proteins | sample MGYA00242465_ERZ724012 | MGnify/ENA metagenome assembly ERZ724012 | reverse complement strand
GACGGGTATGTATCCGAGGTCCGATATTATCTCGCGCCCCTCGCCGCTTAAATGAAGAGTGACGAAATTAAATATGTCGCCCCCCATTTTCGGGTATCCGTTTGTGAACATAAAAAGCGGCCTTGCAATCGGGTATTTGCCGCTTGTGATGCTCTTTGGGTTTGGCAGTATGCCCTCGACGGAAAGCGGCTTTACGGTGTCGTCGACAAATCCGAGGCCGACGTACGCGATGGCGTCTTTTGTCGTGTTCACGCGGGTTCTCGCTTGGCCGTTGGAGCCTACGTATTCGGCGTCCTTGACAATCTTCGCCTTTTTGAGGACGAGCTCGTTGAACGTCTCGTAAGTTCCGCTGTTTGTGTCGCGCGATACGACGACAATCTTTGCGTCGTCGCCGCCAAGCTGTTTCCAGTTTGTGATTTTGCCCGTGTATATGGCGGCTATGTCGGACATTGTGAGGGAGCGGATTTTATTTTTCGGATTCACAATTACGGCAAGCCCGTCGAATGCCACGACGTGCGCAACGGGAAGAACTCCGTTTGCCACGCAGCTTTTAAACTCCGAGTCCTTCATGAATCGCGAGAGGTTCGCGATGTTGCACGCCTTGTTTATGAGGCTCTTGACGCCGTTCCCGCTGCCGGATTCGCTGATTGTTATGTTTACGTCCGGGTGGCTTTCCTTGTAAAATTCGGCAAATGCCTTTGCTATTGGGCCGACTGTCGTCGAGCCGTCTATAATTATGTTTTCTCCGGCGAGGGCGCTTTGCGCCGGGCCGAGCATTAGGGCGGCAAATATTGTAGCCGCTATTTTCAGTGCGATATTTTTCATTTTTTTTCCTTATGTTTTGCTTTTAAAACAATACTTGCATTTGGGCTCTCACCGCGTTTGCGACCGCGCTTTGCACAGCCGAGGAGTCCGTCGGGGAGCCTTCGAGCTTGGCGTATTCGTAGCCTATTTGGAATTTGAGGGCGTTGCCGTTTATGTACCAGTTTAGGCCCGCGTAAATGCTTTGTCCGCGGTCGAAACTCGTATCGGCATAGGCGTTGCGGACTCCGTCGCTAACTTTTATTCCTCTGCCGTCTGTGTCTATCCAGCTGTACCTAACTGTCGGGGCGATGGCGCCGAATTCGCCGATGTCGAATTTATATTCTATGCCGACGTTTACTCCCATTGGGGTCGCGTCCTGCGTGTAATTGTTCTTGGCGTCCTCCATGTTGGCCATCAAGAATTCGCTCCAAAGGCTGAATCCGTAGGCGGAGAGTTTTACGTAGGGGTTGAGGCCTATTATATAGCCTCCGTGTTCGCCCGCCGTTCCCGCGACGTTCGTATCGTTTGTGTATGCGGCGTTTACGCCGGCCTGAAAGGACACTGCGTCCGCAATCTTTCCGGAATAGGAGACGTTTGCCGCGTAGAGCAGGCCGTCCTGCGCGCCGTCGGGAATCGAGGAGGGATTGTTGCTGTAGGAGTTTGTGATAGACAGACCGTATTGAAGGCCGTCAACCGGCGTTTCGCCCTCCCAGTAAAGCCCCGTGTGGCGCCCTCCAAGGCCGAGCCTTCTTCCGTTGTTGCCTTCGGAAAAATAGCGGGAGGCAAGCGAGCGCTCGATGCTCAGAAGCTTCGATGCCGACGTGTATTCCTCAAGATTGAACTTTATTTTTTTATAGCCAATGTCGGCGGTCCCGCTTAGAAACTCCCCGTCATACTTCTTGGTGATGTACGCGTATTCCAGATAGTTTGCGTCAGACCTGCAAAAGTCGGCGATTACGGTTGCGGACCAGCCAGAGCCGAGATCTGCGTTCATTCCGAGAAATATTCTGCGCATGAGGAAATCGCTCTTTGTGCCGAGCTCGTTCTTTACTCCGCCCACAGTTTCGTCGGTTGTTATGTTTTCGTATTGTGTTTGGACTCTGCCGATTAGCTTGACTGATTTAGTCGTCTTTTCCTTCGGGGATACCATCACCGATTTCTTGGAGACCGCGTCGGCCTCCTGCCTCGTAATGACGCCCTTTGATACCAACAGGTCCAGCGTTGCCTTGTCTTGGCCGTAAGATACTGCGGAAGATATTCCGAGAATCGCGGCGATTAGTGCCAATGTGGATTTATATTTCATATTATTGTTTATGGTTCTATGCCGATTTTTTTCCCAATCGACGCCGCGTATCTTCACATAAAAATATTTTATTTCGATTAGCTCTCCGTTTGGTTTGGAATAGTTTTGTCCGCATTTATATCCGATTTTTGTTAGCCCATTGCAAAGCCCCCGTTAGAAGTTTGTTAGGGTGAAAATCTTTGTTGACCTCCGCAAATTAAAATCCCACTTTTGGGCAAGTTATAAAAAAAATATGATAATAACATCGTCCGCAAAAGGGTTGTTTTACAAGCTGTTTTCGGGCACAGTTGTGCTTGGAATCGCAATAATATCGGCGTGCGCGTTTGTGTCGTACTCCATAATCGACAAGGCGTATATCAAAAACGTCCAGAGGACGCTTTCAGATTCGGCTGACTTCGTCTCGAAGCTGCTGTCTGAGAATATGCCTAAGCAGGAACTCTATAGAATATGCCAGTCGTACTCTAAAAACGCCGGCATAAGGACAACGATAGTCGGCTCCAAGGGGGAGGTCCTTCTCGATACGGATTTCGACGAGGCAAACATGTCAAACCACTCCGCCCGCAGGGAAATTTCCTCGGCGTTTTTCGGAGAGCGCAAATTTATAACCCGATACTCGGGCACTCTCAACAAGCAGATGATGTATATCGCAATACCCGCAGGAGAAAAAGTGGACGGCCAATACAGGTATTGCGTAAGGCAATCCATACCGATTTCAAACATCAACGACGTCGAAAACGTCATACTCGGGGAAATCGCCGTGTTTATGGCAATAGCGCTGGTATTCGCGTTTGCGCTCTCGTATATGCTTGCGCGAAAAATATCCTCTCCCATACGCCAGCTTACCGACATTGCCTCGAAATTGGCGAAGGAAAATTTTGAGGTCGCGATTCCTTCGTACGACATAGCCGAGGTCCAGACGCTCGCCAAAACTTTCGACGACATGGCAAAAGTCATAAGAGACAAGATACGCTCGCTCAAAAAGCGCAACCTCGAGCTCGACGAAATTTTCGCGAATATGGACGAAAGCGTTTTTATATGCTCCAAAGACGGGCGCGTGCGCAGATTTAACCGCTCGTGCGCGGAGCTGTTTAACATCGACAAGGACATTGAATCCTTGGTGGCGGAGGCGGCTTTTAGAAACAGCGCCATATTGGCGGCAATAGACAAGGTTTTCGAGTCGGGCGCATGCGAAACCGAAATATGCATAGACTCCGACAAAACCTACCAGTTTGTGGGAAACGTCCTTCCGTACGAGTCCAAAACTCCGCGCGCACTAATCGTAATGCGCGACATCTCCATGCAGAAGAAAAACGAATCCTTGCGCAAGGAATTTGTCGCGAGCGTTTCGCACGAATTAAAAACCCCGATAACCTCTATAAAAATAGCGGCTGAAACAGTGCTGGAATCGTGCGAGGTTGGGGACAAACAGGCGGTCCACTTTTTGGAGGTCATATTGAGGGAGTCGGAGAGAATGAACCTTTTGGTTAACGATATGCTGCTTCTTTCGAGGATTGAATTCAACCAGATGTTCGGCACCGAGACGTTTGAAAAGGTCGAGTTAAAGCCCCTCATATCCGAAGCCGTCGCAATCTACGAGGCGGAGGGCAAAAAGCGCGGCGACGAAATAACCGTAAAGTGCCCCGACGGTTTGAGCGTAAACGGAAGCTATACTCTGCTTCAGATGGCAGTCGGGAATTTGATATCGAACGCCATAAGCCACGCGGGCGACGGAGTAAAAATAGAAATAGAAGCAGCGGCCAAGGGCGACGGCGGGGCAGTGTTGACGGTTGCCGACAACGGGAAGGGCATACCGCCGGAGGATTTGCCGAGAGTATTTGAAAGATTTTACCGCGTGGACAAAGGCCGCGCGAGAAACAGCGGCGGCACGGGGCTCGGCTTGGCGATAGTAAAGCATATCGCAATGCTGCACGGCGGAAGCGCAAGCGCTCAAAGCGAGCTTGGCAAGGGAACAAAATTTACAATATCGCTATGACAAAAGAAAACATACTAATTGTCGAGGACGAAGACTCCATCGCAGAATTGATAGCCTTTAACCTTAAAAAGAACGGGTACGAAACGCGCCGCGTGGACTCCGGAGAAAAAGCAATGGATCTCCTGCTCGGCGGCTGGACGTGCGACTTAATTTTGCTCGACTTGATGCTCGCGGGAATGGACGGCCTCGATTTTTGCAGGAAGCTCAGGCAGACGGAGCGCTTTGCCCGGATACCTGTAATAATTCTAACGGCCCGCAGCGAGGAGTCGGACGTAGTAAGCGGGCTTGAATTCGGCGCAAACGACTACATAACAAAACCGTTTAGCCCGAGGATATTAATCGCGAGAATCAGGGCGCAGTTGCGCAACCGCAATCAAGAGGATACGAAGGCGGATTCGTTGGAGTACATCGGAATCAAACTCGACAGGACATTCCACGAAGTCTTGATAGACGGCAAGCCCGCAACTCTGACTGCAAACGAATTTTCCATACTCGATTTATTTATGTCTTCGCCCGGAAGAGTCTTTTCGCGCGACGCCATTATCACCGCCCTGCACGGCGACGGATACCCTGTGACAGACAGGGCAGTGGACGTATCAATCGTAAATCTCCGCAAAAAGCTCGGCGATAAGGCTGCTTACATAGAGACTGTCCGCGGGGTCGGCTACAAAATGAAAAAAATTTGATATTTTTTTTCTTAAAAATACTCAGGGCGCAGGTGAAATCGCAATATTGCCGCGGGATTTTTTGTCTTGCGGCTTTTTTTTGCGCGGGATTTTTTATGGGCATTGCGGTTCTTTTTTGGCGGGAGTTTTTTTCTGAGATTTTTTTTCTTTATTTGCCAAAGTTGTCCAAAATGCGGCTGAGAGAAAAAATTGACGGCAGCCGCTTATTATCCTCTCTTTCTCCAAATGTCGCAATTTTTATAAGAATTGAATAAAACCCTACTTCCTAAAATTAAAATATATAAAAATTTTAAGGCAAAAAAAACGCGCGCCATAACGGCGCGCGCGCTTTTTTAACTTAAACCGGCTTATTAGAAGAGCGAATAGGAGACTGTAAAGCCAGCCATCACTATCGCCACCATGCTCATAAGCTTTATGAGAATGTTGAGGGAGGGGCCGGAAGTGTCCTTGAACGGGTCGCCGACAGTGTCGCCGATAACCGCAGCCTTGTGGGCGTCTGAACCCTTGCCACCGAAATTGCCCTGCTCAATGTACTTTTTGGCGTTGTCCCACGCGCCGCCGCTATTTGCCATAAATACGGCGAGGACAAACCCTGACGCGAGCGCTCCGCCGAGGAGCCCCAAAACGCCCGACACGCCGAGCAAGATGCCTGTGAGCACCGGCGCTATAACGGCGAGCAGCGACGGGAAGAGCATTTCCTTTTGCGCAGCTTTTGTCGAAATGGATACGCACCTTGCGTAGTCGGGCTCCGAAGTGCCTTGCATTATTCCGAGATTTTCGCGGAACTGGCGGCGGACTTCATTCACCATTTGATTGGCGGCGCGCCCGACGGCGTTCATTGTAAGCCCGCAGAAAAGGAAGGACATCATCGATCCTACAAACATTCCAAGCAGCACCTTCGGATTCATGAGGTTGACTTGGTACACATTCATAAAGTCAAGCAGGGTTGCGGTTTCGACGCTGCCAGAGACTTCCGTGAATTTCTGTATGGTTTCGCGCGCAAAGTCTGTCGCCTGCGGGGCGTCTTTGAGGCGGACGAGCCCTATGCGCAATTCTTCGACGTACGAAGCCAAAAGGGCAAGGGCGGTGAGCGCCGCAGAGCCGATGGCAAATCCCTTGCCGGTGGCCGCGGTTGTGTTGCCGAGCGAGTCGAGCATATCCGTGCGCTTGCGGACTTCTTTGCCGAGCCCAGCCATTTCGGCGTTGCCGCCGGCGTTGTCGGCTATCGGCCCGTAGGCGTCGGTCGCGAGCGTTATGCCGAGCGTGGAGAGCATACCGACGGCCGCTATGCCTATGCCGTAAAGCCCCCTGCTCATATCGGTGAGGTCGCCGCCCGAGGAGAATCCGTACGCGAGCGCAGTTCCTATTACTATCGCTATTACGGGATAGAATGTGGAAATCATGCCCGTTCCCATTCCGCCGATAATGACGGTCGCGGGGCCTGTCTTAGCCTGTTCGGCTATAAAGCGTGTCGGCTTATAGGCTTCCGACGTGAAGTATTCGGTGATTTTGCCGATGAAAATGCCGGTTCCCAACCCGACTATGATTGAGCCCCAGTTGCCGAGCCACCTGGGCATATCAAGTATGTATAGTATCAGGAAAGAGGCTATCGCGATTAGCACGGAGCTCGCGTTTACGCCCTTGCCAAGCGCGTTCAGCAGTTCTTTGCTGGAGGCGCCGGCCTTTACTCTTACAAAGTAAATGCCCACTATCGAAAGCACTACGCCGAGTGCGCCTATGAGCATCGGGGCGAGAATCGCCTTCATCTGGACTTCGGGAGTCGTCATATAAGCGGCGGCTCCAAGCGCGCTTGTCGCGAGTATCGAGCCGCAGTATGATTCGTAGAGGTCTGCGCCCATGCCGGCGACGTCTCCTACGTTGTCGCCTACGTTGTCGGCGATTGTCGCGGGGTTGCGCGGGTCGTCTTCCGGTATTCCGGCTTCGACTTTCCCGACGAGGTCTGCGCCCACGTCGGCCGCCTTTGTGAATATGCCGCCGCCAACGCGCGCAAAGAGCGCCTGCAAGCTCGCGCCCATGCCGAATGTCAGCATCGTTGTTGTAATAATTACCATTTTATGCGCATGGCTTGCGTCTTCGATAAAGAAGTTGAGCACCAGAAACCATACGGAGATGTCGAGAAGCGCGAGCCCCACAACTACAAGCCCCATTACCGCGCCCGAGCGGAATGCCACGCGCAGGCCCTTGTCGAGGGAGTGGTTCGCCGCCCACGCCGAGCGGTTGGAGGCGTAAGTCGCGGTTTTCATTCCGAAGAATCCGGCCAAGCCCGAGAAAAATCCGCCGGTGATGAATGCGAAGGGCACCCAGTCGTTCTGCACTTTCAGGCCGTACGCCAAAAAGGCAAAAAACAGGGTTATGACGACGAATACAATCGCCACCACCTTGTATTGTTGGCGTAGATACGCGAGCGCCCCGCTGCGGACGTGTCCCGCGATTTTCCGCATTATGTCGGTGCCTTCCTCCTCCTTTTTCATTCCGGAGTAGAAATGCCAGGCGAAGGCAAGCGCTATTATTGATGCTATCGGGACAATCCAGAATACGGACGGGATTCCCCCGTCCGCGCCGACCGTCTGGGCTGCTCCCAAAAGCGATATTGTCGATGCGATATTCATATTTGTGCTCTCTTTTTATTATTGGATTCGGCGATTGAAATTTCCAGTTTTTTTTTTCAATATTTTACATTTACGCTTTTTGCGCCCGCGTTTTACATCTGAAAAATTGCGGCACGCGCGTTTTACATGTTTTATTGTGAAGCTTGCGGGGAGGTAAATTTTTTATTAAAAGCTCAGCAACCTTCAAAAGAAACGTGTGGGCGGGGATAGGCGCGCATCTCTATGCCAAGTCATTCTTGATTTTCCGGGATTTTACTGAGTAAAACATTTAAAATTTAGTTGCCCGAAAGCGCCAAGCAGGCATTATGGATAAAAATTATGAGTTCGTTTTTGAAAGCCGTAAGATTTGCGAGGGAAAAGCCGGCGGGTTGCACTGTCGCTTCCCTCATATCGCTTGCAATGATGCTTGGCGTGGTTGTCGCGGCGTTCTGGCTGTTTTTCGCGTTTATAGGTGTGCGCGCCTTCCGTGAAACTCTCGCCTCCTCTACGGGGTTCTACCCAATCTACGAAAACGCCTTCGTAAATGTTTTTACGGGGGAGTTTACCATCGACCGCCTGACTTTGTTCAACCCGCCGGCCTACGAAAGAATCTCCACAGACGGGCACCCCGAAGACGCCAAGCCTTTCGCAAAGATTAAAAACTTAAAAATGCGGGTTTCTCCGTTTTCCCTTTTAAGCGGTTCATTAAAGATTTCAGATTTCTGCGCGGAAGTCGAAATTTTGAACTGTTATAGAATAAACCGTTCAAACTACAATCTCGACGAGTTCGCGGAGGGTTTTGTCAAAATTGCGGAAATTATGCCGGATAGCTCAGGTGAAAAGATTATAAAAAATTTTTCCCTGAAAATCGACAGGGCCGAATACGAGGATACCTCCGTGCGCAAAAACGTCCTTATAATGCGCTCCACCGAGCCTTTTTATTTCTCCGACAGCGACGTCCCCGACACCAAAAGGCTGATTTCAAAAATAGAGGAGTCGCTCGGAAAATGCGGAATGTCTTTTGTGTCCTCAGGATTGGGAGCTTTTGAAAAAAATGAGAATATTGATTCTGGCAAGCGGTAAAGGAAGCAACGCGCGCGCCGTCATGCAGGCCGTAAAAGACGGGAAAATAGCAGCGGAAGTTTGCGCGCTGATTTCCGACGTAGAAAACGCGCCCGCTCTTGCGGTTGCCCGCGAATTTTCAGTGGAGCCGCGCTTTATAGACGCAGGGCGAAAAGGCGCGAGATTTTCGGCGGAGGGAGAAGCGGCATACTTGGAGGTTATGCGCTCATACTCGCCGGATCTCGTGGTATTGGCGGGCTTTATGCGGATTTTGCCGGATTCCATAGTAAGCGCATTTTTCGGCAAAATGATAAATCTGCACCCGAGCTTGCTGCCAATGTACAAGGGCAAAGACGCCATTAGGCGGGCTTTCGAGGCGGGCGAAACTCGCGGAGGCTGCACCGTCCATTTTGTGTCGTCCGACCTCGACGGCGGCAGAATTATAGCCCAAGAGCCGCTAGAAATTCTGCCGGGCGACAATTTTGAGGATTTTGAAAGGCGGGTTCACTCCGCCGAGTACCGCCTGCTTGTCGGCGTTGTATCGGATTTCGCAGAAGGCAAAATAAAAGCGCCGTAGAAAAATGCCCCTTAAAATAGAAAGATACAGCGGGAAGGGATTGAGCCTGTTCCGCGCAAAATATGTGGCGGAAAACTACGCGGCAATCCATAGCGCAGAAGAGGCGGTAGAGGCGCTCTCCGCCGCGCGCGCGTCGGGAAGGGGAGTCGCGTGTGTCGGGGGAGGGTCAAATATTTTTTTTGTTTCGCGAAAAGTGGAGTCGTTCGTACTGAAAAACGAGCTTCCGGAAATTATTGAATATCTGGGGGGCGACAAATTCAGAGTATCGTCGTCGGTGCCGATGATAAAACTCTTGCGAAAAATGCGCGAATTGGGGCGCGACTGCTTCTACTATTTGGCGAGCGCACCGTGCCAGATAGGGGGCGCAGTTGCGATGAACGCTGGTTCCGGACCCAAAGAGGGTTTGTCGGTATCCGACTATATCGAAAGTGTTGAGGCGGCGGACGCAGACGGAATCCATACCTATTCAAAGGGCGGGCTAAATTTTGGATACCGGCACAGCGCTTTCCTCGATTGCGGCAACCGATTCATAACAAGCGCGGTATTTTCTTTTCCCAAAAAGGCCATCTCCGGCGATCCGATAGCGGAGCGCATTGCATGGGCAAAAGAAAACCAGGATTTGAGCGCCCCGAATTGCGGATCGCTCTGCTCGCGCTACGATGCGCGCATTCTAAAAATAGTAAGGGCTTTATTTAGTTTCTTCCCTGCGGGACTAAGCAAAAAAAAATTAAACTGGGCGTATAACCGCTCGGAGAATCCAGCATGGCTGGCGTCAATGTTGAGGCTCATTAAAATGTTGCATTTTATAGCAGGCAAAGAACTGAGGTTTGAGCTGCGCATAATGCGCTGATTTTTCCCGCCGCCGCTGTCCCGAAAACAAAAATTTTTTTAATATTCGCAGCTTGCGCGTATTGCATGATAATCTAATCCCCCCAAAAAAAGCCCCGCATTATCGGGGCTAATGTTAAAAATCTTTTAAGCTGCCAAAACTCGGATTGATTGCAAGATGCTTCGCAGCCTAAATAAAAATTTTGCGGGGCGTCGAATTTTTTTGCTTACGTTCGTCGCGCCCGCATTTTTGCGAAAGCAGTTAGTTGCTCTTTGCCTTCATCTGCTTCAAAGCGTCGGAGGCGGCGCCTCTAAGCAATTCGGCGTCTTTGTTTCCTATGCTCTCAGGCGTGAATTTTATGTCTTTGGGGTCTTTATCGAATAAAAATCCGTACCATACGCACGCCTGCAAATACTGGCCGCGGTTGCTAAGGTGAATCGAATCGTTTTTCATTTCAAGCTCGCCGGTCTTCGGATTTTTCTTCCAATAAAAATTTCCGACTATCGCGCCCGCGCACGACGGCAGATCGGGCGGAAGGAGAGCCTTGCGAATTTTGGCGTCGGTTGGCTTGTATGAATATGGCTGCCTTTCGCGCGCCAATTCAACGGCGTCACCCGAGGGAATCTGCCTAATGCCGAGCTTTTTGGCGGCCGCAGCGTACGCCTCCGAGAGCTTTTCGTACATTTGCCTTTGCGTTATCTTCCACTGGCCTTTCCCGAATCTGCCGTCGTCGCACCTGTAGGGCCACGTTTGCTGTATGACTACCTCCGCTTGGGGAGCGTATTTTTTAACATAGTCGTACAGATATTGCGCGTACGGAAAATAGGAGTCCGCCACCCAGCTCAAATGGCTCGCCTGTTGGATTGTGACAATGTCCCACTGGCGGCTTTTCAAAATTTCTTTGAGCGTCATCTTGTTGTTGCGGTACATTTTTACGTCTGGCGAAGCTTCCTCCTTCTCAACGTAGGACCAGTGCCTTTGCAACTCGCAGCCGCCGTGGTTCGCGCCTTCAAGCACAAGCTTTTCCCCCTCTGCCTTTGCAATTTTGGGAAGATAGCGGAAAACGCTTTCGGCAAAAGAGTTTCCTATCGTAAGCACTTTTAGGTCCTTTGCGTACGCTCCAAGCGTAAGCAAAACGACCGAAATTATTGTGACGGTTATTTTTTTCATAATTGTTCCTTTATGTTTTTATAAAAGTCCGACAGGGCGGGAGGGTTCTGCATTTTTGAGTATTCCATAGCCGGTCGCGGGTGTATGCCAAGAAGCGCAGTAAGCATATATTGTGGGAAAAAGCCGCATTTGTATTTTTCCATTATTGGCGATGCGAATTTCGCGCTTGTCTCCGAGAGGGGCAGAGCGGCGTCCGCGCCAAAAATTGCGCCCGCTAAAAGTTCTGTCGGGCAGTTGCCCGCGCCCTTGCCAAGCCCGCCGATTGTAGCGTCAACTACTCCCGCTCCCGCATCTATCGCCGCAAGCGAATTTGCAAAGGCGCATTGCAGATTGTTGTGGAAGTGGGCGCCGAATGTTTTTGCGCTTTGTGCGCATATGTCGGCGTACTCCGCAAAAATTTCCCGCGTTTTGTTCGGGAGGAGTGTCCCGAAGCTGTCCATTAAATATATTGTGTCGATTTTAAGTCCGCAAAGACGGTTTAAGCATTTTCGGCGCTCGGACTTCTCGAGCTCGGGAGAGGCCATCATGCAGGCTGAGGTTTTGTATCCGAGTTCTGAAAGCGCCTCGAGCGTCTCGGAAGCGGAGTCTATGTCTTTCGCGTAAAATGCGCACCTTGCTCGGGATATTATGCTTTCGCTTTTCGGCGGGATTTTTGAAATGTCGCATTTGCCGGCGTCCACGAGCGTGCAGAGCTCTACTTTGCAATCAATGTCCGAAAAAACTTCCCTTAAATTCTTTTCTTCGCAAAACCTCCATTTGCCAAATTTTTCGGGTGAAAAGAATTTTTGTGAATTTCTGAATCCGACTTCAACGATTCCAATGCCCGCCGATTCACACGCCCTCAAAACCGCGCGGGCAAATTCGTCCGAGAAATTGCTGTCGTTTACAAGCCCTCCGTCGCGGAGGGTACAGTCGAGTATTTTTACCATATCAAAAAGTGTTTGTATCGTGAAATACTTATGCAATATACCAAAAAAATAAGCGCGATTGCAAATACAATCGCGCCGTGCAAAAATTTTTTAATTTATTTGCGCCTGCGGATTAATGCAAAACCGAGAGCCGCAATTCCGAGAAGTGTCGCTACAGTCGCAGGTTCCGGAACTGTGTAGGAAAGCACGAGGGAATTGTCATTCCACGCAAGCTCGGCAAGCGCGCCTTCTTCAAGGTTGCTGAGCTCAAAATTAGTCAGTGCGTTGTCTGTATCGAAGTTGATAAGATCTCCGCCGACTTCCAAAATCGTGTATTCGCCCGACTGGGTAAGCTCTTTAAAATTGAGGGATATTTTTGAATCGCCTATTTCAGCATTTTCAGTGACAATTATGGTGCCGCTGTCGTTGCCTAAGAGAATTTCCCCGTTAGTTAGGACGAGCGATTTTACGTTTACATCTCCTGTATTTTTAAACGAACCTCCGGCAAGGGTCAGATTGTTTGCAAACTGGCTGGTAATTGCGGACGTATCAATCTCAAAAAGTCCTTGGTTAACCGCGATTTTGTTAAAATGGTTTCTTAGACTTTTTACGACAAATTTTTGTGCGCCAACGCCGTTTTTGCTTATGTTAATATTGTCGCCTCCGGAGTAGATGCCAATATCGCCGCTCTATGAATAGTCGGCCGCATTGTTTAGAGTGAGAGTTCCGTTCCAATTAAATGAAATGTAGTGTTTTGCCGTAACACCGCCGTCGGAGATGCACCCGATTGTCATATTCCACATATAAAACGCAACTTGTGCGCCTTCCGCTCCGTTTGCAGCTTTCATTGTCACGGCGCCGGAGATATTTGTTTGCCCTCGTATTGCAAAGGAGTCCCTCACTTTATTATTTGTGACATTTATGCCTCCGCTCAATGTGAAATTATTTTTATCAGGATCAAGGGTAATTTTTTGCGCATTTATGCCGTCGGATATTATATTGACAGAATTTCCAACCCATTTTGCCCCTACTGAAACGAGCGTGACATTCTGCGAATATCCACTATTTGAAATATTTATATTATTAAATTTTACGTCCTTGTCGGCAATAGTTGCCTTGAAAACATTTGCAGAATTGCCTCCATTGCCGACAGTTATATTTATATCCCCCAAATTGAGTCCGCCTGTAATTGTAGAATTTACCGCAGCTTCTGCCGTGCCGTCTATTGCGAGGTTGGCATTGTCGAGAGAGCTTCCATCGGGGCTCCAAACGGAAGTATCGGACCACTCAAATTCGGTTGGCAATATCCCGTCATTAGTTTTTAAAGTTAGGTCTTCCGCCGTAGCGCAAATTGCAAATGCAAATAAGGCGGAAATTGTAGTGTATTGTATTTTCTTTTTCATTTTCTTATTTAAATGTAAAAACGGCAAAAACTGTAGATTAGCCAAGTTTTTTGGGAATATTTATAAAAAATGAATTTGTTTGCAACTTTGCGATTCCGCGGTACTCCAAAAATATATGAATATAGGTTTGGTACTCGAAGGAGGCGGCATGAGGGGCGTATTTACAGCCGGCGTCACGGACTGCTTTCTGGATAATAAGATTTTCTTCCCATATGTAATAGGGGTTTCTGCGGGCGCGTCAAACGGATTGTCGTACGCTTCACGTCAGAGGGGCAGGGCGAGAAAATGCGATATAGAAATACTTTCCGAGCGGAATTATATCGGGCTTAGATATCTCATAACAAGCGGCTGCATAATGGATTACGATTTTCTATTCGACGAATTGCCAAAGAAGCGCTTGCCGTACGATATGCAAGCTTATTTGAAGTCGGGCCGCTATGTAATGGTGGCGACAAGTTGCGCAACCGGAAAGCCCGTTTATTTCGATACCCCCACAGATTTCGACGATTTGCTTTTAAAATGCAAGGCATCGTGCAGCCTTCCGTTCGTTTGCAGGACTGTCACAGTAGATGGCGTTCCGATGCTCGACGGCGGGATTTCGGATCCGCTTCCGGTCGAGCGCGCAAAAGAGGACGGATATGCCAAGCGGGTAGTTGTATTGACGCGGAATCTTGGATACAGAAAAAACGAAAAATTTTCCCGCGTTCCGCCCTTTATCTATCCAAAATTTCCTAAATTGCGTGAGGCTCTTTCAACTAAAAATGCGCGGTACAACAGGGAACTGGCGCATATCGAGGAACTCGAAAGGGCTGGGGAGATAGTTGTAATACGCCCTAAAAATCCGCTGCGCGTCAACAGGCTCGAACGCTCGCCAAAGCGCCTCGACGATCTTTATCGTGAGGGCTATGAGTGTGCGGAAAGCTCGCTTGCTGCAATCCGCGCGCTCGCCAAAAGAGATTTTTAAAAATATTCTTTTTGCACAGCGCGCCATTCCTATAAAAATTTTTCCGCAGTATATTTAATTCTCAAACTTCATTTGATAAATAAAAATCTTTTTATACCGCAACAGCGCGCGTTTTCTAAGTATTTTCGTTTTCAGCGGTGGCAGCTTGAATTGTACAGGTATTCCCGCATATTTTCTTAACTAAAACGGCAACAATAAAATGATTTTTTAAAAGAAAGGATATATTTTTTCTTTTTTTTTGTTTGATATATAAAACAAAGGTGCTCTTATAAAAAAATCGTTGACTTGTTTTTAACGTTTGCAAAACTCTATTTTATATTGCAAATTTTTTACGGCTAAATCCAACACCCACACCGCTTATGAAAATGAAAAAATTTTTAAATTCGCCCGAAAATATTACTGACGAAGTCCTTGAAGGTCTCGCGGGCGCTTATCCCGATAAAATTAAAATTGAAAACGGAAGAATCGTAGTCCGCGCCACACCAAAATCAAAAGACAAGGTTGCCGTGATAACCATGGGGGGCTCGGGGCACGAACCGGCTCTTAGCGGATTTGTGGGCGAGGGAATGCTCGATGCGAGCGTCGCGGGCGACATTTTCGCAGCGCCAAATGCCGTTTCTGTTCTTGCGGCGCTTAAAATGTTTAAGGATTACGCGGGGATTCTGCTTGTGGTGCTAAACCACGCGGGAGACGTAATGAGCGCGAATATGGCGCTTAAAATGGCGGCGCGCGAAAAAATAAACGTGAAGTCGATTCTCGTAGCCGACGACATCTCCGCGGGGCTCGACGCGCCCAAGTCGGAGCGCAGGGGGCTTGCGGGTTGCATTCCGCTTATAAAAGTTGCGGGGGCGGCGGCGGAGTCGGGCATGGGGCTCGACGAAGTCCTTGCGGTTGCGGAAAAGTTTAACGGGAGAATCGCTACCCTCGCCGTTGCGATGAGCGGTTGCACCCACCCGCAGACCGGCCAGCCGATAACCGAGCTCGGCGACGACGAAATGGAAATAGGCATGGGCCAGCATGGCGAAGGCGGCGGCGGAAGAGGCAAAATCCTTACTGCCGACGAAACTGCTGAAATTATGTTCGGGGAACTCTCAAAGGCAGTGTCTTTGAAGGAGGGGGAATCGCTCTTTATTATTATAAACGGAGTCGGGGCAACGACCCCAATGGAGCTTGCGATAGTATTCCGCGCGGCGAAAAAGTGCGCTGAAAAGATTGGCGCAAAAGTCGTGGGCGGAATTATCGACGAAATTCTTACTGTGCAGGAAATGGCGGGATTTCAGATGATTGTTTGCGTTCTTGACGAGCAGTCGGCGCGCCTGATAAAAGCGCGCTCCAACGCGCCTTACTGGACTTGCTTAGGAGAGTAGCTGCTATGGATTTGACGCTTCAAAAATTAAGGGAAATGTTTGCCGGGGCTGCCTCGGATATATCTGCAAACGAGCAGTACCTTTGCTCTCTCGACTCGGTTTGCGGCGACGGCGACCATGGCGTTGCAATCCGCGGTGCGATATGCGCGGCTTCCGACGCCCTGAAATCTGCCTCCAACCTAAAAGACGCGCTTTACGATGCCGGAATGGCCGCTATGGCGAACTCAAACGGCTCGACAAGCACCATTTACGGAACGCTTCTTATGGGGCTTTCGGACGGGATTGAAGACGGCGCGGAATCCGTGCCGGCGGCGGGTGTTGCCGCCGCGTTTGAATCGGCTCTCGCGTCTATGCGGGAGGTCGTCAAGGGGGACGTCGGCGACAAGACTTGCTTCGACGCCCTGATACCGGCGGTTCGCGCAATGGGCGGGAAGTCGGACGTAGCGGAGCTTTTTGAGGCGGCGGCTTCGGCGGCAGAGGAGGGCGCGAGAAGCACCGAGCAGCTGAGGGCAAAATTCGGAAGGGCGCACAATCTCGGAGAAAAGTCCGTAGGTACGCTCGACCCGGGCGCGGTATCGTGCGCAATGATTTTTGCGGCGTTTGCAGGCGCGTTTTCAAAATAAATTTAACAGGGGAAAATCTTATGCCGGATATGGAAGGAAATATTGAGGCCAATAATTTTAACGCTGAAGTGGCGTCCAAAAATACGGGGGCGTTCTTCTTAAAAGGGCTCGGAAATGCTGATTGGGGCATAAAAGCGCGAATGGCGTCGATTTTTAACCCCAAAAGCGGCAACACAGTCATGCTCGCCTTCGACCACGGATATATAATGGGGCCGACGAGCGGCTTGGAGCGCATGGACATATCCATCGTCCCTCTCGTAAAATCCGCCGACTGCATAATGTGCACGCGCGGGGCGCTCAGAAGCGTGATTCCGCCGGAGTCGCGCGTGCCGCTCGCCCTGCGTTTTAGCGCGGGCTCTACCATTCTTACAGAGCTCAACAACGAGTGCGTCATGTCGATAGAGGAGGCCGTGCGCCTCAACGCTTCGGCAATCGCCCCGATGGTCGCAATCGGCAGCGAGTTCGAGGCCAAAACAATAGAGAATCTCACAAAGTGCGTTGATTTGTCTTCGAGGTATTCAATACCGACCCTCGGAGTCACTGCCGTCGGCAAGAATCTCGTGCGGGACGCCCGGTATCTGGGGCTCGCGACGCGCGTTTGCGCGGAAAACGGCGCAAATTTTGTCAAAACCTACTATTGCGAAGAGGGCTTTGAGAAGGTAGTTGCGGGCTGCCCCGTTCCGATTGTGATTGCGGGCGGCAAGAAGCTTCCTGAAAACGAGGCTCTCGAACTCGCATACAAGGCGATATCAAGCGGCGCGCGGGGTGTCGATATGGGGCGCAATATCTTCCAGGCGGAAAATCCCGCGGCAATGTTGGAGGCTGTAAAGGGCGTTGTGCACGGCGGCTTAAAACCTGCCGAGGCGTTTGACATGTATAAAACTTTATCGAATAAATAAGATTTTTTAAGGAGGGAAAAATATGAAAAAGCTTTTGTTTATTCTGACGGCCTGCGTCGCGTTGGCGGCCGCCACCCGGGCGGAGTCCGCATCGTACGAAAAGGGGTCTTCCTTTGCCGACGCCGTTGCAAAAAACGCGCCAAAGTGCAGGGAAATAAAAGCCAAAGACGCGGCGGCCTTTGCCAAAGACTTCAAGGTATCCGACGTCTATGCCTCCTTCGCATTTCAAAATTGGTTCAAGCGCGAGATAAAACTCACCGACCCCACTCAAAACCCCGTAAACCTTAAAACCGCCTTCGACGGGGAGTATGTCTGGAAGAAACTCGACTTCAAATTCGGGCAGAGTTTTGATTTGCAAATATGCAATCCGCGGTATTTCTCAAATTGCATATTTTTCGTGTACTTTACAATAGACGCCGCGCGCGACGCGAAAGTCCCCCTCGCAATTTCAAGCGGCGGAAAGTGCGAGCTCTTTGTCAATTCAAAGCCGGTCGCGACGCTTGACGCGTACGATAATTCAAAAAGCAGGGGATATTTCGACCGCCCTTCGGCGACCCCGTTCAACGGCGAAAGCCGCACGACCGACTTCAATAAATTGGAACTGAGCCTGAAAAAGGGCGAAAACAAAATCGCCCTAAAATACTTTGTGTCAGCCGAGAAGCAGCCCGTGCTTTTGTACATGTCTTTCTCCGACGATCCCGCGCTTGATGTAGCAAAAAAAATCGCGAAGGACTATCCGTACGTATCCGACGAGATTTTCAGGGCGGGAGCCAACCGTCAGCTGTTGCCGTCGCTGCTGTCGGTTTCCGACAACCGCGCAATTTTAAAAGATCCCCTTTCCAAGGCGCTCGAACGCTCGCTATTCTCCGCCGGAAAATTTGAAAAACGCCTCGAAAAAATTATGGGAGACCCGTCAGCGGACGCCGAGCGCGTAAAGCTGTTGGAGGATATGATTGAAACAAGGCGCGTTGAAAATGAGCTCGGGTACGATGTCGCAAACGTGCGCGCGGCAATGGAGGATATGAAAAAATCCTTCCCCGACTACGCAGGAGATTTCTCAAAACTCGCCGAGTGGGAGAAAAAAATCCCCTCCATAAAAGCGGGGCTTTTCAAAAACGACGCGAACGCGAAAGCCCAGGCTGCGGAATTTAAAAAATTTGCCGCCCAGTCGCTTTTGGCCAATCCTCTCCTTAAAAAGCACCCGAAGTGGGCGTACATATTCCGCCCGTGGGGAACGCGGGGCATGGGGCTTCCGCAAAATTGGCAGGGGAATACGTCGCTCACAAGTGCCGGATGGCACAAGGGCAAGATAAAGTCCCATGATTTTAAGGACGAACTGTGGATTACCGACGACATCTCCAAGCCCGGCGCCGGAAAGCTCGCGCTCGCGCCCAACAGCGCAGTTGCCGACATAGATGTTTCGTACGACGGCACAAAAATACTGTATTCCACAGTGGACGACAAAGTCTGCTGGCAGCTCGACGAATTCGACGTTGCAACGCAAAAAACGCGCAAAATTTCCCCGCGCCTTTACGACGATATAGACGTATATGACGGCGCGTACACTCCCGACGGAAAAATAATATTCTGCTCCACTGCAACCCATGTTGGAGTGCCGTGCGTCGAAGGAACAGACTGGGTTGCAAACCTCTATTCCATGGACCCCAACGCCGGCTCCGAAAAAGAAATCGACGAGTCGATACGCCAGCTCACATTTGAACAGGACGCCGACTGGACTCCGACTATGCTCGAAAACGGGCGTGTCCTCTACACCCGCTGGGAATATACGGACAACTCGCACTATTTTTCGCGCATACTCATGCACATGAATCCCGACGGAACCGCGCAGTCGTCATTCTACGGATCGACGAGCTACTGGCCTAACTCGCTTTTCTATTGCCGCCAAATTCCGGGAGACCCAAACAAGTTTGTCGGCATAGTTTCCGGCCACCACGGCACTGCGCGCAAGGGCGAACTCCACCTCTTCGACGTCTCTAAGGGAACCATAGAGGATAGCGGCAGAGTCCACAAATACCCGTCTTACGGAAGAGAGTATAAGGCGGAAATAAAGGACAGGCTTGTCGATGGGAAATCGCCTTTGCTTCTGCATCCGTATCCGCTCTCGGAAAAGTATATTATGGCTTCCGTATTCGAGCACGGAGATTATCCGCAGGGCATTTACCTTGTCGATGCCTTCGACAACATGACGCTCATCGAAAGTACAAACAAGGGTTACCTGTTTGAACCCGTTCCCGTCGAGCCGCGCAAGCTGCCCAACGAGATTATGGACAAGACCAACCCCGATATCGACTATGGATACGTTTTCCTCAACGACATATACCAGGGACCCGGTTTGAAGGGTGTTCCGCGCGGAACGGTGAAGGCTCTTAGAATTTTTGAGTATTTTTATTGCTACCGCGAAATCGGAAGCCACGACATAATCGGCAACGAAGCATCGTGGGACGTAAAGCGCATCCACGGCACGGTTCCCGTCGAGCCCGACGGCTCTGCGATGTTCAAAGTACCCGCCAATAGGCCGATTGCGATACAGCCGCTCGACGCCGAGGGCAAGGCGCTTGCGCTCATGCGCAGTTGGTTTACAGTTATGCCGGGCGAGACGCAAAGTTGCGTTGGCTGCCACGAGGGGCAGGGAATGACTCCATCGACGGCGCCCGCAATGGCCGCGAGAAAGCGCCCATCGGAAATAAAGCAGTTCATAGCGCCGGTGCGCGGATACTCCTTCGTTCGCGACGTCCAGCCAGTTCTCGACCAATATTGCGCGGGCTGCCACAATCCGGATACAAACGCGGACATTCCGAATTTGTCGCGCAAAAACCCCAAGATATGGAAAAACTTCCCGGAATCATATCTAAACCTCAGCAAGTTTGTGCGCCGCTCTGGCCCCGAAAGTAACCAGCGCCTGCTTTCGCCGCTCGAATTCCACGCGGACACGAGCGAACTTATCCAGATGCTTAAAAAGGGGCACAATGGCGTAAAGCTCGATCCCGAGTCGATGTCTATTCTCATTACATGGGTGGATTTGAACGTACCTTGCATAGGAACTTGGAAGGAAATATATCCCGAAGTGAAGTACAACGGCTACGAGCGCAGGAAGTTCTTCCTCGCAAAATACGCCAACCGCCACGACGACCCCAATGTGATAAATTACGACGGCGGCGTCAGGGAATTTGTAAAGCCCGGCGAGGCTCCGAAACATTCGCAGCCGGCCCCGAAAGCGGAAGGCTTCCCGTTCGATAAAGAAGAGGCGGGGCGGAAAATCGCCGCTGCCGGACTCCCGAAAGAAATCTTAGTCCCAATGAAAGATGGAGTCCAGATGCGCTTTACGCTCGTTCCCGCCGGTACTTTCGTAATGGGCTCAAACAGCGGCTTCTACGACGAGGGCCCAGCAAAAGTCGAAAAGGTCGAAAAACCGTTCTATATGGGGCAGTTTGAGGTAAGCAACGCCCAATATTCCCTGTTCGACAAATCGCACGATTCCGGCTTCCAGGACAGGCTGTGGAAAGACCATGTCAATCCCGGTTATCCTTCGAATCTTCCGGAGCAGAGCGTTGTGCGCGTATCTTGGAACGAGGCGCGCGACTTCTGCAAATGGCTGTCGGAAAAGGCTGGCATTGAGGTTTCGCTCCCCACCGAAAAACAGTGGGAATGGGCGGCCCGCGCGGGAAGCGCTGACGACTTTTGGTTCGGAAAAGTTGGCGACGATTTCGGAAACTATGAAAACCTTATGGATTTCAACGCGAAGAAATTTGCCGTAAGCGGCATAGATCCCCAGCCGAGAGTCCGCCCCGACAAGTTTATCGACAATATGCCCGCCGACAGGCATGTTGACGACGGAAACCTGCTTGCGGTAAAGAGCGGCTTGTACGCTCCAAACGCATTCGGATTGTATGACATGCAGGGCAATGTCGCGGAATGGACGCAGGACGACTACACCGAGACTCTCGGCGGAAAGAAAGTAGAGGATCGCAAGGTGGTGCGTGGCGGCTCGTGGCGCGACAGAATGAAGTTTGCGCGCGCGTCTTTAAGGCGCGAATACCGCCCGTGGCAGAAAGTCTACAATGTCGGCATTAGGCTTGTAATCAACGACGCACAAAAGGCCGCCAAAATGTTTAAGAAGGCAGACGCCCTCCCGGAATACAAACCCAGGGACACCAAACCCCTGCCTTTGGATTTTCAAATTGTAAAAAGGTAATGCTTATGAATAATAAATTCCATAAAATAAAGGCTATTGCAAGCGCGGCCATGGCGATTTGCGCGAGCGTTGCGGTTGTGTCGTGCGCAGGTTCTGCGGGTGGAAATAATTCTGCGGGATCTCAGGCGAAAATAGCCGGACAATGCAATTCTAATAAGGCTAAGAATAATATGAAACTTACGAAAGAAATGTTCTATAAAGACGGGAAATTCGACGAGGCTGCCGCAAAGAAAGCCTATATCGAAATGATGGAAAATCTCGGTTATCCGATAAGCGACAATTTGCGCGAAAATATGTGGGTGTCCGACTTTGCCCTCGGGGATTTTCCTGCGGTCGGCATGGGCGGAATTTTCTGGGCGCAAGAAAACGTGCACGGTGTTTTCGGCCACGAAATACTCCTGCTCCCCAACCAGATGCTCATAGAGCACTACCATGTGGCGGGCAACGGCTTGCCTGCTAAAAACGAATGCTGGCAGGCGCGCGCGGGAACTTCGTACTGCTTCGGCGAAAACGGAGAGGACGCATCGAAATATCCCGACGTAAAAGTTCCCGAAAGCCAGAAGAAATTCATTACCGTACACAAAGTGTCGGTTGCCGATGCTAAAAAGGGCAATGTGGTATGGATGGGCAGAATAGGCGCTAAGCACTATCAGATTGCCGGTCCGGAAGGGGCTGTCGTCACAGAGTACGGAGCTTTCCATTCCAACGACAACAATAGGTACACAAATCCGTCCGTCGGATTCTAATTGTATTTTTCAGCGGAGGGCTGCCGGGTTGTAAAAATGCCGGCGGCCCTCATTGCAATTACATTTTTTTATGGGCAAAACACTGCTGAAGGCGGTTGTGCTCGCCGCAATTTGGCGCTTGTACGCGCGGTGTCTATGCGCTAAATTTCCGAATGTCTTACAATACCGCGGCGTTTGATGCCGGCTACCGCGTTAAAAATTTTGCAGTGTGGCAGGGAATAATATTTTGGGCATTATAGAGGTCATTTTTTTTTGCGAGTTTTAGGTTTGGAGTGCGCCGAAATTTTGCCGTTTTTTTTATAAAATTTAAAAGCATAAAAGTAACTTAAAGGTAATTTTTCTGCAAAAGCCTTGCGGAAAGATTTTTTGTTGCGTGCGGCGAAAATCGGCAATTCGACAGGTTTGGTGACTGCGTTTATGCAGATTTGCTAAAAATGCGGCGCGCTGAAATGCCGCGTTTTTTTTATTGACTAAAATGAAGGCGATTTGATTTGTTGAGTTTGATATATATAACAAAAAATAGAGAATATTATTATGCAACACCCCGTAGTGGCAACAACTCACCAGAGATACCATATACCAAACTTAAAGGGTCAACACCAAAGAGAGTGGATTTTAATGAAAGACGCCGCATAGAACCAAGAC
>ENA-UONY01001234-UONY01001234.1-human-gut-metagenome-genome-assembly--contig:-CS9-NODE-1234-length-22947-cov-17.736851_pt1 | contig 22947 bp, 20 predicted proteins | sample MGYA00242465_ERZ724012 | MGnify/ENA metagenome assembly ERZ724012 | reverse complement strand
AGTCGCCCTCGGTCATCTGCTGGTTGCCCTTGTCCACGATGACCTGATAGAACGCGGCCAGCTGTGGGTCGCGGCTGGGCTCCAGCTCAAAGCGGTAGACTTCTTCGCCGTAGGTCAGCTGTTCCATCACCTTGTTCAGCTCCCGGAACTGGCGGCGTGCGTTGAAGATATCGTCCTTCATGCGGAACAAAATATCCTTGCGGAAGCGGTCCTTGCAGTCGCGCTGGGCCTGTTCCAGACGGGCGGCGTAGCGCTCAAGGTCGATGCGCACAAGGCTCTCGTGCTGGGCACGGTACTGGTCAAGCCCCGCAAGGCCCAGCGGATAATCGCACACATAGTGCTCGTTGTAAGCTTTCTGGGCCGGTTCCAGCGTGCCGGTCAGGTAGACGGCCAGCGCATCGTCCAGCTTGGCCTGTGCCTTTTCGGCGGCCTGCGCGGCGGCGCGGGGCTTGTCTGCCGGGGCGAGGGCAAGCATCCGGGAGCGGGCCAGCGGCTCCACCAGCGGGTGCGCGGCAAAGAAGCTCTTTGCGGCATCGGCGCTCTGCTGTGCCGTCTCCCCTGCCTTGGCCTGCTCCGCTTCGCAGGAAGCGATCTGCTTTTCGCACACGCGGATGTCGCCGCCGGCCTGCTCCACGGCGGCACGGGCGGCCTCCCACGCGGCTTCGCGGGCTTCTTCCTCTTTGTAAAGCTGCTGCAGCAGCGGGTTCTCGCGGCACTCGGTGAGCTTTGCTTCCTGCTGGGCCACAGCCTTCTGTGCGGCAGTCAATGCGGCACGGGCATCCCACAGGGCGGCCAGTTCGTCCAGCGCGGTGCCGCGCAAAAGGGTCTGGTACTGGTTGTAGGCAGCTTTCAGGTTCTGCTCGGTCTGGGCGGCAGTGCGGGCCGTCTCGCCGAGGGCTTCCAGCTCCGCCGCCAGTGCACCGGCCCGGGCGCGGCGGGCGTCCAGACCAATATACCGCTGCGGCGTGCGCAGGCGTTCCAGACGGAAGGGGTGGTGGCGCAGAAGGTCCCTCGTGGCGCTGTCCGGGTACTGTTCCAGCGTATCGGGGGTGTCGCAGCAGACGATGCGACCCAGAATGGTCTCGGCGTACTGCGCGGCCAGCGGGTTTTCGCTGGACACCTGCGCGGCAAGGCTGTCCGGGCCGTATTTATCCGCGCGGCGGTTGGCCTTGCGGATGCCCGGGGTGTCCAGCAGGCTGATGGGGCCAACTTTCTCTTTCAGGGCCACGAAGGCACTCTTGGCGGCTTCGTAGTGAGCGGGCGGCACAAGGATGTCGAACCGGCGGTCACCGAGGCAGGCTTCCACGCAGTCCTGCCAGCTCTCGTCCTCCACGTTCAGCAGTTCGCAGAAAATTTTCGCGTCCGGCTGCATGCCGCGGCTCTTGAGTTCGGCATTCACGGCGTCCCGCACGCGGGTGGCGGCGTCGCCGTGGGGGTAGACCCACTTGCCGCCGGAGACGGCGTCCAGCTCAGCACGCTTCGCGGCCTGCTCCTTCTGCAGGGCGGCAGTGTTCTGGCGGGCGGCAAAGTAGGCTTCTTCCAGCGGCTTTTCCTGCGCGGTGAGCCACTCGGTCAGCTGCGGCAGAGTGTCGGCGGTGAGTTCTTCGGCCTTAACGCCAGATGCAAAGCCGCTGCGGCGCAGCACGGCCAGCAGGCTGCCGGTGCGGGCAAGGGCGCTCTCGGCCTTTTCGGCCCTGCGGGCGGCGGCGTCCAGCGCCGTCTTGCGGCGGGAAAGCTCCTCGCTCAAAGCGTCCAGCGCCCGGCCCTCGCCGCTGTCCCCGGCGGCACTGTGGGCAGAAAGGTAGGCCCGGCGGGCTTCGGCTTCGGCGTTTTTCGCGTCGACGTAGCGGGCGTTCAGCTGTTCCAGCTGGCGGCGGCCTGCGTCCAGGCGCTCCTGCCAGACGGCCTGTTCACCGCCGTCGGCAGCAGAGCGGGCCAGCAGCGCCGCGCCCCGGTTCACAAGGGCCTGGGTCTGCTTCTCGGCAGCTTCGCGGCCAAAGCCCACGATCTCGTTCAGTGCGTCGGCGCGGGTCTGGGCTTCGGCCAGCACGGCGTGCAGGTTTTCCAGCTCCAGCCGGTCCCCCTGCAAAGCGTCGAGGTCCAGCTCCGGCTGGGGCAGGATGTACTGGTACAAAAACTCCCGGAAGTTCGGGATCTCGTCCATGCTGGTGCCCATCTGGAACACCTCGTTGAACTTTTTGCCCAGCGGGCTGGATGCCCGCCCGATGCCCAGGGCCCGGCAGATGCGGTCGCGGGCTTCGCTGGGGCTGCGGGTGTAGGAAAGGCGGCCCGTTTCGGGCTTGAAGTCCTCCTTGGCGCTGGGCGCGCCGGTGCGCGGGTCGATGAAGGGCAGCTGTTCCAGCGTGCAGCCGTCCTCGGAGATATACCATGTCTGGTCGCCGGGGTGCAGTTCCTGCATGGGGCCCTCAGACTCCACCCGCACCGCAATGACAAAGGTGGTGCGTTTGACGCTGTCGCTGAACTCTGCGCCGATGTAGGCCACCGTGTGGCCGGGGCGGCGGTAGGCATTCTCGCCGCGCTGCTTGGCGTGCACCGAGCCCTGCAGGGTGCGTCCGCTCTTTTTGTTGCCCAGCGCATTGAAATTGCGGTTGGTGGTCAGGCAGTAGCGGATGGCGTCCAGAATGGTGGTCTTGCCCACGGCGTTGACGCCGATCATATAGGTCAGCCGGGCACAGTCGAAGGTGACGTTTTCAAAGTTGTGCCAGTTGATAAGTTTCAGCCGCTTGAGTTCGATCATTCTTCACCCTCCCCTGCTTCGTCCGGTCGTTCGTACAGCCCCAGTTCGGTGCGGGTGCGCCCGCTCTCGGCGGCGGCATCCGCAAGGTCGGCGTCCGGAAGGGCCAGCAGCACCGTGGGGAACACCTCAATGCGGCTGTCCAGCCCGGTCAGGCGGCCCACGGGCCGGGCGAGGTTGTACCGGCGCAGGGTGCGCATGAGGTTTTCCAGCGTTTTCTGGTCGAGGCGGCGCGGCAGGTTCATCTTCTGCAGTTCGGTCTGCACTTCTTCCACCGTCACCAGCACCTGATCGGCGTTGGCGGCAAGACTTTCGCGCTTTTGCAGGTACAAAAGGCGCAGCACCAACAGCAGGATGCTCTCATACTTGAGCAGCCTTGCCTGGCTGCCCTCGTGGCCGTTGACCAGCGCCGCCGCCTGCAGCGGCGCGGGGTACAGCAGCACGGAATACCCCAGCGGCGCGAACACGGCGCGCACCTCGTCGAGGTGGTCCTGCACGTACAGATATTTCGACCGCTGATCTTCCACGCCGCCCAGCACGAAGCAGTGGTTCAGCAGGTAATTTGCGGTTTCTTCCAGCATGTTAATGGTTGCCATCTTCTTCCTCCTTGCGGCGGGTCAAAACGAAATCTTCAAATCGGAAGCCGCCGCGCTCCACCCACTTGCCGGTGAGCGTAATATCATAATCCCGGTGCGGCGACTGCGAGTAGGTGTGCAGGCCGATGATGCGGGCAAAATCGTGGGGGTATTCGTCCGCGAGGACGGCCGCATTCACGCTGGGCCGCGCGGCCAACGCCTGCCGGGCCAGCAAGGCCACGTTTTCTTCGGTGACGGCAAGGCGGGCGTAGTCCAAAAGCAATTGCTGCTCTTTGCGCAGCTGTTCGGGGTCGAACGCTTCGGTGCGCACCGGGGCCAGCGGCTCTGCGGTGCGCTGGGCGGCGGGCGGGTAGAGGAACTTTTCCCCGAACACCGCCGCCGGGTACAGGTGCAGCCGCTTTGCCACCGGGCCGTCGTCCGGCTCAAAGAGCTGCTCCGGCGTGCGGATATCCTCGGCGTAGCGGCGCAGCAGGGCGGTGACACTGCCCTGCGACGAGCGGTCGCTCAGCAGCAAAAACTGTGCCCGCTGCACGGCCCGCTTGCGGTAGCGGATGTGGCTAGAGTCAATCTCGCGCATCAGCAGGCTCATTTCCTCCAGCGCATCCCGCTGCTTCTGGAGCAGGGCCTTCACCCGGGGCGCGGCCTCGCCGGGGGCGCAGCGCTCCACCCGGGCGTAATCAAAGGCCAGCTGGGGCAGGTAATTTTCCTCGCAGTCGTCCAGTTCTTCTTCCAGATAGGCGCGGTAGTTGAACAGGTTGTCGCTGGTCTTGAAGCGGTGGTAGGCCGCCGCCACCACCTTTTCTTCGTACTGGTCGAACAGTTCCAGCACTTCCTGCGGGGTGCGGTTGCGGGTGAGCCGGTCGATGTAATGCCCGATGGACGCATTGAGCGCCCGCAGGGATTTGTTCAGCACTTCCAGGTCGGCATCCACCTCCCGCAGAACGTTCTCGTAGGGGCTTTTCTCCTGCCCGATGCTGCCCAGCAGCTGCCAGGCCTTGTACAGCTTGCCAGTGTAGGTGACCACGCGGGGGTTCAATATTTCTTCCAGTGCTTCCAGCAGCGGGGCCACTTCCGGCACGAAGGAGAGCGACGCTTCGCCCTCATAGCTGCCGGGCTGTTCTTCCAGCCAGCCGGTGCGGCGCAGCCGCAGCAGAAAGCCCACGGCCAGGGTGTGAGGGTCGCGGGTGGGCTGCTCCTCCTCATCGCCCGCGCCGTCGGCGTCCAGCGCCAGCGGCTTTGCCAGCGCGGCAAAATAATCCTCGGCGCGGCCCACCGCTTCGGCCCGGGAAATGCTGTAGTCCGCCGTATGGCGGCATTCCTCCCAGAGCAGAAGCAGCAGCTCGGCATAAAACGCCCGGTTCGGCCCCGCCAGCGGGCGGAACAGCCGCGGGGACACCAGTTCAAACAGCTGCATGGAATCGTCCTTTCTGTCTTGGTTCGATACCTTTTTATTGTACCACAGCGGGCGGGGTTTGTCACAAAAAGGCGAAAAAAAGCCCGCCGGGCAAGGCGGGACGATTTGGAATGCGCGCCGCGTTGCTCTGCGCATAAGCAGCGGAAGAATTATTTTAAATTTGCAATGCTGGAAAATCTGCGGATTTTCCAGCATTGCCTTTTCACAGGGAGGGGTCGTAACGGGAAACGGCATTTACCGCAGGCAAGGCAGAAAAAAGCCCCGGAGGGCGGCCTTGCAGCCACGCTCCGGGGAGAAAGGGTGAGAAATTTTTAATTGTAATAGTTCTTGATGCAGATGGTGATGCCAATGTAGCTCTGCTCGTTGTTGCTCTCGACCACCACGCCTATATTCGACCAGATGCCATCCTGACTCACGTTGCCGTTGACATCCGTTTTAATATACCGCGAGATATAAGTCAGAACTGTGCTCAGGAACGTATCCTTATAGTTGTGCCGGGCAGTAATGGTAACAGCCAGATCATTTCCCACTCGATCTTTATAGAACCTGTACGCTCCTGCATAGCCGAGAACTTTATACTGGAGAGACTCATTCAGTCTTCTTTCAGCCACTGCGCGGAGCTCTGCGTCATTGGTCACCTGGACGCCCTTCTCCCGACTGATCTGGGCCAGTACTTTCTGCTCTTCGGTTGGGCCACCGCCACCGCCGCAGGCGGTGAACAGGAGCATGGTCAGTGCGCCTGCCAGAAGCAGGGCAACGATCTTCGACAATTTCTTCATAGGGTATCCCTCCAGTCTGTTTTTTTGTGGCTTTGTTTCTTTTTCTGAGGAAAGCTCCCCTTGGGTCATGGGGTTCTTTCTGCCCTGATTATATCCAACTCTTGGCGGTTTTGTCAATCGGAAACATCCCCAACCTTTCCCGAAACATTTCGTAAGAAATGAATGAAAACAGGTGTTATTTGTTGCGCTTTTGAGATGTTCCGTCCGGACTTCGCAAAGAAACTTTGCCGTCGTCCCCCGCCCGGTCCCGCTGCGCCGCAAAGGCGGTGCGGTCCGCCGCTTAAATTTGGGCAGATGTTGTGTTAGGGAGTGTTAACTTTAGCGTCCTCGCCCTCTCCGTCTGCTCACTGCGTTCGCATCCACACCCCCCTTTTGTCGCTGCGCGACATTTTCCCCCGGCGCGGGGGAAGTCTTTCCTCAAAGGGAGAGGCCTTGGCAAAGAGATAAAGTTTGTGTGGACTGCCAAGGGCTCCCCCTTTGGGGGAGCTGTCACCGAAGGTGACTGAGAGGGCGAGCCATTCCCCCTTTATTTTGCCTTTTTACACATTTCTACCACGTTTTTGTGGTAAAATCAGGTCAGAAAATCACAAAGGATGTGGAACACATGCAGCACTGCCCCGCCCGCGCGGCACAGCGGCTGGCAGCGGCCCTTGTGGCGCTTTGCCTGCTGCTGGCAATGGCCATCCCCCACGCCCATGCAGCCGCGCTGCAGGAAACGAACGGCATCGACCTGCTGAGCTTCAATGCCAGCCAGATCCTTTCCATCGGCAACCAGACCTCCGGCAAGTGCAGCTGGTACGCTCTGCGCTACGCCCGCACCATCCTGGACGGGAAGACCAGCTCCGGCAGCGGCATGTGGTCGAACGGTGCGGTCTGGTCCGCGGGCGGCTACACCGGCTACTCGAGCAGCCTGTCCGAATGCCTGCAAAAGCTTTACAGTGAGCTTTCCGCCGGGCGGCCGGTGATCGTGCATTTGCAGAACACCACGGTAAGCGGCGTTTCCAAGCATGTGAACCGCACCTCCAGCTACGAATACCACCTGACTTCTTCCGGCTGGCAGCAGGTCAGCTACCCCCACATCGCCACCAGCGCCACCTACGGCCACTGGGTGTGCGTGGTGGGCATCCGCACCGGGGCGGACCCCGCAAACCTGAAGGAAAGCGATTTCTACGCGCTGGACCCCGCCCGGGTGAACGTGAACGGCACGCTGGCCGTGACCCGGCTGCTGGACGGCACCATCTGGACCAACAACTCTCCCCTGAAAATTGCAGGATGAATCATCATACATGCAAAAATGGCTGGCACTTGTGTGCCAGCCATTTTTGTTTTGCGCATGCTTCAATACCCCCGCACCGAGAAGCCCCGCTCCCAGGGGTCAGGCGGCAGATCTTTCTGCCGGATGCCGGTGATCTGGATATAGTCGCTTTTCTGGATGAGGGCGAACAGGGTCATAAATTTGTCCGGGCTGCCCTGCACTTCCAGCGTGACGCTGCCGTCGTCCTCGTTCTGCACCCAGCCGGTGAGCTCCAGCGATTGGGCCGCGTAGCGGGCGCGGTAGCGGAAGCCCACGCCCTGCACCTGCCCCTCAATGGAGTAGCGGCGGCGCACCGTGCCTTCCGGCAGAGCGGGCGGAACAGCACCCTTTGCTTTTCTGGTCAAAAAATCGAACATCTCAGATCCCCCTTTGGGGGAATGATGTACTGCGCTGCGCGCAGCATGATGTGCTTCGCAATGATGTTCCGGCTGCGCCGGAAATGATGCAGCCGCCGCAGGCGGCCATTGTGCCGCAAGGCACACATCATTTGCCCGCAGGGCAACATCATTTCCCGCAGGGAACATCATGCCGTGCCGCAGGCACGGTGCATCATTCCATTACAGCTCCTGATAGGCGGTCATGAGGGCCGGGATGAACTGCTTTTTGCGGCTCACGACGCCGGGCAGGGTGAAGCTGCCGTCGTCGGCGGGCTGGGTCTCAAAACCGTCCGCCAGCACTTCGGCGGCGTAGCGGCCGCTGCTGATGACCACGCTCTCCTCTTTGGGCACGTCGGTGAGCAGCATGTAGATGTCCTCCACGTTCTGCTTGTTGCGGGCTTCCTCCAGATAGGGCTTCAGCAGTGCCTCGGCGGCGGTCAGGTTCTTGCGGGTCATGTAGCTGCCCTGTGCCACGCCGAAGCGGATATCGCCGCACATGAACACCTTGAAGTCCTGCAGGAACACTTCCTCGGCGGTCTTGCCGTCCAGCTTTTCACCGGCTTCGAACATCTCATTGGCAAAGGTGTTGATCTCCACCCCGGCGATCTTGGCCAGACGCTTTGCAGTGGCCTCGTCCAGCGGGGTGCAGGTGGGGCTGCGGAACACCAGCGTGTCCGACAGGATGGCCGCCAGCAGCAGACCGGCGGTCTTCTGGGGGATCTCCACGCCGTTCTCGTCGTACATCTGGGTGATGATGGTGGCCGTGCAGCCCACGGGCTGGTTGCGGAAGTAGACCGGGCCGCTGGTCTCCAGACTGCCGATGCGGTGGTGGTCGATGATCTCCAGAATTTCGGCCTGGTCGAAGCCTTCCACGGCCTGGGTGGCCTCGTTGTGGTCCACCAGAATGATGCGACGTTTTTGCAGATTGATGATGTTCCGGCGGCTGACCATGCCGCAGTATTTGCCGTCCTCGTCCAGGATGGGGAAATAGCGGTGGCGCACCTTGGCCATCACACGGGTAACATCCGCCACCGGGGTGACGAGGGTGAACTTCATGATGTCGTCGCGGGTCATATAATAGGAGATGGGTGCACACTGGCTGATGAGCTTGCCCACGGCATAGGTATCCTCGGGCGTGGTCATGATGGCCACACCGGTCTCCTCGGCGATGCGCTGGATGGTGCGGCCCACCTTGGAGCCGTTGCAGATGATGAGCAGGGCGGCTTCCTTTTCAATGGCGCACAGCTGGCTCTCGTAGCGGTTGGTGAGGATGACGATGTCGCCTTTCTCCACCGTGCTCTCCAGCATTTCCGGCGTGGCCGTGCCGATGCGGATGCGGCCGGTGGCGCACACTGCGTCCTCGCTGCCCACCACCATGGTGCCGTCCAGCGTTTCAAGGATGTTCTTGTAGCTGGTCTTGCTCTTGGCGAGAATTTCGGTATCGAACACGTCCATGTTGGCCGTGGCGATATCCTTCACAGTGATGACGCCTTCCAGTTCGTTGTCCGCGCTGGTGACAGGCAGGGTGTCGATCTTCTGATCGCGCATGATCTCCCACGCTTTGCGCAGGCTGGTGGAACCCGGGATGCCGGGCATCTCGCGGTAATCCACATCACGAATTTTGGGGTTCACGTCCGTGCACATGCGCGGCGGTTTGACGCCGAACTTTTTCAGCACGAACTCGGTCTCCTGGTTCATTTTGCCGGCGCGGCGGGGCTCGCAGACCAGATCACTGGTCTTGTTTTTCAGCTCTGCATAGGCGATGGCGGAGCAGATGGAGTCCGTATCCGGGTTGCGGTGGCCGATGACCACGACTTTGTGGGCTGCTTTGGGCATATTCTTCCCCCTTTGGGTCCTTATTACCTTATATATCTTATCTCATTTCCCTGCGGCGGGCAGCCTCCTGCACGAAGCCGCCTGCCGTGGCTTTATTGTAGCACAATTGCCTGCGGGGGTAAAGAAAAACAAACATGCCGCAAAACCACTTTTTATTGGACAGAATGCTTGACATTTCGACAAAATCCCGGTATGGTTGAAGCAAAGGAAAGGAGCGAACACCATGAAAAAGATCCTCTGCACAGCCCTTGCCGCCTGCATCCTGCTGGGCGGCGTGCTGGCCCTGCCCGCATTTGCCGAGACACCGGCTGCCATCCCCGCCGACCACGAGCCCCGGGTGCTCAACGAGCTGAGCGGCAACGCCGCCTTCATGCGCAACCTGAAGGCGATGCTGACCAAAACGGCCACCCCCTTCCGCGTCAAATCCGCCAAGACCAAGAGCCCGGCGGACGCCGTCGGTGCAGCCCCGGCCGAAGGTGCCGTGGCGACACTGCAGCTCTGCACCTCCTTCCACCCTTCCGAAGCGCCGGTCAATGTGGACGGCCATGCGTTTTTCATCGTGACCAACGTTTCGGACGCCGACCTTGACGTGGGCGGCCTGCTGATCGCCCCGGGCACCGCCATGACCATCGGCAACCGTGCCAACCGCGACGAGCACGGCGGCCTGTGGTACAACCTGGAGGGCTTCTACAATTACTACATCGACGACTATTACCCGGATGTGCACAGCATGCAGGTGTCGCTGAGCCAGGAGCAGCTGGACGCCTTCAATGCGGCACTGCCCAACTGCGACAAGTGGTCCGGCGTGTACAACTGCGTGGCCTTCACCACCGCCATCTGGAACGCCGTGTGCGCGGACAGGCTGTGCCCGGTGCTGCCCACCCCCGAGGAGCTGACCCACAGCATGTCCGGCTACGAGGGCAAGGTGACCGAACACCCGGAGATCCCCTACGACTATGTGGTCTACTACGGCTACCCGGCCACCCGCAGCCAGGATTACCAGTAAGCAGCTTTCCGAAAATCCCCGGCAGAACGGCTTTTGTGCGGCCGTTCTGCTTTTTTCTTGTATACATCTCTTGTAATTTCGGCGGCGGCGGTGTATCATAAAGGCGATGTATCCAACCGTTTTATGCCGCAGTCACGGAGGAACCTATGACAGCAACCAAACCATCCCAGTTCAACAAACCGCCGCTGTTCACCCGCCAGCAGCTGGTGGCCCTGCTGCTGCCGCTCATCGCAGAGCAGGCTTTGAGCGTGTCCATCGGCCTGGCCGACACCCTGATGGTGTCGTCGGTGGGCGAAGCCGCCGTCTCGGGCGTGAGCCTTGTGGACAGCTTCAACACCCTGATGATCCAGATCATGAGCGCACTGGCCACCGGCGGCGCGGTGGTCACCAGCCAGTACATCGGCCGCGGGGAGCCCAAGGACGCCAAGCGCGCTGCAGCGCAGATCTTGTTCATCCTGTCCAGCTTCAGCTGCCTTGTGGCGGCGGTGGTCATCGTGGGCCGCCACGCCATCCTGCGGGGCATCTTCGGCTCCATCGACGCGGACGTGATGCGCTACGCCGAGACCTACTTCCTGCTCTCGGCCCTGAGCTACCCCTTCATCGGCCTGTACAACGCCGGGGCCGCGCTGTTCCGCGCCCAGGGCAACAGCAAGGTGAGCATGATGTCCAGCCTTGTGATGAACGTGGTGAACATCGGCGGCAATGCGGTGCTGATCTACGGCTTCCGCATGGGGGTCATGGGCGCGGCACTGGCAAGCCTTGTGTCCCGCGCCATCGCCTGCTTTGCGGTGCTGTACCTGCTGCAGCGCCCCGCCTGCCCGCTGCGGGCGGATGGCTTGCAGGCGCTGGCCCCGCAGGGGCGGCTCATCCGGCAGATCTTACGGGTGGGCATCCCGGCCGGCATCGAGAACGGCATGTTCCAGATCGGCAAGCTGTCGGTGTCCAGCCTGACTTCCACCCTGGGCACCGCCGCCATCGCGGCCAATGCCGTGGCGAACACCACCACCACCTTTTTGAACATCCCGGCCAACGCCGTGGGCATGGCCGCCCTTACGGTCGTGGGCCAGTGCCTTGGCGCGGGCGAAAAGGACCAGGCCGTGTACTACTCCCGCCGCCTGATGCTGTTTGCCTACTGCGGTGCATGGTTCATGAACATCTCGGCCTTCCTGTTCGCCAACAAGTTCGCGCTGGGGCTGTTCAACCTCTCGCCGGAGGCCTACGCCATGGCGCTGGAAGTGATGGTGTGGTTCAACATCATCTCGCTGTTCATCTGGCCTTCCAGCTTTACCCTGCCCAACATCCTGCGCGCCGCCGGTGACGCCCGCTTCACCATGACCGTGAGCATCGTGTCTATGTGGGCCTTCCGGGTGGGCTTCTGCTACCTGTGCGTGCTGGCCTTCCACGGCGGGCTGCTCTCCATCTGGATGGGCATGTATCTGGACTGGGCCTTCCGCTCCCTGTGCTTCTTCGTCCGCTTCGTGCGCGGCAAGTGGCTGGAGCAGCATGTCATCTGAGCATCGTTGTTTTTCAAAGAGCCTGCCCTTGGGCAGGCTCTTTTTCTGCGCCTTGTGCAGGAAACCGGCCTTCTGGTTCGTATTACAGGCAGAAGCGGATTTCATCCCCCGGATTTTTACGCATTCCGCACAAATAATTCGCGTGAATTTTAACAATGTTGTCCGCTTTCGTTCTTGTTTTTGTCACACGCCGGGCGTATAATTTCTTATCGCTAAGAGTTTGCCCAACCGCAAAAAGGAGGCTTTTTCAATGAAACGCAATTGGTTTTCGCGCCATCCCATCGCTTTCATGGCGCTGTATTTACTGTTATATCTCTCTGCATTCAATTTTCTGAACACCCAGATCCACATGCCCCATGTGCTGGTGCACTGCCGCCTGGACGACCTGATCCCCTTCTGCAAATATGCCGTCATCCCCTACTTTGCATGGTTCCCGTGGATCCCCTTCACCCTGTTCTTCCTGCTGTGGAAGGCGCCCCGTGAAGACTTCTGGCGGCTGTGCCTGCCGCTGTTCGGCGGCATGACCCTGGCGCTGGCGTGCTACGTCATCCTGCCCACCGGGCTGAACCTGCGCCCGTACTATGTGCCGGGCAGCGACATCTTTGCCCGTGCGGTGCGCTTTTTGTACCGCACCGATACGCCCATCAATGTCTGCCCGTCCATCCACGTCTTCAACTCGGTGACGCTGCTGCTGGCCTACTACCGCAGCCGCCTCTTTGAGCGGCCCCGCCTGCGCTGGATGCGCCCGGCCGCTGCCGTGCTGTGCGGTTCCATCGTGTGCTCCACCGTGCTGCTCAAGCAGCACAGCTGCATCGACGTGGTGCTGGGCATCCTGCTGGCACTGGCGCTGGATGCCGCCTTCACGGCCGCTTCCGAGTACAGCGAACTGCTGCAGACCCGCCGCGTATGACCCTCTCCGTCAAGATCTTCGATTTTGTCCGCTCTCCCTTTGGGAGAGCTTTTTTTGTTTTAAAACGCACTGCTGTTTTCTTTAGCAGCCGTTTCATGAAAAAGAGCTCCAGAAAAATCCACGGATTTTTCTGGAGCTCAAATCATCAAAAACACTTCCGCTGAATATGGCCAAATGGAACGCGGCGGCCATCAAAACAATCCCTCCGGCAGGCAGACATCCTCTTTTGGCACCTTTGCCCAGGAAAACTCCGGGATGAGGCTTTCCGGCGTGCGTGGCGCAGGCTCCGGCTGCAAGCCGTAGGCATAGGCCAGCTTGCCCACGATCTCCTCGGCGGTGTACTTTGCCCGCAGGTTTTCCAGGCTCTGGTCGCCGTCGCGCTTCGACAGCCGCCGCCCGTCCGCAGCCAGCAGCAGCGGACAGTGGGCAAACTGCGGTGCCTGCAGGCCCAGCAGACGGTACAGGTAGAGCTGCCGTGCCGTGGAGGACAGCAGGTCGGACCCGCGCACCACCTCGGTGACGCCCATGCGGGCGTCGTCCACCACCACCGCCAGCTGATAGGCAAACACACCGTCGGCGCGGCGCAGGTAGAAGTCGCCGCAGTCCTGCAGCAGGTTCTCGGTGTGTTCTCCCATACAGCCGTCCGTGAAGGTGATATCTTCATCCGGCACCATCAGGCGGTAGGCCGGGGCCTTCTTTTTGCGCTTTTCGGCGATCTCGGCAGGCGTCAGGCCCCGGCAGGTGCCCGGGTAGATGACGTTGCCGTCCGAGGTGTGGGGTGCACTGGCCGCGTGCAGCTGTGCGCGGGAGCAGAAGCACGGGTACACAAGGCCCATGGCATCCAGTTTCTGATATTGTTCCTCGTAGATGTCCGCGCACTCGCTCTGATAATAGGGGCCATGCGGGCCGCCGGTGCTGCCGCCTTCATCCCAGCCAAGGCCCAGCCAGTCGAGGTCCTGCTCCAACAAATCGGCATAGATGCGCGGGCAGCGCTCGGCGTCGAGGTCCTCGATGCGCAGCACGATGCGCCCGCCCCGGCTTTTGGCGCTGAGCCACGCCAGCAGGCTGCAGGCCAGGTTGCCCAGGTGCAGCCGCCCGCTGGGGCTGGGCGCGAAGCGCCCGGTGACGGTTTCGTTTTTATTTGTCATGGGAAGGGTTTCGTTTTGCATGGTGATCCTTTCAGCCGCCGGACGATTTGAAATGCCCTCCGTTTCACTCTGGGCATCTTCAGCGGAAATGTTATTTTTATTTTGAGAATTTGAAAAATCTGCGGATTTTTCAAATTCTCTTTTTCACGGGAAGGGGTCGTGACGGCAAACGGCAGCTGCAGCCGCCGGCTCCCCTGCGGGGAGCTGCCGCCGCAGCGGCTGAGGGGCCTATCAATCGGAGAAGCGAGAAAAAAGTGCAACGGCGACGACCGCCGCCAGCGGCGGATACAGGGAGGAGCTGTTGGGGCAGCGGTCAGCAGGACACGAGTGCCGCTCAAGGCACGAAGTGGACGCTGGGCACCGCAACCCGTCTTAGCGAAGCGGCTAGCTTTTTTGTATGGAGCCCATCCTCTTTGGGGTTGAAAGGGGCGAGCAGCCCCTTTCTCGTGGGTCCAGCGCATCGAAATCGCCGTGCCCTTGCCGCGCTGAACACACGGCATTTGCTTCGCAAACCGGTCTGCGGCTTAAAAGTCCCACTGGGGCTTTCATGCCTTCCGGGCACCGCCGTCCTTTCTGGTTCTCTTTTGTCCGTCAAAAGAGAACATCCTCTCAGCAAACCACTCTCCCCAGCCGCTCCTCCACCGCCTGCCGGACCTGCGCGGCCTGCAGGCCGTAGACCAGCTGCACCTCGCAGCCATTCAATACCACGCCGCTGCAGGGCAGCCCATGCAGAGCCTGCGCGTCCACAAAAGCCGCTTCCTGCACCGTGATGCGCAGGCGGGTGAAGCAGTTGTCCACCGTGCGGATGTTCCCCCGCCCGCCGAGGGCGGCAATGAGCTTTTCGATGTCTGCTGCAGTCAGCGGCGCTTCCGGCCGGGCGGGCTCCTCCGGGCGGCGTCCCGGGGTGGGCAGGTCCAGCCAGCGGATGAGGGCCGTAAACACCACGAAATAGACCGCGATCTCCGCAAGGCCCAGCAGGTACAGCACCGGGTAGTTCGTCCGGGCCGTGCCGGCCGAAAGGTTCATCAGCAGCGAACCCAACAGGTTCGAAGTGAAGGCCGTAACGTGGCACAGGTGCAGCAGCACGATGAAGATGCCCGAGATGACCGCATGGGCCAGCCAGAGCACCGGTGCCGAGAAGCAGAACAGGAAATCCAGCGGTTCGGTGATGGACGCCAGCGACGCCGTGAAGGCCAGCGGCAGCAGCTGGGCAGCGGTCTTTTTGCGGTTCTCCCGCCGGGCGCAGAAGATGAACGCTGCCGTGATGCCAAAGTAGCCGAAGGTCTTGGTGAAGCCGGTGTACATCCAGACGATGCCCTCCGAGAAGGGCAGGCCGAGGTTATATTCGGTCATCATGACCACATAGGCCCCGACGTAGGTGACGCCGTCCGCCGCCAGCTGCCCGCCCAATCGTGAGAACTGGAACGGCATGTACACCAAGTGGTGCAGTCCCGTGGGGATGAGCAGCCGTTCCAGAAAGCCGTAGAGGAACAGCCCCACATTGCCGGAGGACGCGATGAAGCCGGTAAGGGCCGTGATACCCTGCTGCACCGGCGGCCAGACGAAGCAGGCCCCAAAGCCCAGGGCTACCGCCAGCGCCGCCGCACAGGTGAAGGACCAGCGCGTGCCGGAAAAGATGCCGGGCAGGATGCCCTTGTGGGTGACATCGCAGGTGCGGTTGAAGATGCCGCCCACCGCAAGGCCCAGCAAAATGCCGCCGAACACGCCGGTGTCCACGGTCTGGATGCCCAGCACGGTGGTCTGGCCCGAACTGTACAGGCCGGTGAGGGCGTCCGGCTTGGCCAGCTGCCCCAGCGCGGTCAGGGTGACGTTGCCCGCCGTGAGGTAGATCAGATAGCACATCAGGGCGATGAGCCCGGCCTGGTGCTTTTCCTGCTTAGCCAGCGCCGCCGCAATGCCGACGCAGAACAGCACGCTGAGGTTCGAGATGACCGCTGTCAGGCATTTGTAGATGAGCTGGCCCAGCAGCTGCACCGGCGGCCAGCGGAGAAACGGCAGCACTCCGGCCAGCGGCGTACTGGTGAGCAGGGCACCCGCCACCAGCAGCAGCCCCGCCGCCGAAAGATAGGAAAGCGGGGCCAGCATCGCCTTGGAAAAGCGCTCCAGCGCCTGGGTGAGCCTGTTTTTCATACGCTGCGTCTCTCCTTCCCGGTCTCTCCGGCTTTTCCGGCCCGTGCGGCAGACGGGGGACCTATCTGTAGTCAACCGCCAACCGCGAAAAATGTCAAGGCCGCAAACTGCACAAAAAGCGCTTTCTTCTTTCGGCAAAGCCGCTGCGGCGGGTTGAAATTCGTCCCTCCCGCGCTGATTGACAACCGCCGGTGCAGAACGTATACTTAGGGTGTATCGTTTTGAGACGCTGCCGCCGCTTTCCGGCCGCAGTTCTTCAAGGAGGACACCGCTATGAAATTGAAATATACACGCATCCTTTCGCTGGTGCTGTGCGCGGCCATCGCCTGCAGCGCCCTCGTCGGCTGCGGCGGCTCTGCCGCCAGCTCCGGCTCAGAGCCTTCCAGTTCGGCCACTGCGTCCAGCAGCGCGGCGGCTTCCGGCGAGGCTTTGCCGGACTCCACCGTTCAGGCCAACACGTCCGGCCTGAACCCCGGCGACTTTGACGAAAACTCCATCTTCTCCATCACCGGCACATCCGCTGCCTTTGCGCCCTGCCTGGGCTGGGGGCCGGGCGTGTCCGGCTGCTCGCTGAAATCGGTCATCGCGGCTGCTTCCCTGCTGCAGTGGGCCGAGGAAGCACGGCTTTCCTCCCGCACGCCGGAAGCCATCCAGGACGCCTTCTATGAATGGTACGATGGCCTGGACGCCGACGAGCAGGAGAGCTTTGCCGAGGCCTGGACCATGATCGAGCCGGACGCGCTGGCCCTGCTGAGCGATAAAGAGAGCATGAGCGGCCGCATTGAGGACGCCGGCCTGGATGCCAGCACCCTGCCCGGCTGCACCCTGAAAAACTGGCAGGCCCTGCAGAGCGTGCTGGACGACTGCGTACCCGAAGCCAACGGCGAAGCATAATTCGTTTTGCCAAGCAAAAGGCGCTGACCGACTGGTCAGCGCCTTTTTTGTTTTACACCTTTTTCAGCACATACTGCCGGGTGCCCATGCCGATCTTTTCGGCCTGCTCCAGCGTGGCCTTCCACTCGATATTGGGGTTGGAATCCTTGAAGTTGTCGTGGTGGCAGTTCCAGCCGGGCTTTGCAAGGTTCTGGCCCAGCTGGCTGTTCGGCAGCGGCTGTGCATTCAGGCAGGCATCGGCGCAGGCCTGATCCAGCGCCACCGGATCAAAGGATGCAAAGATGCCGATATCCGGCAGGATGGGAGCATCGTTCTCGCAGTGGCAGTCGCAGTTGGGGCTGATGTCCTGCACCAGAGAAACATGGAAGCAGGGACGGCCGGCGCACACGGCAGCCGCATACTCGGCCATCTTGCGGTCCAGCATCTCATTGGCGCTGTCGCACTGAGAATAGATAGCGTCAAAGTTGCAGGCACCGATGCAGCGGCCGCAGCCCTTGCACTTGGTCTGGTCAATGACGGCCTTGTTGTTTGCATCGTAGGTGATGGCATCGGAGCCGCACTCCTTCGCGCAGCGGTGGCAGCCACGGCACAGGCTCTGCTGCACCTCCGGGTGTCCGGCGGCGTGCTGTATCATCTTGCCCGCGCGGGAGCCGCAGCCCATGCCGATGTTCTTGAGAGTACCGCCGAAGCCGGTGGATTCGTGGCCCTTGAAATGTGTCAGGCTGATAAAGATATCCGCATCCATGATGGCGCGGCCGATCTTTGCCGTCTTGCAGTATTCGCCGTTCGGCACCGGCACTTCCACTTCGTCGGTGCCGCGCAGACCGTCCGCAATGATGACCTGACAGCCGGTGGTCATGGGCCAGAAGCCGTTCAGCTGGGCACAGGTGAGGTGCTCCAGTGCGTTCTTGCGGCTGCCCGGATACAGGGTGTTGCAGTCGGTCAGAAACGGCAGACCGCCCTGCTCCTTGCACAGGTCGGCCACCACCTTGGCGTAGTTGGGGCGCAGAAATGCCAGATTGCCCAGCTCACCAAAGTGCATCTTGATGGCAACGAACTTGCCATCCATATCAATATCCTTGATCCCGGCGGCGATGCACACGCGGCGCAGCTTGTCCAGCAGGCTGGTGCCCACGGGACAGCGGAAATCTGTATAATAGACCTTGGATGCTTCCATAGCAGTTTCCTCCATTTTGTTTGCACGGCACGCTGCCGCATACTCTCTTTTTCCAGTATAGCACAACTTTTTCCAAAGAAAAAGAGCAGCGTAAAAGCGGCGGGTATCGTTTTTTGCCGTTTGCCTTTACGGCCTTTTCCCGTGAAAAACAACTCCGAAACGACCGCAGTCGTTTCGGAGTTGCAAACTATAAAAATACTAGAGCAAAGCGGCAAGCATTTAAAATCAGACGATCGCGGTAACTGCCGCCACCGCCAGTACGATGATGCCCAGCACGATGCGGTAGGCACCGAAGAACTTGAAGTCGTGGCGCTTGACGTAATCCATCAGGAAGCGGATGACCGCAAGGCTCACGCCGAAGGCCACCACGCAGCCCACCACCAGCACGGCGATCTCGGTGCCGGTCATGACCGAACCGCCCAGTACGAACTTGACCACCTTGAGCAGCGAAGCACCCGCCATGACCGGGATGGCCAGATAGAAGGTGAACTCGGCCACGCAGGCACGGGACAGGCCCAGCAGCAGGCCGCCCACGATGGTGGCACCGGAGCGGGATGTGCCGGGGATGATGGCCAGACACTGCCACAGGCCGATGATGAAGGCATCGCGGTAGGTGATCTGGTCCAGCCTTGTCACCTTGGGCGCGGCGCGGCGGTTTTCCACCACAAAGAACAGCACACCATAGAGGATGAGCATGGCGGCCACGGTGATGTAATTATAAAAATGGTCTTCCATCCAGTTGTCCAGCGGGCTGATGATCAGCACCGGGATGGTGGCGGCCACCACCTTGAACCACAGGTTCCAGACGCTGGGCTTGGAGATGACCCGGCCCTGCTTCAGGCCAAAGGGCCACAGCTTGCCCCAGAACAGCACCACCACGGCCATGATGGCACCCAACTGGATGACCACGCGGAACATGGACATGAACTCCTCGCTGGCGTGGAACTTGACCACCTGCTCCAGCAAAATCATATGGCCGGTGGAAGAAATGGGCAGCCATTCGGTGATGCCCTCCACGATGCCCATCAGGATCGCTTTGATGATCTCAAAAAACGTAAGTACCCCTCCCATCGCGCAGTGCGCGTGATCACATGTTTTTTCCAGTATACCATACTATGCGGCGGTTCGCACGCAGAATGCGAAAATTTTGCGGCGGAAAGCTTTCTGCCCCGCAGGCTGTAACTGGGCCGTGAAATGTGTTATACTGATGGCAAAGACCCTTCACCCCTTATTTTACGCGAAACGTAAAACAGAGTTTAAACCCGGTTTATCATTTTTTACAATGAGGTGAGCTTTCATGAACATTCTGGTTATCGGCTGCGATCAGGTCGGCGCATCCCTCATCCGCGATCTGGAGCACATCGGCCACGACATCTCGCTGGTGGAAAAGGACCCCGAGCAGCTCAAGCGGCTGGACGCCTTCGACGATTACCGCTTTGGCGGCACGGCGCTGGTGGGCGACCCCACCGACCCGGACATGCTGCGCCGGGCCGGCGTGGAGAACTGCGACGCCGTGGCCGCCGTGAGCGAGGACGACTCGGTGAACCTGATGGCGGCGCAGATCGCAAAGAGTATCTTCCGCCGGGAGAAGGTCATCTGCCGCGTGTCCGACCCGCACCTGCAGGTGCTGTACCACAAAGCCTATGAGATCGAGACCATCTGCCCCACCGTGCTCACCGAGCAGTCGGTGTTCCGTGCGCTGGCAAAGTGAAAACAGGGCGGTTTTTCCATTCCACTCTGTAGAATGAGGTAATGATATGAAAGTTTGTATTGCAGGCGGCGGCAAAGTGGGCATGTATCTGGCCCAGAGCCTTCTGGCCCACCGCCACAAGGTGACCATCATCGAGCCGCAGGAGATGCTGTGCCGCACGCTGGCGGACTCGCTGGACATCCCGGTGATCTGCGGCGATGCCGTCAGCTTTGACACCATGCGCACCGCCGACGTGGCCAGCTGCGACGCCTTTGTGGCGGTGACCGGAGCGGACGAGGACAACCTCGTGGCCTGTCAGATCGCCAAGCGGGAATTCGGCGTGGACCGCACCGTGGCCCGGGCTTCCAACCCCAAAAACCGCGAGCTGCTGCACACGCTGGGGGTGGACACCGTGGTGTGCGGCACCGACAACCTGAGCCATATTCTGGAGCGGGAGATCGAGACCGACACCATCCGGCAGCTGCTCTCGCTGGGCGGCGGCACCGCCAGCCTGAACGAGATCCTGCTGCCCGAGAACTTCCAGTTTGCCGGGCAGGCCGTGAAGGACATCCCCATGCCGGGCGACGCCATTCTGGTGTGCATCACCCGCGATGCGGAGTTCATCATCCCCCACGGCAACACCACCCTGCTGCCCTGGGACCGCATCCTCTGCCTGACCCAGGACGACACCCTGCATCTGCTGATGGATGCCTGGGGCCTTTCGGGCAAATGACCGAGCGGGAACTGCTGCGCACCGCGCTGGTCATCCCGCCCCGGGGCCGGGCCGTGCTCTGCGTCTGGGCCGGGGTGCCAGGCCTTGTCTGCGCGCCTTTCGTGTTCTGGCAGAGCATCGCCGCCGGGTGCGTGTTCTGCGCGGTGTGGACAGCGCTGGTGTTTGAAGTGTGGGTGCGCAGCTGCAGCTTTGCGGCATGGCTCACCCCCAAGGACCTCGTGATGCAGGCCGGTGTTGCCGTCCCCGCGGCGCGTCAGCTGCCCCGGCAGGCCGTCACCGGCCTGTTTGCGCTGCGCACCCCGCTGCTGTGGCTGGCGGGCTGCAGCGTGCTGGTGGTGCGCTGCCCGGGCGCACAGCTCATCCTGCCCGGCGTCCCGGCCCTGCAGGCACAGGCGCTGGCCGCCGCCCTGACGGAGGATGCACCATGACCACCGCCGAACGGGGCTTTCACCCCTTTGCCGTGCTGCACGTGCTGCGCAAGACCATCCTGCTGTACCTCATCCCGCTGGTGCAGGTGCTGTTCGAACGCAACTGGGAAGCCCTGTGGACCGCCCTTGTGCAGGACGCAGTGCTGTTCACCGTACTGGCACTGGTGAGCGCCGCCGCGCTCCACGCCAGCCGCTGGCGGGTGGATGCACAGGGAACGTTGACCATCCGCTGGCGGCTGGGTGTGCGGCTGGACCGCAGCCTGCGGGCCGGCCAGCTGGCAGCGCTGACCATTGAGCGGCCGCTGCTCTACCGGCTGGCCGATGCCAGCAAGGTGGTGCTGTATCCTGCCGGGCAGAAGCGCACCTTGACTTTGATGCTGACCCGGAAGGACGCCCAGTGGCTGGCCGACCGGATGATGCCGGTGGAGGACGCGGTGGCCCACACGCCCCACGGCGGCGAAAAGCTGGCCTTTGCGGTGCTGGGTGCCAACAGCCTTTCCACGCTGGCGCTGCTGGTGCTGGCCCTGCGCCAGAGCGAACCCTACGCACCGGACGCCCAGACCGCCGCCTTCGCTCACCTGAACCGGCTGGCAGCATGGGCTGCACGCTGGCTGCCCATGGGCACGGCCTGGCTGCTGGTGCTGGGCGGAGTGCTGTTCTGTGCCAGTCTGGCCCGCAGCGCCGCGCAGGCGGCCCACTACACCGTGTGGCGCACCGACACCCAGCTGGGCAGCCGGGGCGGCCTTGTGCGCCGGTACGAGCTGCGCATCCGGCTCCGGCATCTGAGCTTTGCCGATGTGCGCCGCTCCCCGGCCACCTGGGCGCTGCACTACAGCCCCGTGTACGTCACGGCCAGCCGCTGCCAGCCGGAAGTGCCGCTGCTGGTCTGGCGGGAGGGCAGTCCCTTTCTGCAGCAGCTGCTGCCCGGCTTTGCCCTGCCGCCGACCGCGCCGGTGGACACGGCAGGCCGCAGCATCCCGGCGTATTTTCTGCCTGCCGGCATCCCCTGCGGGCTGTTTTTGCTGCTGACGGCAGTGTCCCGCTACACCCTGCCCGGGCTCACCGTGCCGCTGCTGGTGCTGACCGGCATTGCCGGCGTGTTCCTGCTGGGCGCATGGGCGGGCTACCGCCGCGAGGGCGTGTGGCAGAAGGACGGGCGCATCCTTCTGCGCATCCAGCACGGCTTCCATCTGCACAACATCTGTGTCTTCTGCCCGACGCCCGCCCTGACGGCCCTGCAGTCGCCCTGGGCGGCGGCGGTGCGCCGCACGAACCTGACCCTCATCTTCCCGGGCGGCATCCGCCGGAAGGTGCGCAGCGTACGGTGCGAGGACATCTCATTTATGGATCTTTAAGGAGTCTTTTTCTGTGATAAAAACTGTATTATTCGATCTGGACGGCACCCTTCTGAACACCATCGACGACCTTGCCGATGCGGGAAACTGGGTGTGTGAACAGCACGGCTGGCCCACCTTTACGGTGGAGCAGTTCAAGCACATGGTGGGCAACGGCATCCCGAAGCTGGTGGAACGCTTTTCCCCGGAAAATGCGCGTACCCCGGAACAGCTGGCGGCGACGCTGGCCGAGTTCACGGCCCGGTACGACGCCCACAAAGAGGACAAAACCGCCCCCTACCCGGGCATCCCGGAGCTGCTGGACCAGCTGCAAGCGGCGGGCGTCCAGTGTGCGGTGTTCTCCAACAAGGCGGACCCGCTGTGCGGGAAGATCATCGCGCATTACTTTGGCACCGGACGCTTTGCCGCCGTGCGCGGCAGCCGCCCGGGTGTACCCACCAAGCCGGACCCGGCCGGGCTGTATGCGCTGATGGACGAGATCGGTGCTGACCGCTCTGCCACCCTTTTTGTGGGCGACAGCGACGTGGATATTCTCACCGGGCACAATGCCGGTCTGCCCGCCATGGGGGCCCTGTGGGGCTTCCGGGGCCGCGCAGAGCTGACCGCCGCCGGGGCCGACGCCCTGGCCGCTGTGCCGGAGGATATTTTTATGTATATCAAAAACAACTGAAGACACAAAAAGGGAGCTGTCCCGAAGGACAGCTCCCTTTTGTGTTCTTTGGTGTTCTCCCGGCTTAGCCCAGAGTGACTTCCTGGATCTTGGAGGATGCGATGTTTATACGAGGCGGGAACGACCCGGAAGATAAAAAGTAACGAAAAAGTCCAGAAGCCATGCGGGTTTCTGGACTTTTTTCTTATTCGGCGGTTTT
>ENA-UONY01001227-UONY01001227.1-human-gut-metagenome-genome-assembly--contig:-CS9-NODE-1227-length-23071-cov-6.347367_pt1 | contig 23071 bp, 17 predicted proteins | sample MGYA00242465_ERZ724012 | MGnify/ENA metagenome assembly ERZ724012 | reverse complement strand
GGTCTGTTTGCTTTTCATAAGAAAGCCCTCCAATAAAAAAATCAGCCACCCGATCCCGGACGTGGCTGAAGAACAAATACCGTATGGGTACTCCCTCCGCCGGCATTACCCGGATCAGGTTAAAGGGTACCGGCGCGTCGATTCGCACCGTCTCAGCCGGGAAAACCCAGCACCCCTGTTCTGTATGCATATCATACCGCACGAAAAAGGGAAATGCAAGCGCAACTTTGACGAATTGCACCGGAGACTTGACCGCGCTTTATGCAAAAGGTATAATATTTGTTATATTGTAAACTCCTTCAGTCCCGCCTTTGGCGAGACAGCTCCCAGCGAGGGGGCCTTAATAGGAAAGGATGGGCCTTTCTATGATCCAACTGAAGAATGCCGCGCTCGAGTCCTCCGCCGGAAAAAAGAGTGTGCACGCGCTGCGCTGTTTGAATCTCACGCTGCCGGAGACCGGCCTCGTGGTGCTCACCGGCGCGTCCGGCAGCGGGAAAACGGCGCTGCTGCACCTGCTTGCCATGCGGGAAATGCCGTCCCGCGGGGAGATGCTCGTCGGCGGCGAGAATACGGCGCGTTGGAGCGAATCCCGCCGCGCTGCCTGGCGGCGCGAATGCGCCGCTGCGGACGAAGCGCTTCTCTTCGATGATCTCACGATTTCGGAAAATGCGGATCGCGCAGCGCTGCTCGCGGGCTTCTCCCGCCGGGACGCGCGGGAAAATGCACGGGATGGGCTCGCCCTGCTCGGCCTTGAGAGCGCGGCGGACGTATACCCGAACCGGCTCTCCGGGGAAGAGCGGCGTCTCGGCGCGCTCGCCTGTGCACTCGCGCGCAAAAGCCGCGTCCTCTTTCTGGATGAGCCAACGGACGGCCTCAGCGCAGAGCGCGCGGAGACTGTGCTCTCGCTTCTGGGGGAGACATCCGGCAACCAGCTCGTCATTATCGCGGCCCGAAGCGCGGAAGCGTTCGGCGAGAATGTGCGCGTTATAACGCTGGAGGACGGGCAGATTGCCTCCGATACGGACGAGGACGCCGCCGAGACCGGCGCGCCGGTCCCGCCCGTCGTCGGAGCGGGCGGCGGCGTCCGGCTGCGCATGGCGTTTGCCAATTTGAAAAAGAAAAAGAGCCGCGCTCTGCCGCGGCTGCTTGCGCCGATGCTCGCGGTGCTGCTCTGCCTCCTGTTGTTTGCCGCCTTCTCCGGTGGAGAGCAGAGCGCGAAGAACGCTGAGACGGCGGTGCTCTCCGCCTACCCGGTGACGCTGGACAACCGTAGTGTCCCGTCCGGCGATCTTGGCGCGCTTGGCGACTGGCTCGACGGCCACACCGACGGGAAAACGGTCTCCGGCCAGCGCCGCTACGCCATTACACCGCAGATTTTCCGCGGCGATTCCTCCGCCGCCGGGGCGGAAGCGCTCAACAGCGAGGAAAACAGCACGCTTTGGACGCAGCTCCCCGAAGGGGAAGAGCTGCGGCAGATGCGCTACACGCTCGTCTCCGGCCGCTGGCCGGAGCGGTACGACGAAGCAGCGGTGCTGCTCGACGCGCGCGGCAAGGTGGACGAGAGCTGCCTCCGCTCGCTCGGCCTCGACCCGGAAGCGAACGCCAGCATCAGTTATACGGAACTTCTGCGTCTTTCCTTCCGTGTGCTGCTGCCGACGGACGAATACGTCCGGAATGTGGACGGCACCTGGGGCTACATGGGGGGAGACACGGCGTATCTCACCGCGAAGATCGCCTCCTCGCAGCGGCTCAACATTGTCGGCGTGCTGCGCCCAGTGGGAGAGACCCCCGGCGAGAGTCTGACCGGCGGCGCTGCGTACCTCCCGGAGCTCATGACGTGGACGGTGGAGACAGTGCTCGGCAGCGATATCGTAAAAGCGCAGACGGCCTCACCCGATACGGACGTTCTGACCGGCCTGCCGTTTGACAGCGAAGGCGTCTATACGCAGGACGAGGCCGGACAGCGCGCCGCGCTGCGCGGCTACGCCGTCGGCCAGACCCCGGCGCAGCAGGCGGCGATGGTTTCCGAGCTCACCGGAACGGCAGTGGAGACGGAGCGGGCGCAGGACGCCCTTTTGCAGACGATCGCCGCGCTCTCCGGCGAAGCGCTGGAAAACGCTTTTGCCCGGTACATTGCTGCCGGCGTGTCCTCCGGCTCGCTCGAAGGAAATCTCCGTGCGTTCGGCGCCGAGGCGGCGCAGACCGTAACACAGCTGCGGCTCTATGCGGACAGCTTCACTGCGCGCGAAACGCTTGGCACGGTGCTGCACGGCTATGCCGAGACGGTGACGTATTCGGATGCCGCCTCCGGCCTTGTGCAGCCGGGGCTTGCGCTCCTTGAAAGCTCGATGAAGGCCGACCGGCTCGGAACGGTACTCGCGGCAGTGCTTGCCGCGGCGTTTGTCGTGCTCGTCTCGGCGCTTGCCGCAGCAGCGCGGGGCGGGGAGCTTTGTATGCTTCGCGCGCAGGGGCTCTCGTCACCGCAGGGCGTGATCGGCGCGGAGAGCTTCCTGCTCGGACTCTTCGGCGGCGTGCTCGGCGCGGGAATCGCGTGGGTACTGTGCTTTGCGCTCGGCTCAATCGGCGGCGCGGCGCTCTCGCTCTCGTGGCAGACGGCGGCGGCTGCCGCGCTTGCCGCGGCGCTCCTCTCGTGGCTCTCCGGCCGCCTTGGCGCGTCCGGCGCGCTGAAGTAAAATTAAAAAAATTCCGTATGCTCTTTCATGAAGCATACGGAATTTTTTTATTCTTCGGTCGGTTCCGGTTCGGATGCAATGTCCGGCTCGATTTCCCCGCGGCGGCGGAACTTTGGCAGGGCGCGGTTCAGGCATGCGCTCAAAAGCAGGATGTACTGGCAGTAATAAAGCCAGAGCATCACGACAACGACCGTTACAAGACTGCCGTAGGTGCCGTAGCTCCCCGTGACGGAGACCCACGTGGAAAACGCCCACGAGAAGATCGTCCAACCGGCGGCGGCGGTCAGCGCGCCGGGGAGGACTTCCCCGAAGCGCGGGCGCAGCCCGGTGCTCCAGCGGAAGATGGCGGCAAAGAAAACTGTCAGCACCGCGATGACGACCACGAAGCGGAAGTGCAGCAGAAACGTGAAGAACGACTGCGAACCGGGGAAATATTTCTCCACAAGCGCCTTGATCTGCTGGCCGAAGCCGCCGAGCATGATCGAGAGGATCATCATGAGCAGCATGCCGAGCGTGTAGATGATGCCGCGGGCGCGGCGCATCAGAAATCCGGCGCGCCGCGGCTGCTCGTAGATATCCTCCAGCCCGCGGATGAGCGAGGCAAAGCCCATGGCCGACGACCACACCGTTGCCACGATGGAGATACTGAGTACGCCGATGCCGCTGCTGTAAACATCCGCAATGATGACGCGGATGAGCTGATTCATTGAGTCCGGCAGCACGGGCGCGGCCGCTGCGAGAAGCTGTTCCTCGGTGATGGACGTATAAGGCAGAACAGACACGCACAAAATGACGATGGGCACGATCGAAAGGAAAAACCAGAACGCCGTAGCGGCGGCGATCGTAGCGATCTGCCGCCGTCCCATATACTCGGATATGTGCTGAAAATTTTTAATGAGTTTACGAATCTTTTTCATACGGCGAATTATATCCTATTTTCCTGCGAGTAGCAAGCGAAAAATGGCGCAGTATTTACTTTCAACGTGGAATCGTGTAGTATGAAATCGGGTGATGCAAATGAAAATGAAAAAACTTACGGCGCTATTCCTTGTTATCGCGCTGCTTTCTGCGAGTCTCAGCGGCTGCGGCGCAGATGGTATCGCGATCAGCGGGACTACCCGCGGCAGCAGCGTGAGCGAAGCGCTCTCCTCTGCGCTCAGCACGGCAGGAGGTGCGGAGCTGCGCATGGCAGCCGACGGCGTCCACGCCGATGTGGATTACGCCGATATGACCTGGTATGTCTATGATACCGGGGAATTCCTCGATAAGGCCGCCCAGCTTGGCGAAACGGCAGACGGCGGCGAGGCGATCGAGCTCTACGACTGGCTGATGGCGGAATACGCGAAAGCGTATACGCTCGATAATCTCGCCTATATCGACCTTTACGCCCATCCGGGCGATGAATCGATCAGCGATGCCTGCCAGCAGCTCGATGTCGCTCTCAACGATCTGATCGACGCGCTCTGCGTCGCTCTTTCCGACGCACTGGATGGCCCGGCGGGGAAAGCGCTGGAAAACTACGTCGGCTCGGACAAGGCGGAGGGGCTGCGCGGCTACGACGAGCAGACCGACCGCGAGCGCGAGATCGCCGAGCGCATCTCAGAGCTGACGCTGCAATACAATGCGCTCATTATGGAGGATCTGAGCTTCGGCGAGGAGACGGAGAAGATCGGCGCGCTCTATCGCGAACTGGTGGATCTCCACAACGAGGAAGCGCAGCTGGCCGGATACGACGGCTATGCCGATTACGCCTACGAGATAAGCTATGGCCGCGACTTTACGCCCGACGACGCTGCGGCGCTGTGTGAAGCCGTAAAGCCGTATGCGAAGGAGTATTTCTCCTCGCTCTACTCGCATGAAGCAACGTATACCGATTTTTCCGTGGATACCGATCTCTCTGCGCAGGAGCTCGTCGGCCTTATTACAAAATATATGCTGCGCGTCTCCGACGGGGCGTCGGAAGCCGCCGCGTATATGAAGCAGCACGGGCTCTACTTCATGGATAGCGCCGACCGCGTCAGCGACCTTGGCTTTACCACGACGCTCGACCAATACAACGCGCCGTTTATTTATCTTGCTCTCTACGGGAACGAGTACGACATCCAGAGTATGTTCCACGAGTTTGGGCATTATTACGATGCGTATGTGAACCCCATCCCCGATGTCCTGCTGAGCGTCGGCTCGCTCGATATCTTTGAGATCCACTCCACCGGCATGGAAGCGCTCTCCACCGGCTGGTATGGCGAAATTTACGGGGAAGAGGCCGGGCTTGCCCGCATCAAATTCCTGGATAATGCGCTCTATACGGTCTTTACGGGCTGCCTGTTTGACGAATTCCAGCGCGTGGTCTACGCCGATCCGACCCTGACGCCGGAGCAGATCAGCCAGACATTCACGGCCATCGCGCGCTCCTACGGCCTGCGTACCTACAGCCGCGACTTTTCGCACTACTGGATGCAGGTCAGCCACAACTTTGAATCGCCCTTCTACTATATCAGCTACGCCGTGAGCATGCTTGCCTCGCTGCAGATGTATGAGATGGCGGAGAACGACTGGGCGGAGGCAGCGGACTTTTATAACGATCTTGTCTCGCTCGGCGCTTATGACTACACCTACTGTGAGCTGCTCGACAAGGTTGGTCTTGAATGCTTCACCGACGGCCTGCCCGCGTGCGTTCCGCAGGCGGTGCAGGACATGGAAGCGCTCTGCCTCGCGTGGGACGAGGCGGCGTGAATGCCGGTCGGAAAGAAACCCCTCCGGCTTTTGCCTGCGGCAAAACCCACCTCCCCTGGCGAGGGGAGGCAAGCAGGTTTACAGAAAACGGTCCTGGCTCCCCTAACAGGGGAGCTGGCAGCGAAGCTGACTGAGGGGTTTTTGAAATGATTTTAAAGACTCCCAAAGCGCCATCCATGCGGATGGCGCTTTTGCTATACCCTGCATCGCGAAGGAAAACGCTTTCGCTTTTTTTCGTTGACCGATTTTTGGCAGGTATATATACTGAACACAACAAAAGGCGAGGCCCTTTTGTGACAAAACAATAAAGGAGCAGAAAAGATGAAGAAGATTCTTGCGCTGCTGATGGCAGTATGCCTGATCGTTGGGATGCTGGCCGGCTGCGGCAGCGCCCCGGCAGAACCCACGCAGGGTGCGGCGGAGCAGCCTGCGGCAGAACAGCCCGTTGCGGAAACACCGGCGGAAAAGGAAACCGTCACGCTGAAGGTGTGGGCGGATCAGGTCGAGCTGGAGCTGACGGAAAAGCTCTGCAGCGATTTTGCCGCCGCGCACCCGGAAAAGGAATACGTTTTTGAGTTCGGCGCCGTCGGCGCGGTGGACGGCAAGTCCCGCTATCTCGAAGATCCCGCCGCGGCGGCGGACGTGTTCGTCTTTGCCGACGATCAGCTTATCGACCTCGTGAAGGCGGATGCGCTCTACGAAGTGACCCGCAACACCGACGCAATCATCGCGGCGAACAACGCCGGCTCAATCAACGCCGCGTCCTACGACGGCGTCCTTTACGGCTACCCCATGACCTCCGATAACGGCTACTTCCTGTACTACGATAAGTCGGTGTTCACCGAGGAAGACCTCGCCACGCTCGACGGCATTCTTGCCGCGGCCAACGCCGCCGGCAAGCAGGTACATATGGACGTTTCCAACGGCTGGTATCTTGCCTCCTTCTTCCTCGGCAACGGCTGCACGCTGACGGTGGAGGACGGCAGGCAGATCATGGACTTCAACAACGAAAAGGGTCTCGAAGCTGCGGAAGCCATCCGCGAATTCTGCAACAACCCGGCGTTTGTGACCGGTGACGACTCCGTCCTCTCCGGCGGCATCGGCGACTCCATCGCCTGCGGCGTTTCCGGCACGTGGGTCGCTACCGCGATCCAGGAAAAGCTCGGCGAAAATTACGGCTGCTGCAAGCTTCCGACCTTTACGTGCGCCGGCAAGCAGGTGCAGATGGGTTCCTTCCTCGGCTGCAAGATCTACGGCGTCAACTCCCAGACGGCGTATCCGGTGGACGCCATGGAACTCGCGGAGTTTCTGACTTCGGAGCAGTCGCAGCTCGAACGCTATGAAGTGCTCAACTATGGCCCATCCAATGTGAACGCTCTGGCGAGCGATGAGGTCTCCTCGAACCTCGCTCTCCACGCGCTCGGCGAGCAGAGCAACTACGCCGTGACGCAGCTGGTGCTCGGCGGATTCTGGGTCCCGGCGGAGGCGTTCGGCGCCGAGCTGGAAGCCCACACCACCGCCGATCTGCAGACGCTGCTCGACCAGCTGGTGGAGCAGGCGACCGCGGGCTGATGCAACTTTTACGGAGCTAAGGGGCTGGCAACAGCCCCTTTTCCGGGTTTCTTCCAAAGCAAACCGAGAAATAGCGGAGGTGCGCCATGCACAGAGAAACAAAACGTCACATACTTCTGGATGCCGCGGCGAGAGGCAGTCTTTGGACGCGCCTGTCATTTCTCGTCATGGGCGCAGGCTGCATCCGGTATCAGCAGTTTGTCCGCGGCGCGGCGTACCTGCTCAGCGAGATCGGATTCATTTTCTTCTTCCGGGATTTTGCGATGCAGTATCTCTCCAAGTTCGCCACGCTCGGCACAGAGACGCAGCGAAAGGTCTGGAACGAGGAATTGCAGATCTTCCAGCGCTTTCCCGGCGATAACTCCATGCTGATCCTGCTCTTCAGCGTGCTTTCCATCGCCGTGTGCGCCGTGTTTCTCTATCTCTGGTATGCCAACGTCCGGGACGCCTGGCGCGCGCAGGAAAATACCGAGCACGGCTGCGCGATCGCGTCTTTCCGGGACAATGTGCGCGCCATGCGGCACGAGAAATTCCATGTGACGCTGCTCGCCCTGCCGATGCTCACCATGGTGCTCTTCACGGTGCTGCCGATCATTTTTATGATCCTCATCGCCTTTACGAACTTCGATGCCGACCACCAGCCGCCCGGGAACCTGTTTACCTGGGTCGGCATGTCGAACGTGACGGACATCTTCCTCGGCAACGCGATCAAGACGCGCACGTTTTTCGGCCTGCTCGGCTGGACGATCGTGTGGGCGATCCTCGCCACGTTCACGAACTACTTTTTCGGCATGCTGCTGGCTGTGGCCATCAACAGCAAGCTCGTAAAGCTCAAAAAGGTCTGGCGTACGTGCTTTGTCATCGCCATTGCCATACCGCAGTTTGTAAGTCTCCTGCTCATCTCCCGCGCGCTGGAGCCGGCAGGCGCGATCAATGTGCTGCTCATAAAGCTCGGCATCATCCAATCGCCGCTGCCGTTCCTTCTCGAACCGACGCTTGCGCGGATCGTCGCGGTCGTGGTCAATATGTGGATCGGCATCCCGTATTCCATGATCACGTTCTCCGGCGTTTTGATGAACATCCCCGCGGAGCTCTACGAAAGCGCCGAGATCGACGGCGCGGGCCCCATGCGGAAATTCATCTCCATCACGCTGCCGTACATGTTCTTTGTCACCGCCCCGGCGACGATCACAACGTTTGTTACAAACTTCAATAACTTCAACGTCATTTATCTTCTCACCGCCGGCGGGCCGTTCTCGCTCGATTACTATCAGGCGGGCAAGACCGACCTTCTCGTCACGTGGCTTTATAAGCTCACCGTGAACCGCAACGACTATTCTCTTGCCTCCACCATCGGCATTTTCATCTTCCTGCTGGTGGGCACCTGCTCGCTTCTTGTCTATAACCGTACCGGAGCCGTAACGAAGGAGGATCAGTTCCAATGAAAAATGCACGCATCCGCCGCCGCATTTCGGCTGTGGCGCTGAACGCTCTGATCGCCGTCCTTGCCGTTTTGTGGCTCGTGCCGGTATTCTGGCTGGTCGTTTCATCCTTCCGCGCCGAGCAGGGCGCGTATACGCCTTATCTCTGGCCGAAGGCGTTCACCTTTGATAATTATATCCGCCTGTTCACCGACCGGCGGCTGTTCGATTTCCCGCGCTGGCTCGGCAATACGCTCTTCGTTGCCGGATGCAGCTGCGTCCTCACGACAATGCTCACGCTGATGGTGGCGTATGTCTATTCCCGTCTGCGCTTCCCGAAGCGCCGCTTTCTCATGAACGCTTCGCTCGTGCTGGGTATGTTCCCCGGCTTTATGAGCATCATCGCCATTTACCACTTCATGAAGGCCATCGGGCTGGATCAGACGCTTTTAGCGCTGATCCTCGTCTATTCCGGCGGCGCGGCGCTCAATTACTATATTGCCAAGGGCTATTTCGATACCATCCCCAAATCGCTGGACGAGGCCGCGATCCTGGACGGCGCATCAAACAGCACGGTGTTCTGGAAAATCATTCTGCCGAACGCCAAGCCCGTCATCGCCACGACGGCCATTAACGCCTTTATAAACCCTATCGTTGACTACATTTTCGTCTCGGTCATCATGAAGGATAACTACAATAACTTCACCGTAGCCAAGGGGCTTTACACCATGGTGGACAAGACGAACATCTATGAATACTACACCGTTTTCTGCGCCGGGGCGGTCATCGTGGCGATCCCGGTCGTGCTGCTGTTCCTCCGCGTGCAGAAATACTATGTTGCCGGCGTTGTCGGCGGCTCCGTGAAAGGATAAGCTATGAATCCAGCAGCGATATTCCACCGGCCGATGAGCGAATACGCCTTCGCGCTGGACGATACGCACTATGTGTTCCGCCTGCGTACCGGAAAGGGTGAGGCGGAGGGTGTCCGGTTTTACTATGCCGACCGCGCCGTGATGACCCCCGAACTGCAATTTTTTTCCCGGCCAATGATGAAATTCCGGGAGGACAAATACTTCGACTGGTACGAGATCCGGCTCGAAACGCCGTTTGAGCGCATTGCCTACTATTTTGAACTCCAAAACGGTGTGGAAACGCTCTTCTACTACGGCGACTGCTACGAAATGGCGGGCACGCCCACGCGCGCGGACTATTTCCAGCTCCCGTTCAACCACCGCGCCGACCGGTATTCCGCTCCGGCGTGGACGCGCGACGCCATAGTGTACAACATCTTTCCCGACAGCTTTGCCGCGGGGTATCGCCGCGCGCCGGACGGCGCTGCGCCCTGCCGGGGCGGCACGGTGCGCGGCATTGCGGAAAATCTCGATTACATTGCCTCCCTGGGCTTTAACTGCATCTACCTGAACCCGATCTTTGAAGCAAAGTCCTACCACCGGTACGATACGCTGAACTATTACCGCATCGATCCGCACATGGGCGCCGAGGACGATCTGCGCGATCTCGTGCAGCGAGCGCACGCGCTCGGAATTCGCGTCATGCTCGACGGCGTATTCAACCACATGAGCAGCGCCCATCCCTTTTTCCGCGATGTGCTGGAAAAGGGGAGAGACTCGCAGTACTACTCCTGCTTTTACGCGCTGCCCGAAGAACCGCGTCTGCCCGCCACCGGGGAACTGCCCGAATACACCTGCTTTTCGTATGTCGCCGATATGCCGAAAACCAATACCGCCGATCCCTTCCTCCGGCAGTACTTCTGCGATGCCGGCGCGTATTGGATCCGTGAATTTGACGTGGACGGCTGGCGGCTGGATGTGGCAAACGAGCTGGACGACGGCTTCCTGCGCGCCTTCCGCGCCGCGGTCAAGGCAGCGAAGAGCGATGCGCTCATCGTCGGCGAGGTTTGGGAAAACGCCGCGCATTATCTCGGCGGCGACATGCTCGATTCCGCAATGAACTACGATTTCCGCCGCTACGCCCGCCGGTTCTTCGCCGAGCAGACGGTGGACGCGGAGACCTTTGACGCAAACGTATCCACGCTCCTGCTGCGGTATAACGAAAACGCCCTCTTCGCGCAGCTCAATCTGCTTGACAGCCACGACGTGAGCCGGTTCCTCTCGCTCTGCGACGGGAGAACCGAGCGGCTGGAGCTTGCGGTGCTGCTGCAAATGACGTTTCCGGGCATGCCGTGTGTGTTCTACGGCGACGAGAAGGGGCTTCTTGGAGAGAGCGAGCCGGAGTACCGCCGCCCCATGGCATGGGACGCTTCCTCTCCGCTGGAAGAGGTCTACCGCCGCATGATCGCACTTCGAAAGGCGCATCCGGCGCTGCGGTACGGAAGCTTCGCAACGGAGCTCGCCCGCGGCGGGGTCTACCGCTACAGCCGGACCTGGAACGGTACGAAAATCACGGTTACGATGAATCTCGGCACGGAGCCGGTCAAGTCCGAAAAGCGCGGGACGCTTCTCTTGAAAAAGGGGGAAAACCGTGACATAATCGGTGCATGGGAATACGAGGTATGGGAGGAACAGAGCAACGGCGGTAACGATCTATGATGTGGCGAAGGAAGCGAATGTCTCCATCGCCACGGTCTCCAAGGCGCTGAACGACAGCAGCACCATTTCGGAGCGGACAAAGGAACATATCCGGGAGATCGCCGGCCGTCTCGGCTACCGCCCCAACGCCAGAGCGCAGAGCTTTGCGCGCCAGGCGAGCGGGACGGTGCTGTTCATTGCGGACTTTTACCGGAACATAGCGTTCGAAAATCCGCATATGTTCGAGATCATCTCCGGTGCTGCCGCGTACCTGAAGAAGAAAGGGTATTCGCTCCTTTTCAAGCCGCTCACGCGGCAGGAAGCGCCCGTCGTCATCCGCGACATCATTCAGGAGCGGCAGGCGGACGCGCTGCTTCTCCACGCGCACATCCTTACGGCGGAGCTTGCGGCGATCCTCTCTCGCGTTGACTTTCCGTATCTCGTGATCGGCAAGCCAAACCAGCGCAGCAGCATCTGCTGGATGGATGTGAACCATGAGCAGGCCGGACAGATCGCTGCAAACTACCTGCTCGACAAGGGCTACCGGCAGATGGCGTTCATCATGGGCCGGGAGGACGACGCCATTGCCCAAAGCCGCCTGACCGGTATCCGGCAGGCGATGGACGAGGAGGAGCTCACACTTGAGGTCGTTTGCAGCCAGTCGCCCTGGTCGCTGGACGACGCGGCGCTTGACGAGCTGCTCTCGCGCACAGCGCGCCCGGAGGTGCTGCTCTGCGCCAACAACCATCTGGCGCTCCATTGCTTACAGCACATCCGCCGGCTGGGGCTGAAGATTCCGGAGGGCGTGGCGCTTTTGACCTTTGATAACTATCCCTTTTCCATGCTTACCGACCCGACGATTACCGCTGTCGAAGTTGATATGCACGATATGGGCGTCAACGCTGCGCGGTTCATCCTCCAGCGCATCCGCAAGCCGAATCTGCGCACGCAGTCGTATGTTACATCCCCCTGCATCCTTGAGCGGGAATCCACCTGAAAAAGCCTCCCCTGTGTAAAGACAGCTGGCAGCCGAAGGCTGACTGAGGGATTGACACGCACAAAAACGGCTCTCCGCCGTATGGACGGAGAGCCGTTTTTGTGGTTTAATTAAATTAGATGTATCCGCGCACGAGCGATACGCTCAGCGTGAAAAATTCGCGCATGGCGTAGTGAATAAAGCCGAACACGGTGGAGCGCGCCGGGACACCGTAAAAGGTAAATCCGCCGTTTTTCCGTGCCAGACACAGCGCGCGGAACACGTGAAAATCGTTCGTGACGATGCCGACGGTTTCCGCATCCTCCTCCAGCGCATGCAGCATGGGGAGACTGTAGCGCATGTTTTCCTCCGTGCTTGTGGAGCGATCCTCCAGGAAAATGCGCTCGGGGTCGATGCCGTCCGCAAGGAGATAGTCGCGGATGCATTCCGCCTCGCTCATCGGCTCGTCCTCGCCCTGCCCGCCGGAGGCGATGCAGATCGTGTCCGGGTTTTCTTCGAGATAGACGCGCGCGGCGTTGATGCGCTGTCGCAGCGAACCGCTCGCGCCGTTTTCATCGACTCGCGCGCCGAGAACGATGATGGCGTCCAGCCCCTCCGGAGGCTTCTGGAATGCACCGGAGAACACGAGACACTCTACGGCGAGAAATATGGCGATGGCCGCGATCACGACGATATTTACCGCGCGGAGCCAGGGACGGGGGATGGGCGCGCTCTTCCCGTGCTTCCATGCCCATTTCCAGAGAAAGAAGCGGCCAAAGCACACGAGAGAGAGCATCAGCCAGAGATAGAGCAGCGACTGCCCGAACCGCACGGTGATGCCCTGGCCGAGATAGTATAAAAGCGTCAGTATTCCGGCATACAGGAATAGCCGGTTGATGCGTTGTTCTTTTTTTGTCATAGCGTACCTCCGGAAAAGATTCCCTGCCGAAAAGACGGGAGAAAGGCGCCGGAAGTTCATTATACATATATTGGGGAGAAAAACCAATGGGAAACGGAAAATTTGAAGGATATCTGCTCGTTGCGGATTTTGACGACACATTCTGCCCGGAGCACGGCGCTCCCGTGCCGGAGGAAAACCGGCGCGCAGCGCAGTATTTTATGGACGAAGGCGGCCTTTTCACGATCGCCACAGGGAGGGATGTGCGCTCGTACTATTCCATTCGCGAGAAATTCACCGTCAATGCGCCGCTCGTGCTCAGCAACGGCGCGGTGATTTTCGACGGCGAGTCCGGCGAGAGCTGGTATGAGAGCTTCCTGCCGTTTTCCTGCCGGAACGATCTTCTCACCGCGCGCGACGCCTTCCCCGGCACAGGCATGGAAGTCCACCGCGGCGCAGACGTGCGTGTCTGCGGCCGGAACGCAACGCTGGAAGAACACCTCTCGCGCATGGGCGTGCCGGTGTCGGAGGCCGATCCGGGGCATATCCTGTATCCCTGGACGAAGGTGGTGCTCGTAGCGCCGGGCGATATCCGCGCCGAGAGTCAAACGGCGCACGCGCTCTGCGCGTGGATCGCCGGGCAGTTCCCCGGCCGGTACGAGGCCGTGCCCTCCGGCGCGCTTGTGGACGTGGTCGCTGCCGGGAGCGACAAGGGGAGCGGCGTGCGCCGCCTTGCCGATTTTCTGGATATTCATCCGGAAAACATTATCTGCATCGGCGACGGCTGGAACGATATCCCGATGCTCCGCGCGGCGGGGCATGCTTTCGCGCCGGAAACGGCGCTGCCGGAGGTTTTGGCGACCGAAAATGTAACAAAGCTCGGCGCGCCCGGACGCTGCATCCGCGACGTGATAGACAGGCTGGAAGCCAATCAAAAATAAATTTTTATACAAAATTTCACCGAAATATTTGTTGACAATTCCAAAAGAAAAAATTATACTGAAACCAACTTCCACAGATCGGAGCAAGATCGACACATGAACGCATCCATTCGTATGTTTCGACGTTTTTTTACCTGTACTATTTCATAGTATGGTAATTTGTGATGCGGAAAATGACCTTGAAAGCGAAGGTTTCGGGCGGCACAGATTACACTGTGCCGCTTTTTGTTTTTGCAGGAATATCCGGGGATCGCCGTTTGGCAAAACGGCGGCCGCGGCTGTACTATAATTTAACACCGCGTGACATACTTTGTTTGGAAAGAAGGAGAAAGCTATGGACATGACCGAACTGCGAGGACGAATCGACGCGGCAGACGAGGCGCTGATCAATGCCTTTGTCGAGCGCATGAACGTCTCCGGAGAAATTGCCCAGTATAAGGCCGCGCACGGTCTTCCGGTGCTCGACAAGAAGCGGGAGCGGGAAAAGCTCTACGCCGTGAGCGGGAAAGTGCCGGAGGATATGCAGAGCTACGCCGTGGAGCTCTATTCGCTGCTCTTTGAGCTGAGCCGCAGCCGCCAGAACCGCCTGCTGCACAAGCAGAGCCCGCTCGCGGAAAGCGTTCAGAGCGCCATTGAGAACACGCCGCCGCTTTTCCCGGAGAAGGCTGCCGTCGCCTGTCAGGGCGTGGAGGGGGCCAACTCCCAGATCGCGTGCGAGCGGCTGTTCCGCCTGCCGAGAGAGCACTATTTTTCAAGCTTCGACGAGGTGTTCAACGCCATCGAAAACGGCCTCTGCCGCTACGGTGTGCTCCCCATTGAAAACAGCACCGCCGGTTCTGTGAACGCCGTATACGATCTCATGATGCGCCACCATTTCCACATCGTCCGTTCGGTGCGCGTGAAGGTCGACCACAACCTGCTTGCCCTGCCGGGCACAAAGCTTTCCGGCATCCGTGAAATCTATTCGCACGAGCAGGCGCTGAGCCAGTGCGCTAAATTCCTCGCGTCTCTTCCGAACGTGAATGTCATCCCCTGCGAGAATACGGCGATGGCGGCGAAGCTCGTTGCGGATTCCGGGCGGGACGACGTGGCGGCGCTCTCCACGCATGCGTGCGAGCGGCTGTATCACCTTGCCTGCCTTGCCCCCTCCGTGCAGGATACGGCGGACAACTATACGCGCTTCATCTGCATCACACGTGATCTGGAAATTTATCCCGGCGCGGATCGGACAAGCCTTATGATGACGCTGCCCCACGAGCCTGGCGCGCTCTACAAGGTGCTCTCGCGTCTCTATGCGCTCGGCATCAACCTGAACAAGCTCGAAAGCCGTCCGATCCCGGAGCGCAGCTTTGAGTTCATGTTCTATTTTGATCTGGAAAACCCGGTGTATGACCCCGCCTTCCTCCAGCTTTTGAGCGAGCTTGGAGACATCAGCGAGGAATATACCTATCTTGGAAGCTATAGTGAGGTAATCTGACATGCTGCATTGCGGACTTCTTGGACAAAAACTCAGCCACAGCTATTCCCCGGCCATCCACTCCATGCTCGGCGATTATGAGTATAAGCTCTACGAGATCAAGCTGGAGGATGTGGAAGCCTTCCTTCGGAAAGGCAATTTTGACGCGCTGAACGTTGGAATCCCCTACAAAAAACGCGCCGCGGCGCTCTGCGACGAGCTCTCCGAAACGGCGCGCGCCATCGGCAGCGTCAACATCATCGTCCGCCGCGCCGACGGCAAGCTCTACGGCGATAATACGGACGTTTCCGGCTTTGAAGAGCTGCTGCGCCGCGCGGTGTTTTCCCCGCGCGCGAAAAAGGTGCTCGTGCTCGGCAGCGGCGGTGCGTCCGCCGCGGTGGTGTATGCGCTCAAAAAGCAGCAGGCAAGCGAGATCGTTGTCATTTCCCGCGAGGGGGAGGACAATTACTCCAACCTCTCCCGCCACACCGATGCCGAGCTCATCGTGAACACTACGCCGGTCGGCATGTACCCGCACAACGGCGAGGCCGCCATCGATCTGCTGCGCTTCCCCAACTGCCGCGCCGTCGTCGATCTCATCTATAACCCCGTGCGCACGGAGCTTCTGCTGCAGGCGGAAAAGCTCGGCATTCCCTATGCGAACGGCATGGTGATGCTCGCCGCGCAGGCCATCCGCGCAAGCGAGATTTTCACCGGCAAAAAGGCTGCGGACGGCGCGCTGGAGCACGCCATCGATCTCGTGAAGAGCAAGACGATGAACATCGTCCTCGTCGGCATGCCCGGCTGCGGCAAGTCTGCCGTGGCGGAGGCGCTCGGCAAGGCGCTCGGCCGCGAGGTGCTTGATACGAGCGCCTATATCGAAGAGCACACCGGCTATACGCCCGAACAGATCACCACGATGCAGGGCGAATCGGCTCTCCGCAAGCACGAGAGCGAGGCCGTGCGCGAGCTCGGCAGCGCCTTCGGCGCGGTCATTGCCGCGGGCGGCGGCTCGGTGCTCCACGAGGAGAACTATGCTCCGCTCCACCAGAACGGCGTCATTTTCTGGCTGCGCCGTGATCTGGACAAGCTCGAACTCAACGGGTGGCCCCTCTCCCGCGCGGGAAATCTCAACGCCATGTACGAAATGTGCGAGAAGCGCTATCTCCGCTTTGCGGACTATATCATCGACAACAACCGCGCACTGGAGGACACCGTGGAGGACATCCGCAAGGTGATCCTGTGAAAACCGCAGGGCGGTCGGATATCTTATAAACCGGGGGAAAAACGCATGATCCCATCCGAAGTATACGCGCTCGGTGCGTCCGGCAACCCCATCCGGGAGATCGCCGATTACGCCATGCGCCGTGCCGAAGAGGTCGGGCCGGAAAATGTCTACGATTTCAGCCTCGGCTCGCCGAGCATCGCGCCGCCTCCGGCAGTGCAGGAAACGACGCTGCGCCTTATGCGGGAAATGTCTCCCACGCAGCTGCACGCCTACAGCCCCGATCAGGGGCTGCCGGAGGTGCGCAAAGCCGTGGCGGGCTATTTGAACGGCGCGTTCTCCATGACCTACGCTCCGGAGGATATCTATATGACAAGCGGCGCGACTGCGGGGCTGGCTATCGTATGCCGCGCACTGCTCTCGCCGGGCGACGAATGCATAACCCTCACGCCGTATTTTTCCGAATACCGCACCTTCACCGAGGCGGTCGGCGGCGTCATGCGCGAGGTGCCCTCCGAGCCGGAGACATTCCAGCTTGACTATGAGGCCTTCGCTGCGGCCGTGAACGAGAAAACGTGGCTCGTGATATTGAACTCTCCGAATAACCCCTCCGGCGTCGTGCTGGGGGAGGAGAGCGTAAAGAAAATTGCGTCGCTGCTCACCGAGCGCTCCGCAAAGTACGGCCATCCGATCTATATCCTTGCCGACGAGCCGTACCGCGAGCTTGCCTATGATGGCGACGCTGTGCCGTATATCCCCCAATTCTATACCGACACGATCTACTGCTACTCGTTCAGCAAATCCATCTCGCTGCCCGGCGAGCGCGTCGGTTATCTCGCCGTGCCGCCAAAGAGCGAGGCGCGCGAGGCGCTTCGCGCCGCCGTTTCGGGTGCGGGACGGATGCTGGGATATGTCTGCGCGCCGGTTTTGTTCCAGCGCGTGTGCGCCGCGTGCCTCGGCCAGACGGGGGAGCTGCGCGAGTATAAGAAAAACCGCGATCTCATCTATGACGGCCTCACCGCGCTCGGCTTTTCCTGCGCCAAGCCGCAGGGAGCGTTCTATCTCTTCGTGAAATCACCGGAGAATGACGCGCGCGCTTTCTGCAAAAAAGCGATGGCGCACGACCTCCTGCTCGTCCCGGGCGACGATTTTGCCTGTCCGGGCTATGCCCGCCTTGCCTACTGCGTGCCGGAGGAGCGCCTGCGCCGCTCGCTGCCCGCCTTCGCCGCCCTCGCCGCGGAATACGGCCTGAAAGCCCAATAAATTTTAACCGCGCCGCCCAAAATCGGGAGGCGCGGTCACTTTTTTTACCACCGTTTGGTACGGTGGAAGGCGTCGATCTTGCGGTAGCAGTCTTTGCAGAGCCGCCCGCTCTGGTGGAGCGGGAGCGCTGCGCCGCAGCGCGCACAGAAGCGGATGTTGTTTTTGAGATTGTAAAGCAGTATCTGGTTGATGCTCTCGGCGGCGTCCTCGCGCTTTTCGTAGAGCGCGTCGCGGTCCACCGGGCAGCCGAAGGCTTTGGAAAACGAGAAATAAAGATCGAGCATCCGGCAATAGTGCTCCAGCTGCGGGAGAGTGGGCGAATGCCCCTCGGGAAGCTCCGGACAGGAGAGCGGCTGGCCTTCCTTGAATGCCCGCAGAAACGAGAAGAACAGCTCCAGCAGATCTTCCTCCGTCTCGTCAAACGGAATGTTCGCGCACCGCAGCTCCTGCTCGCGCGTGAGCGAAAAGCCCTCCTGCCGCACCTTGCCGATGAGCGTGATATACCGGCTGACATCGAGCTTCACATACGGCGCAGCGGTCGGCATCTTGTTCCATTCGGTCAGCACCTCCAAAAGATCGTGCTCCACCTGCAATACGAGCTCGGAAAAACCGGCCACGGCGGTCTCAAGCGGCGGAACGACCGCTTCCAGCCCCTCGCGGATGAAGTCCAGATTTTCCGTAGCGCCGACGTAGCCCTTGTCATACATGCCGTAGCGCCCGGCGCGCCCGGCGATCTGCTGAATCTCGGCGGGCTTTAAATCCCGCCGCTCCACGCCGTCAAACTTGCGCGTATCGAGAAAAATCACGCGCCGGATGGGGAGGTTGAGCCCCATGCCGATGGCGTCGGTCGAGACGACGTACTGCATCCGCCCTTCGAGAAAGCCCTCCATCTGCCGCCGCCGCGTAGAATAGGGGAGGGCGCCATAGATGATGGCGGGCTCTTTTCCGTGCGCGCGAAGATCCTCGGCCACGGAGAGCACGCCGAGCTTCGAGAACGTGATGAGCGCGTCGCCGGGCTTTACGTCGTCAAAATCGATCTCCCGACGCATGCAGACAAGCGGCGTTTTGCGAAGATGCCGGACTTCCTCCCACGTGTCGCCGGTGCTCTCGATGATGCGGATGAGAAGATCGCGCGCCTCCGGCGCGGCGCAGAGATGCACCTCCGGCGCGAGCACGCCGAGAATGGCACGCGTCCACGCAAAGCCGCGCTCCCTATCGGCAATCATCTGGCACTCGTCGATCACCGCCACGTCGTACCGCGCGGAGAGATCGAGCTTTTCCGCCGTGGCGGCAACGTGGGTGTCCCCCTCGCGGCGATCCTCTTCCTCGCCGGTCGTGAGCGAACAGGCCACGCCGAAATCGAGCAGCCGCTCCTGCGCTTCGAGCGCGAGCAGACGGAGCGGGGCAAGATATACGCCTGTTTTCGCCCGGCGGAGCTTTTCAAACCCGGCGTAGGTCTTGCCGGTGTTCGTGCCGCCGATGTGGAGAATAAAGCGGCGCTGCATGGCGCGCGCTTCCGGATACTCGTCCTTGGGATTGAGCGCAACGAGAAGCTTCAAGCTGGATCGGATGGCGCGCGGGATATAAAAGACCGAATAGAGATAGGAGAGCGGATGCTGCAAAAGCTCCTGCGCCGGGAACGAGCCTTTTTCAAGAAGCCCGTCAATGTTCGCCTCCGGCTGCGCGGCAGTAAAAGCGGCGATATCCCGCGCGCTGATGGCAAGCAGCACCGCAGCATACCGCGCCGCAAGCCTTCCCGCGGGCGGGGAAGCGGTATTCGCGCCGAGCCACGGCGCGGCGGTAACAAACCGGCGGAGCGTTGCACCGAGAGGTTCCGCGCCGCTGCCCTTTTCCAGATGCAGAAAGTGCTCAATATAGCTGATGCTCTGCCCTGGGCGCAGCCGCCTGGCAAAGCCGACCGACGGAATCTGGCGGAGGAACGCCTCGTGGTAGCGCGCAGCGAGCGCTGTCTCCCGGCTCTCCGGCAGCGCGGCGGTGTCCCAGGCGTTCTGCAAAAGCTGCGCCGCCGCGGCGAGCGCAGCGTCGTCCGGTATGCCGTCGATATTCTCTGTGGAAGCCGCGCGCAGCGAACGAAAGCTTTCGCTCTGCTCGGCGCGCCGGATGTCGTCCATATGCCAGGCGCGCACGCGGCGGCCGTTCCGGTAGAGCCGCTGCGGCTTCGGCAGGAGCGAGGCGATCAGCTCCTCCGTCCAGCCGCGGCTTTTGAGAGTCCCCGCCGTCCATAATTTTGTATTTTTACTCACTTGTGTTGCTTCTCCTTGAATGATCGGAAATACTATAACAGATTTTTTCCCGGCGGGCAAGGCAAAGGGCTTGACAGCTGCGACTGATTGTGTATAATGAGCATACACAATAAACCGTCCAACAGGGAGGAATGCGCGATGGAACTTTTGTCCGTGCGCGATCTTTGCAAAACGTATGCGGGATTTACGCTGGATCATGTCTCGTTCTCTTTGGAGAGCGGGTATATCATGGGGTTCATCGGCCGCAACGGCGCGGGAAAAACGACAACGCTCAAAAGCATGCTCGGCCTCGTCCACCCGGACGGCGGCGCGGTGGAAATGTTCGGCATGGATCTCCGGGAAAACGAATCGGCCTGCCGCCAGCAGCTCGGCATTGTGCTGGGCGATGCGCGGTACTATGGCTCCAAGCGCCTGCGCGATGTCGCGGCGGTCACGGCGCGGTTTTACGAACATTGGGACGATGCGGCGTACCGCGAGTATATGAAGCGTTTCTCGCTCGACGAGACAAAGCGCGTGCGCGAGCTCTCCACTGGCATGTGGGTGAAGTTCACGCTGGCGCTTGCCCTCTCGCACGGGGCGCGGCTTCTTGTCCTTGATGAGCCGACGAGCGGGCTCGATCCCGTGAGCCGGGATGAGCTTCTGGACATTTTCCGCGACACGGTCAGAAACGGAGAGCGCAGCATTCTGTTCTCCACGCATATTATATCCGATCTCGAAAAGTGCGCCGATCTCATCACGTACATCCACAATGGAAAAATCCTCACGAGCACCGACCGCGACACCTTCACCGATACCTACCGCAAGGTGACCGGCAGTCGGGACGAACTGACGGACACGGTAAAAGAATGTGCCATCGGCCTTCGCGAGCAGAGCTTCGGCTTTGAAGCGATGATGAAAACGGAGGATGCTCTTGCCTCCGGTCTTGCATCGGAGCCCATCGGCATGGAGGACATCATGGTGCACATCGAAAGGGAGGGGAGAGAATGAAAAATCTGCTGTATAAGGAGTTCCGGCTTGCCATCCACCCGACGGTATACATCTTCTTCCTGCTTACGGCGCTGCTGCTCGTGCCGTCGTACCCCTACTATGTCAGCTTTTTCTATCTGATGCTCGGCGTATTCCTCACGTTTAAGACGAACCGCGCCGAGAACGATATTTTCTATTCGGCGCTCCTGCCGGTGCGCAAGGGCGACGTTGTCCGCGCCCGCGTGCTCGCCGTGGCGCTTTTGGAGCTTGCGAATATTGTCATTGCCATCCCCTTTGCGATCCTCTCCGCGAAGATCAACCCCGTCGGGGGGAACAACGCCGGCATCGAGCCGAATGTGGCGTTTTTCGGCCTGTCGCTTCTGATGTACGGCGGCTTCAACCTCATTTTCTTCCCGGTGTTCTATAAAACCGGACGCAGCGAGGGCAAGGCGTTCCTCTGGGGCGGCGTGTTCACGTTTCTTTATATTGTTGTCGCTGAATCGCTCGCACAGTATATCCCCTCGCCGGTCAGCGCGTATCTTGACACCCTGGAGAAGAGCGCGCAGCTCCGCCAGCTCCCGGTGCTGTTTGCGGGAATTGTCCTCTGGGCGGTGTTTACGCTGCTCTCGGCGAAAATCAGCGCTGAGCGGTTTGAAAAGGTGGATCTGTGAAGCTGACCGTGACGAATACATCGCCGCTGCCGCTCTACCGGCAGATGTATGACCAGCTCGCCGCGCAGATACTGCGCGGGGATATAACGCCCGGCGAGGTGCTGCCGCCGATCCGGACTGTGGCGCAGGAACTGTCGGTCAGTCTCATTTCGGTGCGCCGCGCCTGGGAAGAACTGGAACGGGACGGATTTATCCATACCGCTGTCGGGCGCGGGACGTTTGCCGCCTCGCTCGGAGAAGCGGACAAAGCGGCGATGCGCCGCGCCATTTTAAAAGAAAAGCTCACCGACGCCGCGCAGTTCTGCGCGGCTGTCGGCGCGTCCGGAGAGGAAGCGGCGGCGCTGCTGCGCGAGCTGATGAAGGAGGACAACGCATGAGCAAGAAACTGCTGCTGATCGCCACCGGAGGCACGATCGCCTCGCGCCCGGCGGAGGACGGTCTCACGCCGGAACTGACGAGCGAAGAACTGCTGCAATGCATCCCGGAGGTGCGTAGTCTCTGCGAGATCGACACGGTGCAGCCCTTTAATCTGGACAGCACGAACATGCGCCCGCAGAATTGGGTCGAGCTTGTGAAGATCATCCGGGAAAAATATGAGGAGTACGACGGCTTTGTCATCACCCACGGCACCGACACGATGGCCTACGCCGCCGCGACACTCTATTATCTCATCCAGAACAGCCCGAAGCCCGTTGTGCTGACCGGCTCGCAGGTGTCCATCTATGCGCGTGACACCGATGCGCGGGAAAATCTGCGCAGCGCGATCACCTATGCCGCCGATGACGATGCCTGCGGCATCCATCTCGTGTTTGACAACAAGGTCATCTGCGCAAACCGCGCGCAGAAAACGCGCACACGCAGCTTTAACGCCTTTTCGAGCATCGATTATCCGGAAGTCGCGGTCATCCGAGGCGGCGAGGTGCGCTATTATATCCGGGAGTCGTTCCCCGGCCCGGTGCGGTTTTACGAGACGCTCGACAGCCGCGTATGCGTCATCAAGCTTATCCCCGGCATGGCGCCCGGCATTCTCGACTATGTGGCCGAGCACGCTCACGCGGTCATCATTGAAAGCTTCGGCGTCGGCGGCGTGCCGTATTACGACAACGACGAGTTCACCGAGAAGATCGGCCATCTTCTGCGAAACCATGTGAAGGTCATTTTCACCACGCAGGTCTCCCACGAGGGCAGCGACATGGAGCTTTACCGCGTGGGTTTCCGCATCAAGAAAAAGTACGAGCTGCTCGAAGCCTACACCATGACGACCGAAGCGGTCGTGGCGAAGGTGGAATGGGCGCTGGCAAACTCTTCCGACGATGCAGAGTTCCGCAAGCTCTTCCTTACCCCCGTCGGCAACGACCGGCTGTAAAACCAAAGAAGAAAAGAACATGCAAACCGCCCGGAGGCATCGCCTCCGGGCGGTTTTTGCAACTAATACTAAAATCT
>ENA-UONY01001225-UONY01001225.1-human-gut-metagenome-genome-assembly--contig:-CS9-NODE-1225-length-23074-cov-4.447717_pt1 | contig 23074 bp, 10 predicted proteins | sample MGYA00242465_ERZ724012 | MGnify/ENA metagenome assembly ERZ724012 | reverse complement strand
GGCGGCCCAGTGATCCGCCCCTACGCAAATGCAGGCATGCCCCTCACGCCGGTCCCTGGGGGTGTTTGGGAAGGGGGAGGCGGGTGAAGTCACGGGTAGGGGCTTGGCAGGCGCCGTCTTCGCAGAGGTAGTACATGGCTCCCCGCTCCGGCACAGGGTACGGGGCCGTGAAGGGAGCACATTGAGCCAGCAGCTGGCCGTTTTCCGCCGTCTTTAAAAGCACGGACAGGTCCTCCCCGCCCCCGGTCCGAAGGAATGCCTCCAGCTCCTGGGGAAGACCTGCGGCTGCGGCGCAGACCAGCTCCCGGTGGGAAGACAAAGCCTTTGCAATGGCCAGCTGGCCGAAGCTGCTCTCTATGGGATGATCCGCCACCGCCCCGGACAGGAAGCGAAGCTGCCTGCGGGCAGCCTCCCGCCAGCGGGTCTCCCCGGTGAGGTCTGACAGGGCCTGCAGCACCATGGCAGCCGCCGAGTTTCCCGAGGGAATAGCCCCGTCGTAGGTCTCCTTGGGGCGGGCAATGAGCCGCTCTCCATCCCTGGGGGTGATGAAATAGCCGCCCCGGTCCCGGTCCTCGAACAGGTCCACCATTTGACCGGCCCGCTCGATGGCTTCCTCCAGGTACGCCGGGTCAAAGCTGGCCCGATACAGCTCCAGAAGCGCCAGGGTATACACGGCGTAGTCCTCCAGCTGCCCCTCGTGGGCTGCTTCACCGTCCCGGTAACGCAGGTACAGCCGGTTTTGTTCATCGGTCATCCTGGTTCGGATCAGCCGGTGGGCCCGGGTTGCAGCCTCCTGGTAGCGCCCATCCAAGGTCCTGGCCCGAGTCAAGGCCAACATGGTCCAGGCGTTCCAGGACAGCAGCACCTTGTCATCCCGGTGAAGCCGGGTCCGCTCCCGGCGGTAGCGGGCCAGACGCTTTAGGCGCGGGTCATCCGCCGCCCAGGGCTCCTCCTGCTGGCCGATGCGGTTGGGAACGCTCTTTCCCTCAAAGTTCCCCGCCGGTGTGATGCCGTAGCGTCTGCAAAACTCAGCTCCATCCTCTTGCCCCAGGACGGCCCGGACCTCCTCCGGGGTGAAGGTATAAAACTTCCCCTCCTCCCCCTCGCTGTCCGCATCCTGGCCGCAGAAGAAGCCTCCCTCCTGCCCCGTGAGCTCTGACAGGATATAGTCCGCCGTACGGCGGGCCGTACCGGCATAGGAGCGCTTCCCCGTGACCTCGTGTGCCCGCAAGTAGGCCAGGAGCAGCAGGGCGTTGTCATACAACATCTTTTCAAAATGGGGAATCAGCCACTTCCGGTCCGTGGCATACCGGGAAAAGCCGCCGCCGATCTGGTCCTGCAGACCCCCCCGGTCCATGGCGTCCAGGGTACACTCCACCATGGCCAGAGCCTCCGGAGACCCCTCCGCCTGGGCGTACCACAGGAGAAACAGCAGGTGGTGGGGCGTCGGAAATTTGGGCGCACGGCCGAAACCGCCCCACACCGGGTCAAACCGCTGCCGGAACTGCCCATAGGCCCGGTGCAGAAGGGCTTGGTCCGGCTCCGCCTCCCGGGAGGGCTCTTCCCGGCTGAGCAGCTCCGCCACCCGTTTGCCGGTCTCCAGGAGACTGGCACGGTTTCCCTTCCACAGGCCTGCCGCCCGCTCCAGCAGCTCCAGCAGCCCCAAATGGCCGGAGGTCCCCCGCTTCGGCAGGTAAGTCCCGGCAAAAAACGGCTTTTGTTCCGGCGTCATAAGGACCGTGAGAGGCCAGCCGCCGGAGCCGGTGAAGGCCTGGCAGACCTCCATATACACCGCGTCCACATCGGGCCGCTCCTCCCGGTCCACCTTGATGCTGATAAAATCCCGGTTCAGCGCCTGGGCCACCTCTTCATCGGCAAAGGACTCCCGGGCCATCACATGACACCAGTGGCAAGTGGAGTAGCCGATGCTTAAAAACACCGGCTTATCCTCCTGCCGTGCCCGCCGGAACGCCTCTTGGCACCAGGGATACCAGTCCACCGGATTGTCTCCGTGCTGCAAAAGATAGGGTGACTTTTCCTGACGCAATCGATTGGCCATAGTGGCTCCTCCTTCTTGATTCCCGTTCAGTGAATCTTGCCAAGCGAAACCGCCTGGACAGCGGGGCTCCACGACGGAGCCGTGACGGATGAGGGCAATCGGAAACCCCGCACTGGCGCGGGAGCGCCCCTGCCTTCTCCCGGGGGCATACGCGTACAGCTAAGGCTCGTTCCATGCGGTAGGGACGGACCGTGTCCGCCCGCCGGTCAGTAGGGTGCGGCCACCCGGACGCACCGCTGGTAGGCAGTGCGAATTCGCCGGAGACGGGCAAACAACGAAACCTGTTCCCGCCGGGCGGCCCAGTGGTCCGCCCCTACGGTCAACTGGGGGACATTCGTAGCATTACACGTGAGGCCCTTCTATTTCTGTTTAGATTGCCCCATTTTCCCGGAAAAGATGCAAAAAAGCCGGCGGGAAGGAGGACCCGAAGGGCCTCTTCCCCGCCGGACTGCGGCGTAGGATTTCTTATACCGGGAATTTCTCCAGGAAGCGCAGAAGCACCGTGGCCGTCTGTGCGCGGGTTGCGCCGCTCAGGGGCTTCAGCCAGAGAGAGCCACCGTCGGCGCTGCCTTGGATGAGTCCTGCGCCGACAGCCCAAGCCATGGCCTCTCCTGCAAACTCAGAGATCTTTTCCCGGTCCGGGAACCGGGTGAGATCATCTGTCTGGGCAGTATCACAGCCCTTGTAACCGGCATAGCGGTACAGAAGCACCGCCATTTGCTCTCTGGTCACAGCCGCATTGGGCATAAACCTGGTACGTGTCACACCCTGAACAATCCCGTTTTCGCTGGCCCAGGTGACCGCGTCGGAATAGAACTGGTCTTCCGCCACATCCGTAAAGGGATGGGACATGCCGGACACCGTGGGGGAGCCCTCTATCCGGTACAGGATGGTGGCCAGCTGGCCACGGGTGAGGTTCACCTGAGGTGCAAACCGGGTCTGGGAAACGCCGATCATCAGGCCTCTCTGCGCCATTTCCTCCACGGCGTCATAGTACCACACCCCCGGCTTCACATCTTCAAATGCAATGGGGAGAGCCGGAATGGTCAGCTCCAGGGTCTGGCTGGTTCCGGGGAACTCCGCTCCATCCTGCCGCACCTCCAGAATGAGGCTGGTGGTCTGGCGGACTGCGGCAGGCTCATAGCGGAAGGTAAGCTCCGCCACCAGGCCGTTTACCGCGGCGGCGTCTGCATAGCCCACCGTCAGGGAACCGTCGCCGGAAGATTCGCTGTGGAGCATGCCGCCATAGCGGACACTCTCCAACACCAAAAGCTCCCGGTCATATTCTACACAGAGAAGGCCGTTGGTGCTGCCGCTGGCCGTCACCGGTACCGTCACGGTGTTGGTCTTCGGATCGAAGGTTACCCCGGCTGTGTCGCTGCCCTCCTCCGGGACCTGAATGGCGTGGAGACCGCCAGTGGGTGCGGTTTCCTTCGCCTCGCTGGTCTCCTGCGGGCCGGCCTCAAACCGCATGGTCGCCGCAGGAGCCGCAGCGGAGGCAACGGCGTTGGAGGACGCATGCAGCAGCGCTGCAGGCCAGATATCCCGCCCGAAGGTGCCCAGTGCTGTGGAAGAATAGGTGGCGGTCACCTCGTCATATACCAGGCGGTATAGCTCGCTGTGGGTCCCGGTAAAGGCGGACAGATACAGCGCACCGTCGCTGCCCACCACCAGGGAGGAAAATCCGGTATAGCTGCCGGAGGAGAAGGTGATGTGCAGGTCCGTCGGCGTTACAGAGTACCGGTAGTCATAGGAAACATACCCGCCGCTGTCCTTGCTCCACACATTGAGACGCCAGATATTGCATGCATCGTCAACGAGATAGACCACTTCACTGTCCGTCTCCACGGTCCCTGCGTTGCGATCCTCATAGGTCACCAGCTCTGTACCACCCACTGCGACACCAACAAATGGCTTTGCGCCCTTGGGTGACATGGAGCTGTAGGTGGGATGCATGGGGTCCTGGGGCTGCAGCAGGGTGCTGTTCCGAACGGCATAGATTTTGGGCGCACCTTCCTGGGAGAAGTGGCTGCTGTAGGCCAGATCCCAAAGGGTATAGCTCCCATACTCCATGGTCTCTTCCGAGACAGCCTGGCCTGTACGGAGGTCCAGCTTGCGCATGACGTTGTTGCTGGAATCCAGGAGGTAGAACGCATCCTCTCCCGGGATTTCCGTCACAGCCCGTGCATAATAGTCCAAGCCGGTGCCGGCGCGCCAGGTGCTGTTACCCCCGGACATATCCCAGCTAAACTCCATGGAGGCGCCCTGGTCATCTATCAGCACACCTTCCAGGGTCACGTCCAGGGACCGGACCACCACGGTGCACGCGCTGGTTTTCTCTCCGTTCAGGCCGGAGCGGGCAATCAGAGTGGTCTCGCCATCGCGCACGCCAGTGACCACACCATATTCATCCACCGTAGCGATGCTGGGATCTTCAGAGGCATATACGATACTCTGATCTGCCAACGTCCAGGGCATGGCATAGGCACTGACCTTTGCCGTATAGCCTGTCAGGACCTCGACTTCCTCTTTCTCAAAGTAGACGCCCTCCACCTCGTAGGTGGGCGCTGCCCAAGAGGTATCCATGCCGCCGTCCCAGACCGGGGAAATGAGGCCGTAGACCGGGTTGCCGTAGTTCACCCCCAGGTAGGTCTTTACCACCTGCTTCTCCTGCACATTCATTTCGTAATAGCCATACTGATCGGAGCCATAGGGCTGCCCGTTGTACATGTACACGTTTCGGGCCACCCAGCCGAGAACCTGCCTGGCCGCGCAATACTCCATGGTCTGGATCCCCCGGGTCGCATAGGCGGTACTGGTGTCCGCTGTGCACAAATACTCCGGCGCGGTCAGGGTGTCCAGGGTGAAAGCATACACCTCAAAGGTTCCCAGCTTTGCGCAATAGAAGGTACCATCCGGATCGCAGGCCAAGGTGTTGGTAAAGCCGCCGGAGCCGCCAATCCAGCCCAGCTCCGTCACCGCGCCTGTGAGCTTGTGGATGGATACCAAAAGGCCCTCTTCCGTTACGCCGTACACCAGGCCGTCTGCGTTGTTGTACGCCATGTCGGTCAGCACATAGCCCAGACGGCAGATATAGGAGGTATCCACCAAGTCGTCTGCTGGTGCCACATACAAACGGCCCAGATCGTCGGAGAGGAAAGCGTATGGACCCACAGCCGTAGCTGCATAGACATCCACATCACTGGACGACCAAGAGCTCTGGTCGAGCACTTCCCGGCCGTATGAGCCCTCTGCCCAGGCAAACTGCTGCCAGTCGCCCCGTACTGGACTGAAGCCCACCAGGTCCGGCAGAGGGGCCGGCTCGCCGATGGTTTCCTTTAGGCGATAGGTAGCAAAATTTGCGGCATAGTCCGCCGCCTGGATGACAAAGCGGTAACCATCAACGGCTTCCAGGGGGATCTCAAAGGTAATCGTATCATTGGGCTGGGCTTCTGCCGTTGTACCCACCTTCTCCAGAAGCTTCCGGCCCGTGTTGTCGTAGAGGATCACGCCGGCCAGATATTGGTCATCGTGGGCTGTCACCTCCAGGACGTTTTTCTCCGTGTTGACATACACCTGCTGAATGGTGGGAGCCTCATTGTCCACAGTGAAGGGCATTTCCATGCTGACGCCGCCGCCCAAGGCATCCCAGTCCACACTTCTCTCGCTGTCCACATACAGCTCGGGAGCCAAGCTCATAGTCATGAGACCGGATTCGCCCATTTCCATCTCCGGGCGCAGATTCAGCTCCACAATCTGAGGCGCATTCATCCAGGTGGCATAGAAGGGATAGAAGAATGCTGCCTGCACCGGTCCAAAGAATTTATCCGCACACAGCTTCTGGCCGGTGGTGGTGTTCACCGCCGTAAAGCGGGAGGCCCCCGCATTGCGAATGGTGGCAAACTGCCAGGCATAGAAGTAGTCGCCCCGGGCCACGTTGATGGCATTGCGCTCCGGGAGGTAGGTTTCATCGGGCACAACCGGGTTACCGCCGAAGTAATAGACACTGCCGGGCCGGTCTCCGTAAATCACACCCAGGGTATTGACGCTGTCATTGCCCAAGTAAGAGGGTCTTGGCTCATCGCCTGTGGCATGGGTCACGTAGTCGCCCACATCGAACATAGAAGGCTCCGACCAGCTGCCATAGTAGCCCAACACGGGAATGGAGTGGGCAGGCAGCAGCTCTCCCTCCTGCGTCGCCACAGGAGCGGCGCTCACAAAAGCCTCCACGTAAGCGCCGGTGGGGTACTCCTCATTCAGCCTTGCCTTTTCCTCATCTGTGAGGGTAATGGACACATCCACGGCCACAGAACCGCCGGCGGGAACTGCCACCAGGCCCTGGTACCGCTTCAGGAACTGGTGCACATCGTAGGTCGTCACCTGGCCGTCACCATTCAGGTCGGCGAAGGCTTCATTGGCCGCAAGCGCTGCGCCGCCCGTCACATGATCCAGAAGCAGCTGGGCATCAGCCCGGTTTATATAGCCGTCACCATTGAAATCATAATTTGCAACCTCAGCGGTATCCTCCATGACAGATTGGCCGTCTACGGAGAACTGAACCGCAGCATCCATGGTCCTGGTCATGGCGCTGAGATAGCTGAAATCACCGGCGCCGGTCTCCGTAGCCTGGGTAAACACTTGGGAGGAGAGCTCATAGGCGCACTCCGTATCCGTCAGATTGTTGAGCCGGAAGCGGAAGGTGTAAACGCCGGTCCGGTCGGGGTCCTCTCCCAGCTCTACCTTGACCTTCCCATCGTTTTGCCCATCCACTGTGACATAAGTAGGGGTCCGGAGCGCGGCTCGCACATTGGCCAGGCCGGCGCCCTGCTGGAAAACCGGGTAAAAATTCCCGCTGGCCCGGTCCCGAAGGGCCGAAGCCGTTGACATGAGCAAAGACTGGGTGAGGGCCCGGCTGGTCATACCGGAAACCTCAATTCCCTGCTCTCTAAGGTACTGCTGCACCAGGGCCGTCATACCGGCCACCTGGGGAGAGGCCATGGAGGTACCGCTCATCAGCTCATACTGATCCGTTTCCACCACGCCGCCGTTGACAGAGTAGATATTTCCGCCGGGCGCAGAGATTTCCGGCTTCAGAGACAGATCCCCGGGCACACCCCAGGAGCTGAAGCTGCTCATCACCTGGTAGGCAGAGCCGGCGTAGTTCCCGGTCACCTTCCCCTGAACCGTGATGGTTCCGGTGTAGTAGGGTTTGCCGTCCTCTGTGGTCTGGGCCGTGGCATGATCCTTCACCGCCTGGGCGTCGTCTTTGGTGATGAAGACGGCAGGCGCAGAGTAGTTGTAGCCGGTCAGGTCCATGCTCACAAAACCCGGCTCTGTGTTATAGACCACGGTGGCGGCTGCCTTGCGGCTGGCGGCAGAATTTGCCTTTTCGGCATAATAAATTTCACCCCGGGCGCAGAACACAATCTTGCCGGTCAAGTCGATTCCGTCAAAGTCCGTCCCCTGGCCTACGCCGTCCACAAAGATATATTCATATTCCGTGCCGGTGCCGTCTTCCGAAGTATCCAGAGATGCCAGGGGCTGGTTGCTGTAGGGAAGGCACACGCTGCTGGCGGTCTCCTCGGCGTAGCCGAAGGTCCGGTCTCCCACCTGCATGGTGGCGCTGATGAGGCCGTCGTTGTCCACGGACGCCACCGTAAAGGAGTTGGTGTAGGAGCCGGGAGAACCGGCTGTGTCAAAGTTCACACCGCCATCGGCGTACAGAGCGCCGGGGGTGGTGTTCTCCGCCCAATATCCGCTGTTTCCGGCAGAGGTAACCGATACGGTACCGCACTCCACCAGGCCCTCCATGATTCTCTGGTACTCATCCTCAGGGCTCTTGGCGGCACCGGCAGAGCTGGAGCCCAGGGACAGGTTGATGGCATCCGCCCCCAGTACAATGGCGTCCTCCATGGCAGCCATGATATCGGAATCGTAAGCGCCGCCGTTCTGGCCAAAGACCTTCATCACCAGAATCTGGGCATCCGGCGCATTGCCCGCCACATGCACCGTCTCCAGAGCATCGGCAAAGCCGCCGTCCCGGGCCACATACCGGTTGGCAGCAGCAATGCCGGCTACGTGAGAGCCGTGCTCGCCTTGGCTGTCATGATCGTGGGTCACATCCGTGCCGCCGTCGATGTAGTTATAGCCAAAGGGCGCCTTGCTGCTGAGATACAGAGCATCTGCCTGGAGGGTTTCCTCCCGCCGGTAAGCGTTGAGCTGGGTCAGCTTCCCGGTAATTTCATCCGCATCCAGAAGGCCGTAGCTCTCTACGGTCCGGCCGGCCTGTTCTGCATCCTCTGCCAACGCATAATCGAAGGCAGCGGCGTCAAAGGATTGGTGGTCCGTATCCAGGCCGGTGTCAATGACGGCAATCCGGGTTCCCGCTCCGGTGTACCCCTCCTGCCACACGGCGTTGGAGCCGGTCATCTGTCCGGAAACCGCCATCTGAGGGGAATAATCCCCGCCGATGGAAACCACATCCGGACGGTACTGGGTCTCCACAATCACGGACTTGACCCCATCTATGGCGGCAATTCGGTCGATGGAGGCCCGAGGCACATTGGCTGAGATGAGGTTGCCAGCCAGGGTCAGGTTCCATACCACATCCATGGGCTGTCCGCCCAGCGCCTGCTGTTCAATCGCAGCCTGGAGGGTTCTCTGTTCTCTCCGCAGACCCTCCCGATACCCCATGGCGCTGGCATTGCTGGCAATGCCCTGCATGGCGTAGCCGGCCTCCAGGGTGGGGGCCTTTTCCAGGACGATGGACACCCGAGCCATGCCTGTGCCCTGGGCCTCAGCCTGCTCCTCCAGATCCCCCATTTGCTCCATGGGCGCAGATGCGGAGACGGCGCTGGCATCCACTTCCTCCAGGGACAGTGGAATCCGTCCATCGCCGCTTGCTTCCTGCGCGCCTGCAGGGAGTGCCAGGCCGGTCACCAAAACCAAGGTTAGGACCCATGCAAGCATGCGCTGGAATGTCGACTTCTTTTTCCTCATAACGGATTTCTCCTTTCAGTTATTCGCCATATATATACAGAATCCTAATGTTCTATGTCAATATGGCATCTATCTCCATCTTAATCGCTTTTTCCCTCTATGTCAAGCTTTTTTTCCAGAAGTAGCTTTCAGACACTGTGCTTCATCATATATGCAGCGCATTGATTTTTTGACTTATCCGGGATCGGAGAGCCGAAAGCTATGCACTGGCGCGGTAGCGCCCTGCCTTCTCCCAGGGAGGAACCCAGGGCGCTGCTGTGCCAGTGGGGAAGTCAAGCGTTCTGCCAATTTGCGTTCGTGAATTTGCCCTTTGATTTGGCCCTCTGTGGCTGCGGCACCGGGGAAACGGCTATTTTTTCAGTGGAAAACCGTGTCACATTTGACAATCTTTCCGTTTTATGTAATAATGGAACCAATACTTCGTCTGTCGTCTGGCAGAACCGAAATCGCAGGTGAGCAGCATGAAATACCTTACAAAACCAAATCTCATACTGGAGGCCCTGCTCTACCTGTGCACCCGGGCAGACAGCCAGGGACAGGGGCGGTTGGAGGAGCACTTCAGCTGCAAGGGGCCCCAGGCCTTGGCAGCCTTCCAGGAGCACTATGCCCCCTTTGAAGCCCTGAAGCAGCAGCTGGACTATCGCGTTGCCGTTCCTCAGGAGACCCTCTCCCGTCTTTTCCGAAATCTGGAGGGGTTTCCCAACCACACAGAGGGTGTTTACTCTCCCGCCTTTCTCCTGCTGGCCCCGGTTGCCTGCCGCTGCGGTGGGGACACAGAGGCATTCCGCAGGGAGCTAGCAGTCTGCACGCCCGACCGGGCCGCTCAGGACATTCTCACCTCTTTGGATCTGGCAGACAACGCCAAGGAGGAACATGTAAGCGCCTCTGCGCAGCTGGTTGACAGCATCATTTCCATGTCCCTGCCTGCTCAAAGCCGGATGGCTCTGCTGGAGCTTCACAAAAGCTACCGCCTTATCATCCAGGAGGCATCCCAGTGCCTCCATGCCGCCATCACTGCCATGGAAGCCCTTAGCGCGCAGATACAGACTTTGGCAGACGGTTTTGGCAGGGAAATTCATGCCGTTGGCTGCGAGGCCTACGCCCATGAAATTGCGGACTTCCATGTAAACCAAGAGATCCCCTACCGTATCCAGCCCCTTTTGATCATGCCGGCCTCCAATTTTTTTATGAATGTACCTGCGGCAGACGGGAGCTTGGTTGTTTACTGCGGAATTTTGCGGCACACCCTTCTCAATATGGAGTTCTCGGTGGAAGCCACCCGCAACCAGGTCTACGAAGCCATCCGCCTTTTGGGGGACCGGACCCGGTTTGATATTTTCTGCTATTTGCAGGACCATCCGGCCTATGGGCAGGAGCTGTCCAGCCATTTTGGCCTGGCCCGGAACACCATCCACCATCATATGTCCCAGCTGTTCAAAGCCGGTTTGGTCCGATGTACCGTAGAGGGGACCAGAACCTATTACTCCATTGACAAAGACCGCTACAGCAAGCTTTTGGAACAGCAGCGGCAGCTTTTTCTCCACGGATACCGAACCCCGGCGCCCTATTTGAAATCCCCCGACGGCACAGAAATACCGGAGACATCGCCTTAGGCTGTCTCCGGTATTTCTGTCGGGCGCGGCAGAGCTGTCCGTTCATCTGGCGTTTTGCCCATGAAGCCGGCTTCCCCCGGGGAGGGCAGGGCGTTACCGTGCCAGTGCGGAACATGGAGTTCTGATGTGCCCTTCCCATTCACCCAAGCCGCAAGTATATGGGTCACTTCAGGACCACGTTTTCCTTCCCCAAAAGGGCGGTGAGCTCCTGGAGCATGTCCTCCTGAAAGCCGCACATGGTTCCACGGCGGACCTGGGTGTCTGCAAAGTACAGAAGCACGGGGCTGGTGCCCGGGAACATGTTTAAAATCGCCCGGGTCTTTCGGTACTCCGGCACTGCCTCGGAGGCCAGGCGGAGATACAGCTTGCCGCCCCGGGGAGCAGGCTGGGGTCCCTCCTCCGGGAGGTCACCGTCTGCATAGTCCAAAATGGACCGAACCCGGTTCACCACCACCTGGGGTTCCTTCTCATCCCGGATGGACAGACGGCCAATGACCACCACCGCCGCCCCCTCCTGGATGAGGCTGCCAAACTGCTTCAGAACGTTGGAGAAGGTCAGCAGCTCCATGGAGCCGGTGTCATCTTCCAAGGTGACATAGGCCATCATGGAGTTGTTCCGGGTGGTTTTCAGCCGGACCTTCTGGATGATGCCGGCCACGGAGACGATGGACTCATCCTCCACCGTCCGTTCCTCGTCCATGAGGCTGCCAATGGGCAGCACATGGGTGTTTTTCAAATAGGGCCGGTAATCGTCCATGGGGTGGCCGGAGAGGTACAGCCCCGTGGTCTCCTTCTCCATGGCCATGCGGTCCACCCGGCTGATCTCCTGCAGCTTGGGAACCGGCACAGCCACGCCCGCCCCCTCTTCCTCCAGCATGGCGAACATACCCAGCTGGCCCTCCACATTCCGGCGGCGGCTGTCTGCCACCGCTTCCATGGCAGGCTCGTACATGGCCAGCAGCTGGCTGCGGTAGAGGCCGAAGCTGTCCATGGCCCCGCATTTGATGAGATTTTCCACCACCCGCTTATTGAGGTCCCCCTCGTCCATCCGCTGGAGGAAGTCCTCCAGGGACCGGAAGGGGCCGCCGGAGGCCCGCTTGGCGGTCATGGCGCGGATGAGGCCCCGTCCCACGTTCTTCACGGCCCCCAGGCCGAACCGGATTCCCTCCGGCTCCACGGTAAACTTATCCGTGGAATGGTTGACATCCGGGGGCAGAACCGGAATCTCCAGCTCCTTGCACTCGGCAATGTATCCGGCGATTTTCCCGGCGCTGTCCAACACGGAGGTCATCAGCGCCGCCATATACTGGCGGGGATAATAATACTTCAGGTATGCCGTTTGATAAGCGACCACGGCGTAGCACACGGAGTGGGCCTTATTGAAGGCGTAATCGCCGAAATCCACGATTTCATCATAAATGGACTGAGCCACCGACTCCGGAACGCCCTGGGCCACCGCGCCGGGAATCCCCTGCTCCTGGTCTCCGTAGACAAAGACATGGCGCTCGGCCTCGATGATTTTCTGCTTCTTTTTGGAGATGGCCCGCCGGATGTTGTCCGCCTGGCCCATGGAGTACCCGGCCAGGGTGCGGAAAATCTCAATGACCTGCTCCTGATAGACGATGCAGCCATAGGTCACCCGGAGAATGGGCTCCAGCAGCGGGGTTTTATAGGTGACCCTTTTGGCGTTCAGCTTATTCGCAATAAACCTGGGGATGGAATCCATGGGGCCTGGCCGGTACAGGGCCACAATGGCGGTCAGGTCCTCAATGGAGGTGGGCTTCATGCTCACGCACACCCCGGTCATACCGGCGGATTCCATCTGAAACACACCCTGGGTCTTCCCCTCGGCCAGCATGGCATAGACCTTGGGATCGTCGTCCGGAATGTGGTCCATGGAAAATTCCGGTTCCGTCTTCCGGATCTCCGCCTCCGCCTCGGCAATCACCGTCAGGTTCCGCAGACCCAGGAAATCCATTTTCAGCAGACCCAGCTCCTCGATGGTGGTCATGGGGTACTGGGTCACCACGGTATCATCGTTTTTGGACAGGGGCACATAGTGCTCCACCGGCAGCTTGGTGATCACCACACCGGCGGCGTGGGTGGAGGTGTTCCGGGGCATCCCCTCCAGGGCCCGGGCCGTGTCAATGAGCTTCTGGACCCGCTCGTCCCCATCGTACATCTCCTTCAGCTGGGGAGAGGTCTTCAGGGCTTCGTCCAGGGTGATGTGGGGGGTGGAGGGCACCAGCTTGGCCACCACGTCCGTCTCCCCATAGGTGAAGTTCAAGGCCCGGCCCACATCCCGAATGGCGCCCCGGGCGGCCATGGTGCCGAAGGTGACAATCTGAGCCACATGGTCGGTCCCATATTTCCGCATGACGTACTCAATGACCTCGCCCCGGCGCTCCTGGCAGAAATCCGTATCAAAATCCGGCATACTCACTCGCTCCGGATTCAAAAACCGCTCAAAAATCAAGGTGTACTTCATGGGGTCCACTTCTGTGATGTGCATGCAGTAGGCCACAATGGAGGCCGCGCCGGAGCCGCGCCCGGGACCCACGGGAATGCCCGACTCCTTGGCGTAGCGGATGAAATCCCAGACAATCAGGTAGTAATTCACATACCCCATCCTGCTGATGACGTCAATCTCATACGCCAGGCGCTTCCGGTATGCCTCCGGCGGGTCCGAGTACCGTTCTCGGAAGCCCTCCATACACAGCTTGCGGAAATAGGCTTCATCGGTGAAGCCCTCCGGCACCGGAAAGGAGGGCAGCTTATATTGGTTAAACACAAACTCCACGTTACACCGCCGGGCAATGTCCACGGTGTTTGCAAAGGCCTCATCGGCGTTGGGAAACAGCCTGCGGAGCTCCTCCTCGCTCTTGAGGTAGAACTCTTCGGTCTCAAACCGCATCCGGTTGGGATCGTCTACGGTCTTGGCCGTCTGGACGCACAGGAGCACGTCCTGAATTTTAGCGTCCTCCTTGCGAAGATAGTGGGCGTCGTTGGTGACTACCATGGGCAGCCCCGTCTCCCGGGCCAGGCGGCACAGGCCCCCGTTTACCCTTCTCTGGGCCTCAATGCCGTGGTCCTGAAGCTCCAGGTAGAAATTGTCCGGGCCGAAAATCTCCTGAAGCTCCAGGGCATAGGCCTTGGCGGCGTCAAAGTCGTCCTCCATCAGCCGTTGGGGAATGGCCCCCGCCAGGCAGGCAGACAGGGCAATGAGGCCCCCCGCATGCTGCCGCAGCAGCTGCAAATCCACCCGGGGCTTGCCGTAAAAGCCATGGAGGAAGCCCTCGGACACCAGGGTGGACAGATTGGCGTAGCCCTCCATGTCCTTGCACAGCAGGACCAGGTGGTAGGACTCGTTGTCAATCCCATGGACCCGGTCGGCCATGGTCCGGGGCGCCACATAGACCTCACACCCAATGATGGGCTTCACGCCGGCAGCCTTGGCGGCCTTGTAAAAGTCGATGACGCCGTACATGACGCCGTGGTCTGTGATGGCCACGGCCTCCTGCCCCAGCTCCTTCACCCGGTCCATCAGGCCGCCGATGCGGCAGGCCCCGTCCAGGAGGCTATACTCTGTGTGTACATGCAGATGGACAAATCCCATTTTTTATCTCTCCTCCTGTGGCCGGGCCAGCTCCATGAGACGCCGCAGCCGGTGGCTCATGGAGGACTTGGTGATAGGCGGGTCCATCAGGCCCGCCAGCTCTGTGAGATTGGACTCCGGGTTCTCCAGCCTGGCCCTGGCCGCCTGCAGAAGCTTCTCCGGCAGGGACTCCAGCCGGCCCGTTTCCTCCAAAAGCCGGATGGCCGCCAGCTGCTCCTGGGCGGCGTCCACCACCTTGGAGGTGTTGGCATCGTCGCAGTTGCAGCGGCGGTTGACCTTATTTTTCAGCTCCTTCTCCAGCTTGGCCTCCATGATCCCCATGGCCGCCAGGGGCGCGCCCAGGAGGGTGAGGAAGTCCTCAATGGAGTTGCTCTGCTTGAAGTACAGCACGCTGCTGCCCCCCCGCTTCGTCAGCTTGGGGTAGACGCCCAGCATCTCCTGGATGAGGGGGGAGGTCTCCCGGCTCACGAAGCTGTGGGAGGTGGTGAGCTCCAGGTGATAGCCCTTGGCTGGGTCCGTCACAGAGCCACCAGCCAGGAACGCACCCCGGAGAAAGGCAATCTTGCAGCAGTCCTCCTCCAATACCCCCAAATTTACGTGGAGCGCCACAGTGTCCTCCCGGCTGAAGCCGTAGGCCTCCAAAATCGTCCGAAGCTTACCGGGGTCCCAGATGCCAAAGCACCGCTTGGTCCCCAACGCTTCCGGTATCCCGTCAAAGGAAAAGCCGAACGCTTTTCGGAACAGCTTGGGAAGCAGCTCCCCCAGCTCCCGGCTCTCGGTCACAATCCGCACTCCATCACCTGTAAAGGTATTGCAGTACAGGAGAATGCCAAAGCACTGCGCCAGGGCGCAGCACCTTTGGGCCGGAACCGTCCGGCAGAGCTCGCTTTTTACTTGGCCTGAAAAGGACATAATCTGTCTCCTTCTATCTTTGACCCCAATATTTGCGTAGTATTTTGGAACTTCAAAATGTTTTGTTTTGACAGGTGTGGGCGGACCGTGGCCGCCCACTCGTAGGGTGCGGCCACTGGACCCACCGCTAGCAGGCAGTACGGATTCGCCGGAGGTGTGGGATAAGCGGGGGCTGCTCCTGCCGGACGGCCCAGTGGTCCGTCCCTACGCAATACACCGCATGCGCCCTTTCCTTCATCCCATACCATACACTTCCCGATGTGACACCGCAGGGGGCCGTGTTCCTGCGCTTTGTAGGGTGCAGCCATGGTCCGCCCATTCCCATTGAAACACAAACCTTTGGAAGTTCCAAAGTACGACAGCAAGAAACGAACCTTAGCTCCACGGCTCAAAGGCGGACCACTTCGGGCTCCAGGGAGATGCCGGAGGTCTCCAGGACCCTTTTCTGAATGTGCGCAATGAGGGCCAGCACGTCCGCCTCCTTTGCGCCGCCCAGATTTACCACAAATCCGGCGTGTTTCGTAGACACCGCCGCGCCGCCGATTTGGGTTCCCTTCAGTCCCGCCTGCTCAATGAGGGCGGCGGCATAGCCGCCTACCGGCCGCTTAAAGGTGGAACCGGCGGAGGGAAGCTCCAGGGGCTGGGAGGCCCTGCGGCGGGCGATGAGATTCTGCATCGTCTGCCGGATCTCCTCAGAAGAGCCGGGCGTCAAGGCAAAGGTCCCGGCCACAATGACCCGGGAGGTGCCGGTAAAGGCGCTCCTGCGGTAGCCAAAGCCCTGCTCCTCCCCCTCCAGCGCATGTAGGGTCCCTTCCTGGTCCAGGAACTCCGTCCGGACTGCCACCTGGCGGATTTCCCCGCCATAGGCCCCGGCATTCATATACAGGCCGCCGCCTACGGAGCCGGGAATGCCATGGGCAAATTCTAAGCCGGACAACCCCAGGTTGGCGGCAAATACGGCGGCTCGGGCCATGGTGACTCCGGCCAGAACCCGGATGTGGGTGCTGTCCACCTGCTCCATGCCGTCCAGGCAGCCCCGGGTGCAGATGACCAGCCCCCGCCGCCCGGCGTCAGAGGCCAGCACATTGGTGCCGGAACCCAAAATGGCCGGCTGCAGCTCCCGCTCATATGCCCAGCGGAGAAGGCCGGACAGCTCCCCCACCGTGCGGGGGAAGGCCATCACCTCACAAGGACCGCCGATTTGAAAGGAAGTATGTTGCGCCAGGGGCTCCTCCATCCGCAGCTCCGTCTGGGGAAAGGCCGCCTGGATTGCCTGCTGTAACTGTGTCATTTCGCTCATAAACGCCTCCGGGTGTCTGAGATATAGTCGCTGATACTATATCATATCCGGCGGGCTTATGCAAATGCATCCCCACCGCAATCCGGCAAAAAAGAGTCAGGGTGACCTCAAAGCAGGTTTTGAGATCACCCCAAATCATTTGGCAGTTAACGGGAGAAGGGATTCTCCCCGGGATACGGGAGGGAGGCGGGCTGGTTGTAGGCGATGTCGGCTACGCCCAGGTAGCGGAAAATCTCGTACATGGTCTTACCGCAGTGGGCAAAGGCCACCGCGCCGTGGTGAGGATAGCGCTTAGCCAGGAGCACATGGCGGTAGAACCGGCCCATGTCGTGGATGGCGAAGATGCCGATGCCGCCGAAGGAGCGGGTGGCCACAGGCAGAACCTCGCCCTGGGCGATGTAGGACCTGAGATCCCCGTCGGAATCGCACTGCAGCCGGTAGAAGGTGACGGGAGAGGCTGCAATGTCCCCCTCCAGGGTGCCCCGGGTGAAGTCCGGCGTGCCGCCGTCCTCCAGAAGCCGGTTCTGGATCAGCTGATACTTCACCGCCCGGTCGGCGCACATCTTGCAGGCAGGGGTGTTGCCGCAGTGGAAGCCCATGAAGGTATCCCGGAGAGCATAGGGGAACTTCCCGGCGATGTCCTCGTCATACAGGGCCTTGGGCACCGAGTTGTTGATATCCAGGAGCGTCACCGCATCGCCGGTGACGCAGGCGCCGATGTATTCGGACAGCGCCCCATAGATATCCACCTCACAGGCCACGGGAATACCCCGGGCGGCCAGGCGGGAGTTCACATAGCAGGGCTCAAAGCCGAACTGCTCCGGGAAGGCGGGCCAGCACTTGTCCGCAAAGGCCACATACTTCCTGGCTCCCCGGTGATTCTCCGCCCAGTCCAACAGGGTCAGCTCGAACTGGGCCATCCGGGGCAGAAGCTCCGGATAGTTGTTACCGGTCACACCCAGCTCTGCGGCCATGTCGGCGCAGACGGCCTCAATCCGGCTGTCTCCCTCGTGGGCCTTGTAGGAAACCAGAAGGTCCAGCTCAGAGTTCTCCTCCACCTCAACTCCCAGCTCATACAGGCCTTTAATGGGGGCATTGCAGGCGAAGAAATCCTGGGGACGGGGACCGAAGGTGATGATCTTCAGGTTCTTCACGCCGATGATAGCCCGGGCAATGGGGACAAACTCCCGGATCATCTCCGCGCACTCCTGGGCCGTACCCACGGGATAGTCGGGGATGTAGGCCTGGAGATGGCGCATCCCCAGGTTGTAGGAGCAGTTCAGCATACCGCAGTAGGCATCGCCCCGGCCGTCCACCAGGTCGCCGTCCCCCTCGGCAGCCGCTACGTACATCACAGGGCCATGGAACCGCTTGGCCAGGAGGGTCTCCGGGGTCTCGGGACCGAAATTGCCTAGGTAAACTACCAGGGCGTTGCACCCGGCAGCCCGCACATCCTCCAGGGCCTTCAGGGCGTCTGTCTCATTTTCCACGGTGACGGGGCAATTGTACAGCCCCTCCCCGTAGGCCTTGACCACTGCCTCCCGGCGGGAGGTGGACAGGGCAATGGGAAAGCAGTCCCGGGAGACGGCAATGATGCCAAGCTTTACTTCAGGAATGTTGTTGAATTTCATGGTTATTTTCCTCGTTTCTAAATGGATCGGTGTAATATGAACAGAAAACCCCTTAAAAAATGTCCCGCACAGCCTCACCGAAGGAGGCAATCACAGGCAGAAGCTGAGTGGCCAGGCACATTGAGGGCGGGGGCAGGTCGTAGACGCCGCAGGGGGGCCGCAGTGCCCTGTCATCGGGCGCAAACCGGAAGCCCTGGTTGTCGGAAACATACAGCTGCATCAGCTCCAGGCCTGCCTGGGACACCGCATCCAGCAGCTTCCGGATCGCCGGAGGACCAAAGTACTTCCGCCCAGCGTCCAGAAAAAAGATACCCAAGGGCTTTTTCCCCACCGGATTCATGGCAGCAGCTCCCCGATGTCCAAATTGGCCCCGTCCAGCAGCACCGGGGCACCCTGGGCGGCCTCCCTGCTCTCCCCGTGGGCCAGGAGCCACTTGTTGCAGGCCCAAAGGCAGCGGTCCTCTTCATTTTTGGGAGAAATCTCCGGCTTGGGGCCGTTGGTACCCAAGGGAAGCACGATGAGGACCCGGAAGCCCGCTCCCTTCCGGGCAGAGCAGGGGGCGTAATGCAGGGTGGTGGCATAGACCTCCACCAGGACCCCGGCAGGGCAGTGGAAGGCCCGGACCTTTCCCGTATCCAGACGGCCGCCTTCCAGGTCCTCCCGTTTGGCAACCAGCAAAATGAAATCGCGGCTGCCCAGGTTCAGCTCGCTGTCCCGGTGGTACTCCAGGCAGTTGAGCTTCGTATTATGGCCGTTGCACCAGCCCAGCTGGATGGGCATACCGCCGTAGACACCTGCCGCCAGCTCCTTTGCCACCGGCAGCTCCATGAGCTCCGGCTGCTGGGGCACGTAGGATACCCCATCCGGCAGGGGCGTTACCGCCTCCAGGGTCTCCAATAGGGTTTTGCAGTCATAGCCGGTGATAACCTGGCCGTAATTTTGGAAAGCTGGGTCTAAAACAGACAATATTTTCAAGTGGTTTCTCCTCCTTTACGTATCCAGCAGGCGGGGGAACAGAGCCTTGCAGGCGGGGTAAATGTTCCGGAATTGCTGGTAGCGCGCCTCATACCGGGACGCCAGCTCCGGGTCCGGACGGACCGTCTCAGACACCCGGACCAGCTTTTCGCACGCCTGCGCCACATTGGCAAAGGCGCCGCAGGCCACCATGGCCAGCATCGCCCCGCCCAGGCCCGGTCCCTGCTCGGAGGCCACGCTGTCCAGCTCGATCTGCAATACATTAGCCAAAATCTTCTTCCACAGGGGACTTTTGGCTCCGCCGCCGCAGATTTTACTCCGGGAGATGGAAATCCCCAGCTTTTTGGTCACCTCAAGGCTGTCCCGAATGGCAAAAGCCACACCCTCCAGGACTGCCTGGGTCAGATCCTCCCGCCGGGTGTCCATGGTCATGCCGATGAAGGTCCCCCGGGCATTGGTGTCGTTGATGGGGCTTCGCTCTCCCATGAGGTAGGGCAGGAAATACACGTGGTTGCGGCCCAGCATCTCCTCCGTGATCCCCGCCTGCTCGGCGGCGTAATCCTCTGTCCGGAAGATGTCCTCCATGAGCCACTGATTGCAGGAGGCAGCGGAGAGCATGCAGCCCATGAGATGATAATGGCCGTCGGCGTGGGCGAAGGCGTGAAGGGCATGGTTGGCGTCCACCCGGAAATGCTGGGAGGAGATGAAGATGGTGCCGGAAGTACCCAGAGAGATGTTGCAGCCCCCCTCCCCTACTGTGCCGGTCCCCACGGCGGCGGCGGCATTGTCCCCGGCGCCGGCGGCCACCCGGACGGTCCGGGGCAGTCCCAGGGACTGGGCCACCTCCGGCAGAATGGTCCCCACAGCCTCGTAGCTCTCGTACAGGCGGGGCATTTGGGCCTCCGTAAGTCCGCATAGGGTCAGCATTTCCTGAGACCAGCGCTTGCCTGACACGTCCAGAAGCAGCATCCCGGATGCGTCGGAATAGTCGGTGCAGTGCACCCCTGTCAGGAGATAATTGATGTAGTCCTTGGGGAGCATCACCTTTTTAATTCTGGCGAAATGCTCCGGTTCTTGCTCCCGCATCCACAGGAGCTTAGGGGCGGTGAAGCCGGCAAAGGCAATGTTGGCCGTCCAGGCACAGAGGCGGTCCGTGCCCACTGTTTCGTTCAGATATGTCACCTGCTCCGCTGTCCGCCCGTCGTTCCACAAAATGGCGGGGCGAATGACCCGGTCCTCCTCATCCAGAACCACCAGTCCATGCATCTGGCCACCGGCGCCAATGCCGGCCACCTGGCTCCGGTCGAAGCCCTCCAGCAGAGCGGGAATCCCCTCCCACACGGCCCGCTGCCAGTCCTCCGGGTTCTGCTGGCTCCAGCCCGGCCTGGGAAATTCCAGAGGATAGGTCCGGGAAAGCACATTCAGGATCTCTCCCTTTTCGTTCATCAGCAGCAGCTTCACTGCTGAGGTACCCAAATCAATTCCAATGTACAGCATCATATACCTCGTCTTTCCTGGACCCCAGCCGTTCCGGGCTCCATGGGTTGGGTTTATTATATATGAGATTCCCCAGTGTTTTCAACCAAACCGTCAAACTTAAGCAGGTATTTTACAAAAAGGTGGAATCCTCCCCTTTTGTCCGGCGCCTTCCGCGAGGTTGGCGGTGAATTTCCGTTTTTTCTGTGCCTTCCCATTTTACCGTAGGCGCAAACCTATGTGCCATGCCAAAAAGCACAAGGCTAAACGCACAACTTCGCATTTTGCCTCGGTGCGGCAGCGAGTGATTTTTCCGGTCTGACGTTCGCGATACAATGGGATTGGTCAATGAGCCAGTCAATCCGAAGAATTGACTGGCTCATGGCTTAGGTGATATCAGTTACCAGAGAAACGGATTACCCTTCGGTGAGGTAACGCATGAGGATGGTGGCAAACTGGGCCCGGGTGGCAGAAGCCATGGGGCTCAGGGTAGCGGACGCACTGCCCCCAATGCCCTTGATGAGATCATTTGCCACAGCCCAATTCATGGCTTCCACGGCATAGGGAGAGACCTCCTTCACATCCGGGAAGGCGGCAAGGACATTCTCTGCCACTGCCTGCTCCCCATCGTAACGGTACAGAATTGCAGCCAGCTGCTCCCGGGTGATGGCGGCTTCCGGCTTGAAGGTGCCGTTGCCATAGCCTTCCACAATGCCCTGGGAAGCAGCCCAGAGGATCGCCTCGGTGTAGAATTGGCCTTCCTTCACATCGGTAAAGGTATTTTCCAGGCCCTCTACGCTGGGCTCTCCCTCCATCCGGTAGAGGATGGTGACGATTTGGCCACGGGTGATGGCGGTGTTCACACCGAACACGCCGTTGCCCATGCCCTTCATGTAGCCATCCCGGACTACAAAGTCCACACCCTGGTGATACCAGGCGCCCAGAGCCACATCCCGGAACAGGTCGGAGGCGCAGACCAGCTCGCCTGCGGCCTGGATGGTCTCTTTGGCGGCAGCCAGAGCGGCCTCAACCTCTTCCACAGTCTGGGCAGCTTCTACATCCTCTCTGGCCTGGGCCAGGGCGGCGTCTACCAGCTCCATCTGCTCGGCGGTGTAATCGGAAACATCAATGCCTACCAGCTCGATGATGGCGCTGTACTTGGCGGCGGTGAGGGCAGCCTCCTGAGCTTTCTTCAGAGCCTCTTCCACCTTCTTCTGGGCTTCCTCGGCAGCCTTCCGGGCAGCTTCAGCATCCTCGGCGGCCTTCTGGGCCTGCGCCAGGTACTCTACCATTTCCGCTTTGATGGCCACGATCTCGGCATAGGTCTCTGCCATCTGCCTGGCGTAGTCGGCAGCCTGAGCGGCGGAGGCGGCAGCTTCCTGCTGGGCGGTCATGGCGGCAGCCAGAGCGTTCTCTGCGGCGGTCTGGGCGTCCTGAGCAGCCTGTTCGGCTTTCTTAGCGGCTTCCTGGGCCTCCTGAGCCTCCTTGGCAGCCTTCTCGGCTGCTTCCTTGTTCTCTGCGGCGGAATTGGCAGCTTCCTCTGCCTTATCCTGGGCCTCCTTGGCCTTATCCCGGGCCTCTTCGGCTTTATCCCGGGCCTCTTCATCGGCGCCCTGTGCTGTCTGGGCAGCAATCATAGCCTCGGCGGCCTTGGAGGCATAACCGGCGGCCTCATCGGCCTTAGTGGCAGCCTCCTCTGCTTTCGTGGCAGCTTCGGCAGCCTTGCCCGCAGCAGCCTTGGCATATCCGGCGGCTTCTGCAGCACGCATCGCGGCTTCCGTCTTGGATGCTTCGGCGGCATCCGCAGCCTTCTGGGCTTCATCCCGGGCAGTCTCGGCGGCATCCTTGGCGGCCTGGGCTTCATCCCGGGCGGTCTCAGCAGCGGCCTGGGCGGCCTCTGCCTGTTCCCTGGCCTCCTGGGCCTTTGTGGCAGCGGCCTGGGCGGCATCCCGGTTATCACCGGCCTCCCCGGCGGCGGCCTCGGCGGCATCCTGGGCAGCCTTGGCTTTCTCCCAAGCGTCCTTCGCAGCCTGTTCGGCTGCATCGGCCTTCGCCTGGGCAGCCTCGGCGGCAGCAGCTGCGTCCTGGGCATCCTGCTTGGCAGACTCAACTGCCTCGGACAGATCCACCAAGTCCTGGTCAGACAGGCGCACTCTCACATTGATGTTGGCCAGCTCCACGCCGGACTTCATGTAGGAAACGCTCCAAGTACCGATCTCATCGGCCACAAACACGCCGTTGGTGTCCGCCACCAGCTTGCCGGTGTAGGCGTACAGCTCCAGCTCGTTGATCAGGACATTGTTGTCGTTGCTGGCCGTGGACTTGCCCACGTACAGGCGGTAGACCTGGGCCTGGACCAGATTCTCCTGAGGAATCTCCCGGGTCACTTCCACATCGGTGTTGCCGGTGACGGCATCCAGGTTCATCCAGTAGGAGTTGTCGCTCATGACGGACTTCTGCTCACTGGAGGACATGGCCAGGAAGTCCTCCTCG
>ENA-UONY01001208-UONY01001208.1-human-gut-metagenome-genome-assembly--contig:-CS9-NODE-1208-length-23279-cov-7.425508_pt1 | contig 23279 bp, 20 predicted proteins | sample MGYA00242465_ERZ724012 | MGnify/ENA metagenome assembly ERZ724012 | reverse complement strand
AAATCATAAGGCAAAGCCGGAAGTCCTCGGACTTCCGGCTTTGCCATAAAAAGCCGCGGGGCTGAAAAGTCGCTAAAATACAAATAAAGTCGCCGGCGCTCATTTACAGAACGCACGGAACGGACGGATAATAAGTGCAACGGTTTGGTTAGTTTAACCAATGGCAGAGGCGGAATGCGGGGAGTGCCGTATTGCAATCCCGTCAAAAACCGGTACAATATGGATAGGCGGCCGACAGATCCAACGCAAAAAACGCGGGCGGGAAAGGCCCTTTTCTCCGCCGGAGTCCATCCGTATGTACGCCAAAACGCGCTCAAAAAAAGTGAGGAGGATCAGCATGAAACACAAACTTGCAAAACTGCTTGCTCTGCTTCTGGCTGCCGCGCTTCTGACGGCGTGCATGGCCGGCTGCGGAGCTGCGCCCGAACAGCCCGCGAACGCGGACAAACAAACGGAAAACACACCGGCGGATGCTGCCCCGACGGACAGCGAGATCACCCTGACCTTCTGGCACACCTACGGCGACGCGGAAGAAGCCCAGTTTCTGAACGTGGTGCTGCCGCTCTGGGAAGCCGCGCATCCGAACATCAGGATCGAGGCGGTCCGTCAGGACGGCGGCCAGTTCCACGAGATGATCGTCACCTCATTCGGCACCGGCATGAGCCCCGACGTGGCGCGCGTTGACATCGCCAATATCGCGGCCTACGCGAAGCAGGGCGGTCTCGTTGCGCTGAGCGATTATGCGGACTTTGCGGAGATCTCCGGCAATTATCTGGACGCGCCGCTTTCCACCAACCTCTATCAGGGCAAGTACTACGGCCTGCCGCTGGACACCAACTGCAAGGCCGCGGTCGTCAACACGAACGTGCTCAAGGAGATTGGTCTGGACGCGGTTCCCAAAACAATGGAAGCCTTCATTGAGGCGGCCAAGGATCGCGGCTCCTACAGTCTGAACGTTTCCGGCGTCGGCGACTGGGATATGTACCCCTACTTCTGGCTGTTCGGCGGCACGCTGACCGATGACGGCTTCACAAAGGCAACCGGCTATCTCGACAGCGAGAAGAGCATTGCCGCCATGAACAAGCTCATCGAGCTGCACGAGCAGAAGATCTTCACCATCCGCGACGTGGACGGCTCCGTGGACGCCTGGGACGGCATCAACAGCGAGTACGCCATGTTCTTTGAAGGCCCGTGGTACTTCGGCTCTTACGACGACTGCGAGGCGAAGGGCATCATCGCCGCGACCATCCCGACCTACGAAGGCCGCAGCGCCTCCGTCGTCGGCGGCGAGGATATCGCCGTTTTCTCGACCAGTGAGCAGAAGGACGCGGCTTACGAATTCGCCAAATTTATGACGAGCGAGGAAGTGCAGCTTGCCATGCTCCAATCCGGCCAGCTTCCCATTCTGAAGTCTCTGGTGGAGAATGAGGCTGTCACGAGCAACCCCGTGTGGTCGGTCTACATGAAGCAGATGGAATCCGCCAAGGCGAGAATCCCTTCCCCCAACAACTCCGCGATCCAGGAGATCTGGAGTGAAATGGTCACCAGCATCTTTGTGGAGGGCGCGGACGCCGCCCAGGCGATGCACGACGCCGCTGCCCGGATCGACGAGCAGCTCGCCTGAAAGCAAGAGCAGAATATCGGGAGCGCAGGGCCGGACGGTCCTGCGCTCTCTTGGAAAAGGAGGCAGCGCCGATGAAGCTGCTGCAGCGTGAAAGCTCCCCGCTAAGCGGAAAACCATCCTTCAGGAAAGGCCTTCGTGCCTATGCAGCGGCAGCGCCGTTCGTCCTTCCCGGACTTTTGCTGGTGCTGGCGTTTGTGGTCTACCCGATGTTTTTTACGATCCGGATCGCGCTGTCCGAATATAAGATCGTGCAGGGCGAGATCATCTTCATCGGCTGGGAAAACTTCAAAAGCGTTTTGTCCAGCGGCTCCCGCTTCTGGTACGCTTACCGGAACAACTTTCTTTATGCTCTGGTGACGGTGCCATTCATCCTCCTGCTCGGTATGCTGTTCGCATACCTCATCAACAATCTCAGGCGCGGGCAGGGGATCTTCCGCGTCGGCTTTTATCTGCCGGTCATCACCTCGTGGGTCATCGTCAGTCTGGTGTTCCAGTACATGTTCAATAACTCCGACCGGGGCCTTATCAACTACCTGCTGGTCGACGTGCTGCACGTCATGGACGACTATGTGCCGTGGCTGCTGCGCGAATGGTCGGGCAATGCGGCCATCTGGCTGATGGGTATATGGAAAAACGTCGGCTGGTCGATGCTTGTCTATCTCGCGGCGCTGCAGGGGATCCCCAAGGAGCGTTACGAGGCTGCGGAGCTGGACGGCGCGGGCCTATGGCGGAAGTTCTGGCATATCACGGTGCCGAGCGTTCGCCCGACGACCTTTTATGTGATGGTCAACATGATCATCGGTTCCTTCAACGTGTTCATTCAGGTCATGATGCTGACCGGCGGCAACCCCAACGGGAAAACCTCGGTGTTGCAATACCTGCTGTATGACAGGGCATTCAATCAGTTTGAGTTCGGCGAGGCCTCCGCGATCGGCATGATCTCCGCCGTGACGATCGTTGCGCTGACGATCGTTCTCAATCGCGTTTTCAAGCTGGACAACGTGGAACAGGAGGGATAAAAATGAAGCTCCGCGGCAGGAAGGCAACGGAGATCCTCGGTCAGGTGATTTTATGGGTCATTCTGATTGCGGCGCTGCTGATCTTCTCCGTTCCGTTCCTCTTTATGATCACGAACTCCTTTGAGGAGTTCAGCTATGTGCTGCCCTATCCGCCGAAGCTCTTTCCGACGCGGCTGGATTTTTCGGCGTATGAGCACATTCTCCATATGGACATTTTCCCGACGGCGCTGAAAAACAGCGTGATCAACACCGTCATCACCGTTGTGATCTCGGTGTTCGTTTCCACGCTCTCCGCCTACGGCTTTGCCCGCATCCGCTTCCCCGGACGCGACAAGCTCTTCGCGGTATACATGTTTACGCTGATGGTGCCGGGGTTTCTGAATATCATTCCGCAGTTTCTGGTGCTCCGACGGCTCGCGCTTCCGGGGTTTCCGAATGGCCTGATCGGAACGCGGGCGGGACTCATTTTGGTGTACGTTGCAACCAACGTCTGCGGGCATACCTTCTTTCTGCGCAATTTCTTCCGGAGCCTGCCGAACTCGCTTGCGGAATCGGTGCTGCTCGACGGCGGCGGCCACAAAGACATTTTCTTCCGTGTGATGCTGCCGCTCTCCGCTCCGGCTGTCGGAACCATGACGATCTTTGCGTTCCAGGGCTTCTGGGAGGAGTACTTTACGGCAAAGGTCCTTGTCGGCGCGAACGAAAAGATGATCACCTTCCCGCTGCTGCTGCAGCGGCTGAACGGACAATACGCGACGCGGTGGGAGTGGGTTTTCGCCGCGTCGATCCTGGCGCTGATCCCCGTGATCGTTCTGTTTGTGATTTTCCAACGGAAAACGGTCGTCGGCGGGCTGACGCAGGGGGCCGTGAAAGGATAAGCGAATGCAAAAGATCACCTGTCACTTTGACAAAGCGCAGTATCTCCCCGGCGAGCCGGTCCGTCTGGCATTGCCGGATAATTCGGCCCTTCTGTCGGTGTCTTTCTTCCGCATGGAGCGTGAGACCTCTCTCCATATCGTCCGGCAGGGCGATGCTCTGGTCCTGACGGATGTGCCGCCCGGCGGCTACGGCGTGCGCGTCAGCACTTTGGACGGCGTCTGGGAGGGCGCGTTCGATGTCGTTTCCGACCGCCGCGCGGAGATACGCTACGGTTTTCTCTCGGACTTCTCTCCGCTCGACACGGATACGGCGGACATAGCGTGGATGCGCGATCTGCACCTCAACGCCGTGCAGTTTTACGACTGGATGTACCGGCACGATAAGCTGCTGCCGCCGGGCGAGCGATACGATGATCCGATGGGGCGAGCAACGGATCTTTGCGTCATCGCAAAGAAAATCGAAGCCTGCAAAGCCTGCGGCATCCGGCCTATGGCCTACGGCGCGGTATACGCCGCGACGAAGGACACCTTCAAGGCGCATCCGGAGTGGGGTATGTACACGATGGACGCGCAGCCGATGACGTTTGCCGGGTGGCTCTACTATATGAATGTTGCACCTTCCTGCGGCTGGGCGGAGCATATCGTTGAGGAATTCCGCAGCGCCGTGCGCTTCGGTTTTTCCGGTATCCACATGGATACCTATGGCTTTCCCAAGCGCGTCTGGGATGCGCAGCACCGGCCCGTGGAGCTGGCGGACGAATTTCCGCGCCTGATCAACGCGGCGGCGCAGGCTGTCCGCGAGGAAGCGCCCGACGGCGGCGTGATCTTCAACGCTGTCAACAACTGGCCGACGGAAACGGTCGCCGGGACGGAGCAGGACGCGGTGTATATCGAGGTCTGGCCGCCGCACGACACCTATTTCGACCTCTATCGCCTGATCCGCGAGGCGCGGCTTCTCTCACACCGGAACGTCATCCTCGCCGCGTATCTGAAGGCGTTCCAGACCGGGGACATGCCCGCCGCGGAGCGCTCGTTCCGCCTCGCGTGGGCGGTGATCTCCGCCTCCGGCGGAACGCAGCTCGTTTTGGGCGAGGATCGGAGCCTTCTGCGCGACAGCTACTACGTCAACTATGCCCGCCTGCGGGAGAGCTTTCTTCCAACGGTGCAGCGCTGCTGTGATTTTCTTGTGCGATACAAGGATCTGTTATATAATGATCCCGGTATGGATATCGGCAAAACGGCCTCCGGCGGCATTAACGAGGATGTCCGGTTTTTCTCCGGCAAGTGTGCCTTCTCCACGGACGCCCAGGCGGATACGGTGTGGACGATCCTGCGCGAATCGCGCGAGAGGCTGACGCTTCATCTCGTCAATTTGACCGGCAACAGTGCCCTGTGGAACGAGGGAAAGCACGAACCGGTGCCGGCTGCGGACATTTCCGCCGCCATCCGGCTCGACCGGCCGGTGCGCGGCATATACTGCGCCTCGCCGGATGACGAAATGCTGGAGGCGCAGAGTCTGCCCTATACAGCAGAACAGACGGAGACCGGCTGCATCTATACCGTAAAGCTGCCCGACGTGCGTTACTGGACGGCGGTGTGGGTGCAACTGGAGGATTGACGATGCTTCTGTCTTACAACGCAGATCGGCTTCCGCGCGTGCGGATGCTGGGACGGATCAACTATACCGAGCCGTGGATCCACTTTTCACGGACGATCAACGAGTATGTCCTGTATGTCATCCGCGACGGGAACATGTATCTGCGGGAGGACGGAGTTCTCTATCATCTCAAGGCGGGCGATTTTTTTCTGCTGGAGCCGGGACTGTGTCACGAGGGCTACCAGCGCGCGACCTGCAACTATTATTATGCGCATTTCACCCACCCGGAAATGGCGCGCATCGAAGATGAGAGCGCGGCCATGGCGCAGCTCGCGGAAAAACGCCGGCTGAGTCTTGTGAGCTACAATCTGGACGACGCGGACCCCACCGATCCCATTACGTATCTCCCCAAGCAGTTCCACCTGCCGCGAAGCGAGTCCAACGCGGCGCTCCGCGCTGCGCTGGACTGCTACAACGCCCGCGAGGAGCACTATAAGCGCCGCGCTGCAGCGCTGCTGCATTCGTTCTTTCTGGATGTGGCACACGAGCATCTGCTCGCCTGCGGCTCCGCGCAGGGGAAAAAAATGAAAAAATCGGAGATCGTAGCCGAGCGTCTGCTCCATTATCTCAACGAGAACTACGCGCGTCCGCTCTCGAGCCGCGAGATCGAGGACGTTTTTGAGATGAATTTCGACTATATGAACCGCGTCTTTTCCCGCCTGACCGACGCGCCGATCTTCACCTATCTCAACATGCTGCGCATTTATAACGCAAAGCAGCTGATCGCAACGACGGATCTGCCGTTTCAGGAGATCGCATATCTCGTCGGCATCGACGACCGGTACTATTTCTCCAAGCTGTTCCGCAAAATTACGGGCATGAGCCCATCGGAGTATTACAAGGAAGTGAGGAAGCGCACCGATGCAGGAAGACTATAGGTCCGCGGGCTTTGTGCGCCTGTGCTTTGAAAAGCTGCTGCCGCTCGTTGTGCTGAATCTTCTGTTTTTGCTGACGTGCCTGCCGGTTTTGACGGCAGGTGCCGGATGGACGGCGCTGTGCAGCGCCTGTCAGGGGCTGCTGCTGGACGAAAAGCAGCCGTACCGCCGCTTTTGGAGAGCTTTCCGCGCCAACTTCCTCCCGTCGCTCCCGCTCGGCGTGATCTTCTTTGCCGGTCCTGCGGCGGTCCTTTACGGCTGCTGGTTTTACTTCCGGCTTTCGGAGGGAACGGGGATCGCGGCGGCGATATCCTGCTTTTGTCTGGTTTGCAGCTATCTTTTGTGGTGCGCCGGCGCTTTTGCCTTTTCGATGCTGGCGCGGGTGGAACTGAAACTTTCGGCGCTGCTGAAAAATGCGTTCACCCTGACCTTTCGCTTTCCCCGGCTGGCGCTTGGCTGGCTGCTGCTTTCGTTCGCGCTGACGGCGGCGGTCATTCTGCTGCTGCCGTACAGCTTTCCCTGGCTGGCGCTGCTGGGCGCGGCGCTGCCCTGCTTTACGGCATCGCGCGGCGCGCTCCCGGTCATCGACGATCTTATTGTGAAGGAGTGAACGGCTCCATGGAAAAAACCTGGTGGAAGGAACGTGTATTCTATCAGATCTACCCCCGCAGCTTTCAGGATTCCAACGGCGACGGCATCGGGGATATCCCCGGCCTGATCTCCCGGCTGGATCACCTGCAATGGCTGGGCATCGGCGCGGTGTGGCTCTGCCCGGTTTACGATTCGCCCAACGACGACATGGGCTACGACATCCGCGATTATCGGAAGATCATGTCCGAATTCGGCACGATGGAGGACTTTGACCGGCTGCTCGAAGAAATGCACCGGCGCGACATCAAGCTGGTGATGGATCTGGTCGTCAACCATTCCTCGGACGAAAACGCATGGTTTGTCGAATCGAGAAAATCGAAGGACAACCCCTACCGCGACTATTACATCTGGCGCGACGGGCGCGGCGGAGCAGAGCCGAACAACTGGAGCTCCTTCTTCACGCCGTCGGCATGGAGCTACGACGCGGCAACGGATCAATGGTATCTGCACCTCTTCGGAGAGAAGCAGCCCGATCTCAACTGGGAGAATCCAAAGCTCCGCGAAGAGGTCTATTCCATGATCAACTGGTGGTTTGACAAGGGCGTAGACGGTTTCCGCATGGACGTTATCAGCCTGATCGCCAAAGCGCCCGGCCTGCCCGACGCGCGCGGCGAAGGCTACGCTTTTCCCGGCAAGCATACAGCCTTTCAACCCAAACTGCACACGTATCTGCGCGAGATGCGCGCCCGGTGCTTTGCCGGACGAAACTGCATGTGCGTGGGTGAGACGACCTGCGTTACGCTCGAAAACGCCAACAGCGTCGTTGGGGACGGAAACGAGCTCGATCTTCTCTTCCAGTTTGACATTATGGATATCGACGGTGAGAACGGCAAATGGAACGTGATCCCGTTTTCCCTGAAAAAATTCAAGGCGCTGACCGCCGCGTGGCAGAAAACGCTCGACTGGAACACCCTCTTCTGGGGCAACCATGACCAGCCGCGCATCGTGTCGCGCTGGGGCTGCACCGCGTCGGAACCTCTCCGGCAGCGGAGCGCCAAGATGCTTGCCGCCGCCATGTATCTGCAGCGCGGAACGCCCTTCATCTATCAGGGTGAGGAGATCGGCATGACAAATTACCCCTTTGCTGACGCATCGCAGCTGCGCGATATCGAGAGTCTGAACCTTCTGAAGGAAGCAAAAACGGACGAACAGGCGGCATGGGCGTGGAACGGCATCCGGCACAAGGGCCGCGACAACGCCAGAACACCGATGCAATGGGACGCTACGGAAAACGCGGGCTTTACCGCCGGAATGCCCTGGATCGCCGTGAATCCCAACGCCGCAGAGATCAATGTGCAGCGTGCACGAGAGGACGAAACCTCCATTCTGCATTTTTACCGCCGTCTCATCGCCCTGCGCGCGGGAAGCGACGTGCTCAAATGGGGCAGCTTTCAGCTGCTTGTCCCCGACGATCCGCAGCTTTTTGCCTACCGCCGGAGTCTTGCGGGGGGATCGATCGCCGTGTGGTGCAATTTCAGCCCTGCGTCCTGCCGGCTCTCTCGCCCTCTGGAAGGAACGATCCTGCTCGCCGACGGCCTGACCGGTACCGAACTTGCGCCCTTCGGCTTCGCGGTCGTTTCCGAAGACACGCAGAAAATGAACAGAAACAGAAAATCCGGAAGTCCGCGGACTTCCGGATTTTTCGTATACACGAGGGGTTATTTCTTCCGTCTGGTCTCTTCCATAAACTTCTTCCAGCCGTCCTTTTCCCTGTTGACGACTTTCAAAAGCGCCTTGATCTGATCGTCGGAAAAGACGTTCGCCATGCGCGCGGCGTTGCGCCACGGCATATCGAGCACGTACATGAGATTCCCGGCATTCTCCTTGCTGCCGACAAGATTCGCAAAGCGGCGCGCGGTTTCGAGTGCGTTGTAGAGCCCCCTGCCAAGTCCGCCGGGGAGATATTTCCCGCGGGAGATGGCGTCGTTGAAGTCCACCGCGCCGCGCTCTTCCCAGCGCGCGGGCGGGATATCATGACCAAGGAGCGCGGCAAAGCTCTCGTCGGATACATGGTGCACATCCGCGCGGCGGTAAACGTCAAATTTTGGTGCTGCGTACTCATCCGCGGGCGCTTCGCCGGAAACATGCACCGTATGCACGAGCCGCAGATCGCGGCAGGAAGCGCCGACACAGAGTTCATACTCGCCCTCTTCCACGACCCAGCGGTTTTTGGCGCAGCTCCAGACGGCGAAGCTCCGCTCGGTAAGCGGGATAAAGACGGTCTTTTCCTCGCCGGGCAGCAGTTCCACGCGTGCAAAGCCCGCAAGCGAGAGCGCCGGGCGCAGCATGCCGAGGGTCTTGCTGCGGATATAGAGCTGCGCGACCTCCGCTCCGGCGCGGCTGCCGGTATTTTGCACTGTGAAGCTCACGCCGCCGGGCGAAAACTCGCCGGGGGCGTAGGAAAACTCCGTATAGCTCAGCCCGTATCCAAACGGATATTTGACGCGCTTGCGCGCGCTTTCATAATACCGGTAGCCAACGAACAGCCCTTCGCGGTACTCGCTCGTCGCCTCGCGCCCCGGATACCACGGCGCGCAGGGCGTGTCTTCGAGCCGGAGAGGCATCGTCTCGGCCAGCTTGCCGCAGGGGTTCGCCTCGCCCGTGAGCAGCGCGGCGCACGCCGTGCCGACGGCCTGCCCGCCGAGATAGAGATGCAGCACCGCGCGGGCGAATACGTCCCATGTCATCTCCACGGGGCTGCCGCATTGCAGCACGATGCCGACGTTCGGGTTGACCTCCGCGATCTCGCGCAGAAGATCGAGCTGGTTTTCGCGCAGACGCATATGTTCGCGGTCGTACCCTTCGGTCTCGCTGCCCTCGTCCAGACCGAGGAAGAGCAGTACCTTCTCGCTCTGCGCGGCGAGCGCTTTTGCCCGGCGCAGCAGCCAGGGTGCGGCGGCTCCGCTGCGGAGAAAGCCCTTTTCGTAGCCGGTCACTTCCACGCCGGCATCGCGCAGCGCGTCGAGCGGCGCGTCCACCTGCGTGGGGTTGACGTGCGAGCTGCCCGCGCCCTGATAGCGCGGCACGGCGGCAAAATCGCCGATGACGGCGACGCGCTCGCCTTGCCGCAGCGGGAGAAATTCCTTTTCGTTTTTCAGCAGCACGGCCGATTCCGCCGCGGCCTTCGCGGCGAGCGCATGGTGCGCCGTGCCGTCGAAAATGCCGCCGCGGGCGAGCGTTTTCTGCGCGGTGAAAATAAAGTCCAGCACGTGATCGACCTGCTCGTCGAGAAGCTTTTCGTCGAGCGTCCCGTTCCGCACGGCCTCGACGATGTGCCGGTCGGTCTCGCCGTTGGAGGCCGGCATTTCCAGCGACGAGCCTGCGCGTACGGCCGCGACGCGGTCATTATTTCCGCCCCAGTCGGAAACGACGAGCCCGTCAAAACCCCATTCGCCGCGGAGGATATCGCGCAGCAGGTGCTCGTTTTCGTTGCAGTAAGTACCGTTCAGCCGGTTATACGCCGTCATAAGAGAGCGCACGCCGCCCTCTTTGATCGCGGTTTCAAACGCCGGAAGATAGATCTCGCGCAGCGTCCGCTCGTCCATCACGGAATCGGTCGCCATGCGGCGCAGCTCCTGCGAGTTTGCAGCGAAATGCTTCACGCACGCGCTAACGCCGGTGCTCTGTATGCCGCGGATCATCGCCGCGGCGAGCTTGCCGGAGAGGAGCGGATCCTCGGAGAAATACTCAAAGTTCCGCCCGCAGAGCGGGCTGCGCTTGATGTTCACGCCGGGCCCCAGCACCATGCCGATGCCCTGCGCCACGGCCTCCTCGCCGAGCGCGCGGCCGATATCGGAAAGAAGGGCTTCGTCCCAGCTGTTCGCAAGCGCGCTCGCTGTCGGAAAGCACGTCGCCGGAACGGAGCGCCCGAGCCCCAGCGCGTCGGAATCGCTCTCCTGCTTGCGCAGGCCGTGCGGCCCGTCCGTCATCATCTCGGACGGAATGCCGAGCCGCTCCACGGCTTTCGTGTGCCAGAAATCCAGTCCGGACGTAAGTCCCGCCTTTTCCTCCAGCGTCAGCCTGGCGATGAGATCGGCGTATTTCATGTGTGCGCCCTCCCCGAGTACATACTTTCTTTGTAATAACTGCATCATAGCAAAAAAACCGCCCGGCGGCAAGATGTACCGTCGGGCGGTTCCGTGCAGTAAAGTAAAATGAAACGCTTAATTTTCGATGATGCGCTCCACACGCGGCGAGAGCGCGCTCGTGAGAGCACAGCCTTCGTTCGCGCCGCAGAAGTTTGCAACGTCCTGCGAGAGAAGGGCGTTTCCCTCGCGGTCAAAGCCGAAGAGCGTGACCTCTTCGCCGGTCTGCACGTCCATGCCGGCCACATCCACCATGCATTGATCCATGCAGCACGCAAGCAGAGGGCGGCGCTCGCCGCGCACGAGAATATCGCCATGCATTTCCACGAGTGGGAGATAGAGCCCGTCGCCGTAGCCGACGCCGACGATGGCGACATCCGCGTCGTGATCGAGCGTATACACCCCGCCGTAGCCGAGCTTTTCTCCCGCGCGGCGATGGTGGACGGCCATAATGCAGCTGCGCCACGAGGCGCATTCGCGCACATTCCCGCGCGGCTGCGTCGGGTGATCCATGATGAGCCGCCGCCCGAGGCGCACGGCGTCAAAGTGGTATTCGGGGTAATACTCGCTCCCGGCGCTGTCGCAGATGTGGCGCATCGGCACAGCAAAGCCCGCGCGCTCCACCTGTTCCACGCTGCGCAGCAGAAGCTCCGCCTGCGCGCGGCAGAGCTCCGGCTTTGCCGTGTCGGCAAAGTGGGAGTAGACGCCCGTGAGCTTTATGCGCTCCCCGGCGGCGGAGAGCTCCTTCAAAAGCGTCGAGAGCTCATCCCCCGGCGTCACGCCAACGCGGTGGAGGCCGGTATCAATTTTAATTTGTATCTTCACATCCGTCTGCGCCGCTTCCGCCGCCGCAGCGAGCACAGGCAGCAGGCCGAGCCGTCCGGCGGTGAGCGTGAGATGCGCGTTCACGGCGTCCGGGATCGCGCGGGGCAGGGGATTGCCGAGAATAAGCGCGTCTTTCCCGATGCCGAGTGCGCGCAGCGCCAGTCCCTCGGACACGTGCGCGAGCGCGAACGTGCGGATGCCCGGCAGCGCCGCGAGCGCCGGGGCGGTGAGCGAAAGACCCAGCCCATAGGCGTCGCACTTGAGCACCGGGATGATCTCCGCGCCGGGCGAGAGCGTTTTTTCAATCGCCGCAACATTGGCGCACAGCGCGTCCGTATGCACCGCCAGATAGGAATTATTCAGACTATTCATATAATAATCCATAAAAATCTCTCCGAAATATTCACATATTCACCGCGTTTATGCATATTGAAACTGCCGGACAAGGCGGGAAAGCCGCGGAAACGATGCATATTATATTGCATAAAAGCCGTTTATGCAAGAGAAACCTCCGGCTTTTAGCAATATCACCAAAAACAGCGGAAGAAAAACGGAAGAAATCGAATTTAAAACCATTGACATTGTATAAATATGCGATTATACTATGCCCAACCTGAAACAAATTCATCCCCATTGAATGGAAAGGAAAGAAAAGAAATGAAAAAGGTAACCGCAATCGTTCTGGCTCTGCTTATGGTGCTGAGCCTCGCTGCCTGCGGCAGCGCTTCGTCCGAAAGCAAAACTCTCGTCATGGCAACCTCCGCCGACTATCCCCCGTATGAGTTCATCGTTCTCAATGACAAGAACGAGCAGCAGTACGTCGGTATCGACGTATCCGTCTCCGAGGCGATTGCCGCGGACATGGGCAAAGAGCTCCAGGTCGTGAACATGGACTTTGACAGCCTCATGGCCGGCCTGCAGAAGGGCGACGCCGACATGGTTCTCGCCGCCATCGAAGTCACCGAGGAGCGTCTCGAAGCTGCCGATTTCTCCGATCCCTACTACACCGACCTGCCGGCCATGGTGCTCGTGAAAGCCGACAAGGCCAGCGAGTACACCAGCATTGAGTCCTTCTCCGGCAAGAGCGTCGGCGCCCAGACCGGCACGACCAAGGCCGACATCGTCACCAACGACATGCCCGGCGCGAATCTCGTGGCTCTCACGAGCGTGAACGACCTCGTCAACCAGCTCGTGTACGACAAGGTGGACGCCATTGTTGTTGACGGCGCCGTTGCGCAGCAGTATGCCAAGTCCAACAGCGATCTCGTCGTGGCGGACGTGAGCCTCGGCGAAGCCTACCCCTACTGTGTTGCCGTGCAGAAGGGCGACCCGAAGGGCCTGCTGCCCTCCATCAACGAGACGATCGCCAAGCTCGTTGCCGATGGCACCATCGAGCAGTACATTGCCGATGCCGAAGCTCTCAGCGATCAGGCGATCGAGTGATAGTGATCGATTAAACAAAACCGTACATCCTTCTCTTTGAAGCGTGTGCGCCCTGCCTGGACTACAGGCAGGGCGCATACGTGCCGTTTCGCTCTCCCGCTTCCAAATACAGAAAGGGTCAGGAAAAACTATGTGGTGGTCTAATCTGTTTGCCGGCATGTCTCCGGCGAACTTCTTCAACTTCTCCTTCCTGCCGAAGTATCTTTCGTTCTTCGTGCAGGGGCTGGAGTATACGCTGCTCCTCTCGATCATATCGGTCGGGCTTGCGGTCATCCCGGCGCTCGCGCTCGCGCTCATGCGCCTGAGCCGCAACAAGATCGTGCGGAACATCTCCGGCGCTTACATCGCGGTGTTCCGTTCCACGCCGATGATGGTGCAGCTCTACATCATTTTCTACGGCCTTTTCAGCGTGATCAAGATCCCGTCGGTCGTTATTCTGGGTTTCATCGATCTCTCCCGCTTTATCCCCGGCGTTGTGGCGCTTGCGCTCAACTCCTCGGCGTATGTCGCGGAGATCATCCGCGCGGGCATTCTCGCCGTAGACGGCGGCCAGAACGAGGCGGCGCGCTCGCTCGGTCTCAGCTCGTGGCAGAGCATGAAGCTCGTTGTGCTGCCGCAGGCGATCAAGAACATTCTCCCCGCGCTCGCCAACGAGCTTGTCACCATGGTGAAGGAATCGTCCATCTGCTCGGTGCTCGGCATGACGGAGCTCATCTGGGGCGCCAAGACCGTCGCGACGACGACGTACAAGACGCTCTCGCCGTATGTTCTCGCAGCGCTCGTGTACTTCGTTATCAACTACCCGGCCAGCAAGGCCATCGAAGCGATTGAAAGGAGAATGCGCCGTGGCGACAGGATCTGAACTCATCCGCGTGGAGAGCGTGACCAAAAAATTCAAGGGCGGCGTCGTGGCGCTCAACGAGTGCTCGCTCACCATTTCGCGCGGCGAGGTTGTGGCGATCATCGGCCCCTCCGGCAGCGGCAAATCCACGCTGCTCCGCTGCCTGAACCTGCTGGAAACGCCGACCTCCGGCCATATCTACTTTGACGGCACGGACATCACCGACAAAAAGGTGGACATCAACCTCCACCGCCGCAAAATGGGCATGGTGTTCCAGCACTTCAATCTCTTCCCACACAAGACCGTGATGCAGAACATCACGCTTGCGCCCGTCACGCTCAAGCTCAAAACCGAGGACGAGGCGAAAAAGCGCGGTATGGAGCTTCTGGAACGCATCGGTCTGGCAGATAAGGCGAACGAATACCCGAACATGCTCTCCGGCGGACAGAAGCAGCGCATTGCCATCGTCCGCGCGCTGTGCATGGAGCCGGACGTGATGCTCTTCGACGAGCCGACGAGCGCGCTCGACCCCGAAATGGTCGGCGAGGTGCTCGATCTCATGCGCCAGCTCGCTTCCGACGGCATGACCATGGCAGTCGTGACGCACGAGATGGGCTTTGCGCGCGAGGTGGCGAGCCGCGTCATCTTCATGGACGGCGGCGCGATTCTCGAGGAGAACACGCCCTCCGAGCTTTTCGACCATCCGCAGAACCCCCGCACGCAGACGTTTCTTTCCAAGGTTCTCTGATATTTCCGCCGCGGCGTCCCAAACCGGACACCGCGGCGATTTTTCTATGCCTCCCTCTGACGAGGGCAGACTCTCCCCGGCGGGGAGAGATGTCGCCGTAGGCGACAGAGAGGGGGGCGGGGGTGGCAAAACCGCAGGTTTTGCCGGAGGGAGAGAATTTATTCCCTAAAAGATATATTTCGTTGTTGTTGCGATTTCAGAAAAATGGCGTATTATATTCTTTATAAAGGCAACGAGGTGGAACCGATGAAATATGCTTATACGAACGGCGTGCTGCTCGACGGCAGCGCGGATATGCAGCCGCAGCACGGCATGGTGCTGCGCACGGACGGGGAGAAAATCCTCGATATTGTCCCGGAGGGCACCGACCTTACCGGCTTTGAGATCGTCGATCTCAAGGGCGGATATCTCATGCCCGGCCTCATCAATCTGCACGTCCATCTGCCCGCGAGCGGCAGCCCGAAAAAGCAGGGCAACCCCCGCAAGCTTGTAAAGTTCATGACTTCCATGGCGCTCACGCGGCGCATCGCGCTCGCCATGTGCGAGGGCTATGCGAAAACGCAGCTTATGAGCGGCGTTACGACGATCCGCACCGTCGGCGGCATTGCCGATATCGATACGCGTCTGCGCGGCCGCATCGCCGCGGGCAAGTGCGACGGCCCGCGCATTCTCGCTGCGGACATGGCCGTTTCCGTCCCCGGCGGGCACATGGCGGGCTCGCTCGCCTATGAGGCGACGAGCGCCGCGGAAGCCGCAGAGGACGTGCGCAAGATCGCGCAGGCAAAGCCCGATCTCATCAAGCTCATGATCACCGGCGGCGTGCTGGATGCGAAGAAAAAGGGCGAGCCGGGCGAGCTCAAAATGCCGCCGGAATACGTCCGCGCGGCGTGCGACGAGGCACATAAGCTCGGCCTGAGCGTTGCGGCGCATGTCGAAAGCCCCGAGGGCGTGCGCGTGGCGCTCGAAAACGGCGTGGACACGATTGAGCACGGCGCGAAGCCGGACGAGGAGATTCTGCGTCTCTTCCGTGAGCGCGGCGCGGCGCAGGTCGCGACGCTCTCCGCCGCGGTGCCGTATGCGCGCTTTGACCGCAGCGTCAGCAAGGCGACCGAAATGGAGCAGTATAACGGCGAAGTTGTGCTCGAAGGCATCATCGAGTGTGCCAAGGAATGTCTGGCTGCCGGTATCCCCGTCGGCCTCGGCACCGACACGGGCTGCCCGTATATCACGCATTACGACATGTGGCGCGAGGTGCGCTATTTCCACACATTCTGCGGCGTATCGAACGCCTTTGCGCTGCACACCGCAACGCTCGGCAATGCGAAGATCGCGGGGATCGACGGCGTTACCGGCTCGCTCACGCCCGGCAAGAGCGCCGATCTCATCGTCACGGCGCAAAACCCGCTCGACAATCTGGAGGCGCTGCGCCATGTGTCCATGGTGATGATGCGCGGCAAGCTTTTCCGCGAACCCGCGGTGAAAAAAATGCCCGACTGCGAGCGGGAACTCGATAAGATTCCCTGCTAAGAAATGCCTCCCTCTGACGAGGGAGGTGGATTTTGCCGAAGGCAAAAGACGGAGGGAGAGAAGAACCCTTCGAATGCAGAAAACGCAAATCTGTCTCTCCCTCAGTCAGCCTGGCGGCTGCCAGCTCCCTCGTCAGAGGGAGCCTTTTTTTGTATAAAAGGCTTGACAAACTGTATTAACTGTGTTAACTTCCATAATACAGTCGATACACGGAAGGAGGTGGCGGCATGGTCACGATCAATTACCGGGACGGACGCCCGATCTATGAGCAGGTCAAGGACGATCTGCGGCGGCTTGTCGTCACCGGTGCGATGCAGCCGGGGGAGAAGCTTCCCTCGGTGCGTGAGCTTGCGGTATCGCTCGCCATCAACCCGAACACGATCCAGCGCGCCTACCGCGAACTGGAAAGCGAAGGGTACATCGTCTCCGTCCCCGGCAAGGGCAGCTTCTGTGCCCAGTTCTCCCCGCAGAGCGACCCGCGGCGCGAGGAACTTCTCGTGCGGCTGGAAGAAACGGTGCGGGAGCTTCGCTGGCTCGGCGTGAGCGAGGAAGAGATCATAGAAAAGATCGGAGGCGACGGCCATGGCGAGCATTGAACTGAAAAACGTTACAAAGATCTACGAAGGCTTCAAAGCGCTCGACGCGCTGAACCTTTCGGTGCCGTCCGGCTCGGTCTACGGCCTCATCGGCCCGAACGGCGCGGGCAAGACGACCGCCATCCGTCACATGATGGGCGTGCTGCGGCAGGACGCGGGCTCGGTGCTGCTCGACGGGGAACCGGTATTTGAAAACCCCTCGGTCAAGGCGCGGATGCTCTGCATCCCGGACGAACCATATTACACCTCTACGAGCACGACGCGCGATCTGATGAAATTCACGCGCGCTCTCTATCCCCGCTTCGACACCGAACGCTACGAAAAGCTGCGCGAGGTGTTCGCGCTGGACGATACGCGCCCCATTCGCCGTCTCTCGCGCGGCATGCAGAAGCAGTCGGCGTTCTGGATCGCGCTCGCCGCGCGGCCGGAGGTGCTTGTGCTCGACGAGCCCGTGGACGGCCTTGACCCTGTGATGCGGCGGCAGGTGTGGTCGCTTGTCATGGAGGACGTGGCGGAGGAGGACATGACGGTGCTCGTATCCTCCCACAACCTCCGCGAGCTGGAGGATGTGTGCGATCACGTCGGCATCATGCAGCGCGGCCGCTGCCTGCTGGAAAAGAGCGTTTCCGAATTGCAGGAGACGACGACCAAGGTGCTGCTCGCCCTGCCGGACGGCACGGCGCTGCCGGAGAAGGGACTGGACATTCTCCACCGCTCCTCGACCGGCAAGCTGCAAACGCTCATTCTGCGCGGCAGGGAAGAGGACAATCTCGCGTGGCTCGAAAAGCTGCACCCGCTGTTCATGGATTCCGTGCCGCTGACGCTGGAAGAAATCTTCATTTACGAGCTGGGAGGTGTGGACGATGCCGTCCGAAAGAACGTTCTTTAATAAGGCCGTATGCAAACGGGCGCTCTCCCGCTTCTGGCTCATCGGTGCGGCCTACGCCGCGGTGCTCTGCTTCCTGACGCTCATGTGCGGACGGTATTTCAATTCCGAGTTTACGGAAATGAGCGAGTATGTGAGCTATAGCATCCTCAGCAACCTGACGCGCCGTGAGATCGTTGCCGCGGCGGTCGCGGCGGTGGTGATGGCTATTGCTGTCAATGGCTGGATGTTCCGCAAGACCTCCGCGGCGTACATTGCGGCGCTGCCCGTGACGCGCGAGGCGCTTCTCATTTCGAGCATGCTTGCAGCGCTGACGCTGCTCATCCTGCCGTGCATTATCGCGATGCTCGTGAGCCTGCTGCTCTATGGCGGCGCGGGCTCGCCGTGCACCCCGTATCTTTTGTGCTCGGCGGTCGCGGTGGTGCTGATGAACATTGCGTTCTTCGGTCTTGCGTCGTTCTGCACGGTATTCACCGGAAACGCCGCGGTGCTTCCGGCGCTCTACGTTATCGCGCTCTACGGCTTTGTGGGGATCGAGGTCGTGATCCGGTACATAGCGGAGTTTCTGCTCTTTGGCGTGAGAGGCACCGGCTGGGAGCTTGCGGTCCTCTCGCCGGTCTATTATTTTTCCAACAACTATCTGGGAAGCTATTCGCATGCGATCCCTCTCACAGCCATCTATGCTGCGGCGGGCGTGATCCTCGCGGGTCTTGCGGTGATCTTCTTCCGCCACCGGCGGATGGAAGCTGCGGGTGAGACCGTCGCCGTTCCGGCGCTGCGCCCGCTCTTCCGGTGGGGGCTTGCCGCCGTGGGCGTGCTCGGCATGGCGCTGCTGATCCTCAAAACCGTATTCGATGTCGGCGCCTACGGCGCCGGAAACAGAGGCACTCCGGCGAGAGTAGCAATTTTGCTCCTTGCCATGCTATTTGGCGCGGCGGTCGGCTGGTTCGGCGCAGACGCACTCATGCGAAAGACCCTGCGCGTGTTTGACCGGCATTGGAAAGGTCTCGGCGTTTTCTGCGCGCTGCTCTGCGCGCTCGTCATCGGCTGCGAGCTTGACGTGTTCGGCATTGAACGCTATCAGCCCGATGTGGACGAGATCGGGTACGCCTCGGTGAACGGCTGGGGCGAATACGACGAAACGCGCATCATGCAGCCGGAGAATCTCGAAGCGCTTCTCTCTCTGCAGAAGGACATCATTGCAAACAAAAAAGCGTACGAGAGGCTGCAGGGCCCCGGCATCTTCCCGCTGACGATCGAGTATTACGGCACGGACGGAAAGCTCCTCGCGCGCCGTGTATATACCTACGCCACGGACGAGTATATCCCGTATGTGACCGGCGGTAACTATAACGTCGGCTTCCTCACGGAGAACGACGCAATCAGCCGGAACGTCCGGCAGTACGAAGAGCTTCTCAACTCCCGTGAGCTGATGGAAGAGCGAGCGCTCTTCCCGTGCGACCGGAGCGAGACCGCCGTGTTTGCCGCGTACATTCAGTGGTATCATTCCGCTTCGCCGGTACAGCAGGGGATCACACTCACAACGGATGAATTCTGGGAGCTTTACGATACCTGCATCGTCCCCGACCTGCGCGACGGCAATATCGGCGGCACCAAGATCATTCAGGACGAAGAATTCTATCAGGCGCTCGAGCCAATCTACATCACCGCCACCGGCGTCCATACCGACAGCGACGGCCACTTCGTCTACGATTATTACACCGTCCGCCCGGTCGCGGCCTCTGTGCGCACGAATGCGTGGCTGCGCTCTCACGGCGTCACGGTGCAGACGCTTGGCGAGATGAACAATGTGGCGCTGAACGACGGCATCGCCGGATAACTGCTTCCCGAAAGGAGAAGACAATGAAAAAAAGAGTTGTCATCCTCATATTGACGCTTGTGCTCCTCGCAGGCGCGATGGCGGCGGCAGGACTGCCGCTGGAGTCGCGCGCCGCTGCGGCGTCGCCGGAAGTGACGGAGACCCCGGCGGCTACCGCAGAGCCGTTGCCGGAGGCAACGCCCATACCGGAAGAAACTGAACCGCTCACCGGTCTCGGCGGCATTCTGGAACGGCTCGCGCAGGATTACGACCCCGCCTCCGGCGCCGTCGGCGCGTACCGCTGGGCGGAGTCCATCCTCGGGCAGTATCTCGCAGACGGGCGCGGCACAGACGCGGCGCGCGCTGCGGGCGCGGCGTATGCCGAGCGCTACGGCGAAAACGATGCGGCGCTCCAAAGCCGTCTTGCGACGGTACAGACTGCGGCGGAAACGCTCACCTCCGGGCAGGAGCTCGGTCTCGTGCGCGACCGGCGGCTTCTCACCGCCGGATGGGAGAGCGGAGAAGTGGACGCGCTCTTCGCCGCCATTGCGGTGGGGGCGGGCATCGCATAAATTGCCAGCTGCGCAACCCGGCGCGGCATCTCTCCTCCTACTCCGCGCCGGGCGCATCGATATATGGAAGAATATCAACCATCAACAGACAGAAAAGGAGTACTATCCATGAAAAAGATCCTTGCTATCGTTCTCAGCGCCGCGGCGCTGCTGCTCACGCTCGCAGGCTGCGGCCCCAAGACCGCCTCGGCGGGCAACGCTTCCGGCGGCAACGCCTACTATGCCTCCGCCGGCAATTACGCCTCTTATGGCGACGCCTCCTCTGGCAACGCGGGCTGAAAAACATAAGAAACAGAGCCCCGGAGCAAACTATGCTCCGGGGCTTTGCCGTTTTTAAAGGGTGGAGCAGAGCCCCACCCCTACAAAAAAGACCGGGACAGCCTGTAGGGGAGGGGCTCTGCCCCTCCCGGAATCTCTTGACGCCCTACCTCCAAACGTCCTATAATATTCCCAAACCCGCCCGCCTCAACCGCGGAGGAAAGGACGTCCGCCACGAAACGCTCGATCTCACTTCTTCTGATATTTGCGCTTGCGTGCGCGCTCCTTACCGCCTGCGGCCTGTCGCCCAAGCCGAGACCGGCCCCCACACCCGAGGCGACCGCTGCCCCCACGGCGACGCCGGAGCCGACCGCAGCGCCCGAACCAACGCCGTCCCCGACGCCGGAACCAACTGCCGTGGAGATCCTGGACGGCGTTACCCTCACGGACAGCATCGGCAACTATACGGCGCTCCTTCACGATGGCGACTATACCTCCCGTATCGGCTACCGGGACGGAACAACGCTGCACATTGCATCCGAAACACCCGTCGGCGCGCTGTATCTTTACTGGTATGAGCCGTGCGCGCCGTTCACGGTGCACACCGCTGCGGGCGATGTTCCGGGCGGCGAATACGGCTTTCTGCATGAGTATCTCGCTTTGCCGGAGGCGGTGACGGAGCTTGATATTGAGTTTACCGGACTCTCGCCGCTCTGCGAGATACGCCTCTTTACGACCGGCGCTGCGCCGGAGGATGTGCAGGTCTGGCAGCCGCCGTGTGAGCAGGCGGACGTGCTCTTTTTCCCCAGCCATGCGGACGATGATGTGATCTTCTTCGGGCCGCTCGTTGTGCAGTGCGTGGATCGCGGTCTCCGAGTGCAGGTTGCGTATCTCGTGAACCGCTATTACTATCCGCCGCGTTTGCAGGAGCTTTTGGACGCACTCTGGGTGATGGGGGTGCGGAATTACCCGGTCATAGGGCCATTCCCGGACATCGTTGCCGACACGCTGGACGATGCGGAGAACGGCTACGGCACGGAAAACGTGATCGCCTTCCAGGTCGAACAGCTCCGGCGCTTCCGACCGCTCGTCGCCGTGGGGCATGACCGCGAGGGTGAATACGGCCACGGCGCGCACCGGATCAGCGCGCTTGCGCTCGAACAGTCGGTCGTCTGCGCCGCAGACGCTTCGTATCAGAACTGGAGCGCTGGGCAGTACGGCACATGGGATACGCCGAAGCTCTATCTCCACTTTGCCTGGGAAAACCCGATCGTCCTCGACGTAGATACGCCGCTTGCGCTCTTCGGCGGCAGAACGGCCTACGAAGTCGCCTGTGACGCCATGCTCTGCCACGTGAGCCAGCTCGAATGGTTCACCGGACCCATTTTGGAAAACAGCGCTCTGCCGCGCTACGACTGCCGGAAATTCGGCCTTGTCCGCTCGCTCGTCGGCGCGGACACCGGAAACGATATTATGGAGCATCTGAAGTGAAGGATGCCCCGGTCAAAGACATTCCGCGCAAAGCGGAGGAAAGGAAGCCAGCCACGAAAAAACGAATTTCTCTTCTTCTGATATCCGCACTTTTCTGCGCGCTGCTCACTGCCTGCGGCGCGCCCGCGCAGATAAAGCCGACCGCCGCGCCCACCACGGAACCGACCGCCGCCCCGACAGCGACGCCGGAGCCCACCGCCACGCCTACTCCGGAACCGACCGCTACCCCGAAGCCGACGCCCGAGCCGATTGCCGCGGAGATCATGGACGGCGTTGCCATCTCGGACAGCATCGGCGGTTATACGGCCATATTGCGCGACGGCGACCGCACCTCCCGCATCGACTACCGCGCCGGGAACACACTGCACATTTCCTCCGAAACGCCCATCGGCGCGCTGTATCTCTACTGGTACGAACCGGGCGCAGCGTTCACGGTGCACACCGCTGCGGGCGATGTCGCGGGCGGCGAATATGGTTTTCTGCACGAATATCTCGCGCTGCCGGAAGCGGTAACGGAACTGGATATCGAGTTCACCGGGCTCTCGCCGCTTTGCGAGGTGCGCCTCTTCACGACTGGCGCCGCGCCCTCGGACGTGCAGGTCTGGCAGCCGCCGTGCGAACAGGCGGATGTGCTGCTCTTCCCGAGCCATGCGGACGACGATGTGATCTTCTTCGGCGCGCTTGCCGCGCAATGCGTTGACCGGGGGCTCACGGTGCAGGTGGCGTATCTTGTGAATCACTACGACTGGCAGCCGCGCCCGCAGGAGCTTCTCGATGCGCTCTGGATGATGGGCATCCGGAACTATCCGGTCATCGGGCCGTTCCCGGACTACTACGTTCTCTCGCTGGAGGGAGCGCAGCAGAGCTTCGGGGAGGAAAATGTCATTGCCTATCAGGTAGGGCTGCTGCGGCGGTTTAAGCCGCTCGTCGCCGTCGGGCACGACCGCGAAGGCGAATACGGCCATGGCGCGCACCAGCTCAACGCGCTCTCGCTCGAACAGGCGGTCGTCCGTGCTGCGGACGCTTCGTATGATGCCGAGAGCGCCGCGCAGTACGGCGTGTGGGATACGCCGAAGCTGTATCTCCATTTTGCCGACGAAAACCCGATCTTCCTCGACGTGGAAACGCCGCTGGCGTCCTTCGGCGGAAAAACGGCGTTTGAAGTTGCCTCGGAGGCCATGCTCTGCCACGAAAGCCAACTCCAATATGCCCACCGCCCGACGCTGGAAAGCGCCGAGTTCCCGCGCTACGACTGCCGCCGGTTCGGCCTTGTCCGCTCGCTCGTCGGCGCGGACACCGGCAACGATATAATGGAAAATCTATGCTAAAGCATTCAAACAAACCCCACTCCGTTGAGGGGTTTGTTTGAGGGGATAGCGGCTCGCCGCAGCGCACTCGCTGACGCTCGCACGTTTGCGAGCCGAGAGGAATTTTCTCCGACGCGCATGTCGCCGGAGAAAATGATTGATACTCTATTTGCGCCT
>ENA-UONY01001200-UONY01001200.1-human-gut-metagenome-genome-assembly--contig:-CS9-NODE-1200-length-23442-cov-8.178005_pt1 | contig 23442 bp, 19 predicted proteins | sample MGYA00242465_ERZ724012 | MGnify/ENA metagenome assembly ERZ724012 | reverse complement strand
TGCCGTCTTCTTCAAGACTTTTTCGTTTCTTTCGCCCTGTCTCTCGGCGACAGCTCATTTAAGATATCACACTCGACTTCGATTGTCAACACCTTTTTTCGATTTTTTCAAAAAACTTTTTTCGTTTTTTGAAGTTCGCAAAAACGGCGTTTGACGAGGTTCGCCGGGCGAATGAGCCGCCCCCGTTCTCTCACGGGAGCGGCTCATTCGAAATCCCTCTTTTTTCTCAAAAGAGCGATCTCAGACGGCCCGCGTGACCTTACCGCTGCGGAGGCAGCGGGTGCACGCATAAACGTGCTTCGGGGTACCGTCGACGATGGCCTTGACGCGCTTCACATTGGGCTTCCAAGTGCGGTTGGCGCGGCGGTGGGAATGGCTGACTTTGATGCCGAAAGCGACATCCTTCTCGCAGTATTCACACTTTGCCATACTTGCTGCACCTCCTCATCGAGAAATGAGCTGCCCTTTCGGGGTGCCGGCGACCGGTCTCCCGCGGACAGCTTACTTATAATAGCAGACCGCGCCGCCGAATGCAAGATGAAATTTCATTTTCTTTTAAAAAACTTCTCTTTACGCAGATGTTGCCAAATCCGCCGGAATTGATTACAATATAATATTATATAAACCATCACCTTGATTCGGAGGAACGCTCATGCCTCAGTCCTATTCCGTAAGTCTGGATACCATCGTCCGCGAGCTCGGCCTTACCGTTGTCAACCGCGCGGTGGACTATGACCGCGTGCAGATCACCACCTGGGAGGTTTCCCGTCCGGGTCTTCCGCTCGCCGGGTTTTACGATTACTTTGACGCCACGCGCGTACAGATCATTGGCAAGCTGGAGATCACCTATTTAATGGATATGCGTCCCGAGGCACGCAGCCGCAGCATCGAGCGGTTCATCTCCTCGGGGATCCGTTTCTGCATCATTGCCCACGGCATGGAAATCCCGCCGGAAATGCTCGCCGCGGCGCAGCGCCACCAGGTGACGCTGCTCACCACCGAGCACTCCACGAGCGACTTTATGGCGCGGCTTATTCTGAGTCTCAACCGCTGGCTCGCCCCGCGCACCACGCTGCACGGCGTGCTGATGGAGGTATACGGCGAGGGCGTGATGATCACCGGCGAGAGCGGTGTCGGCAAAAGCGAAAACGCCATGGCGCTTTTGAGCCGCGGCCACCGTCTTGTGGCGGATGACGCGATCGAAGTCAAGCGCACCGCGCAGGACACGCTCGTCGGCTCCTCGCCGGAGCTGATCCGGTACTTCATGGAGATCCGCGGCATCGGCCTTATCGACGCGCGGCACATGTTCGGCATCGGCGCGGTGAAGCCCGATCAGGTCATCGATCTTGTCGTCCACTTTGAGCCGTGGGACGAGAACAAGGTCTACGACCGTCTCGGCAACGAGACGCATTTCACCGAGATCCTCGGCGTGAAGATCCCGTACTTTGTCATCCCCGTGCGTCCGGGGCGAAATCTTGCCGCGATCCTCGAGCTTGCCGCGATGAACAACCGCGAGCGCAAAATGGGCTACAACGCCGCGCAGGTGCTTGTTGAGCGCCACGACCGGATGGTGGACGAAGGATGAGAGAAGCCGAACTCCGCTCCTTCCTCCGGGAGGCGCATTCCCGCTGCCCGGAGCTGACGATTCTGGAAAACGAGCCGATGAGCCGCCATTGCTCGTTCCGCATCGGAGGGCCCTGCGACGCAATGCTGCTGCCGTCCTCGATCGCAGAGATCGAAGCGGTCTGCACTCTGCTCGCCGGGGCCGGAGAAAAGCCGTTTCTCATGGGCAACGGCACAAACCTTCTCGTCACCGATGCGCCGCTGCACCGCATCGTGCTGCGCATGGGCGAGGAGTTTTCGCGCATTGAGCCGGCCGGCGATACGGCGCTCCGTGCCGAGAGCGGCGCAACGCTCTCGCGCCTTGCGACGTTCGCCGCGGCGCGCGGTCTCGCGGGAATGGAATTTGCCCACGGCATCCCCGGTACGCTCGGCGGCGCGGTCTCCATGAACGCAGGGGCTTACGGCGGCGAGATGAAGGATACTGTCACGTCCGTGACATATCTCGACGAAGAGCTTTCTCTCCGCGAAACGAAGGACGTTGGCTTTTCTTACCGCCGCAGCCGTTTTTCCGACACCGGCTGCATCGTTCTTCGCGCGGATGTTTCACTGCATGAGGACGATCCCGAGGCCGTCCGCGAGCGGATGCGCTCGCTCGCCGAGCGGCGGAGAAGCTCGCAGCCGCTCGATATGCCGTCCGCCGGCAGCACGTTCAAGCGTCCCACAGGCGGCTACGCCGCCGCGCTCATCGACGCGGCCGGTCTCAAGGGCTACGCCATCGGCGGCGCGCAGGTGAGCGAGAAGCATGCGGGCTTCGTCGTCAACCGCGGCGGGGCGAGCTTTGACGATGTGCTCCGGCTCATCGGGCACATTCAAAACGAGGTGTACCGCGTCTCCGGCATCGAGCTGGAGCCGGAGGTCAAGATCATCCGCGAATAAAAAGATCACGGAGAAAGATATAATCTATGGAATTTTTGATCGTCACCGGTCTTTCGGGCGCAGGCAAGACGCAGGCCGCGCATTTTCTGGAGGATCTGGGGTATTACTGCGTAGACAACATGCCCTCGGCGCTTTTGCAGCCGTTCGCGGAATTCTGCATTGCCTCGCAGGGGCGCTTCACGAAGGTCGCCCTCGTCACGGACGTGCGCGCGCATGAGAGCTTTGAGCAGCTCTTCCACGCGCTCGATTCGCTGCGCGCGCTCGACTGCACGTTCCGCATCCTGTTTCTGGAAGCGCCGGAGAGCACGCTCGTCCGCCGCTATAAGGAAACGCGCCGCCGCCACCCGCTCGCAGAGCCGGGCAAAACGGTGCAGGCCGCGCTGCGCGAGGAAATTGCCCTCATGCAGCCGGTGCGCGACCGCGCCGACTACATTATAAATACGCAGAATCTCACGCTCGCGCAGCTGCACAGGAAGCTCTGCTGCCTGTTCACCGAATCCGGCGAGGCAAAGCTTCCGATCAATGTGGTAGCCTTCGGCTATAAATACGGCATTCCCATCGACGCCGATCTCGTGCTGGACGTGCGCTTTCTGCCGAATCCTTACTATATAGAAGAGCTGAAGGATCTCTCCGGGCTCGATCAGCCGGTGTACGACTTCGTTATGCAGCAGCCGGACACAGCGGAATATATGCGTCTGCTCACGGCGTTTATCGATTTTCAGCTCCCGCGCTTCCGCGAGGAGGGCAAGCCGGCGCTCACGGTGGCCGTTGGCTGCACCGGCGGGCGGCACCGGAGCATCTCCGTGGCGCGCGCGCTCACGGATCATCTGCTCGAGCGCGGGCAGAACGCACGGCTCGTCTGCCGCGATCTTGCGAGGGTAAACGAACAATGAAAAAGCGCTCATCCCGCCGCCCGGATATCCGGATCGCCGCCATCGGCGGCGGCACCGGGCTTTCCACCATGCTGCGCGGCTTAAAGCGCATTTCGCCGTCCATCACCGCCATCGTCACCGTGATGGACAACGGCGGCGGCAGCGGTGTGCTCCGGCAGGAGCTCGGCATGCTCCCGCCCGGCGATATCCGCAACTGCTTACAGGCGCTTGCAAACACCGAGCCGACAATGGAGGCTCTGCTCGCCTACCGGTTCCAGGACGGCGTGCTGCGCGGTCAGAGCTTCGGCAATCTCTTTCTCGCCGCGCTCAACGGCATGTGTGAAACCTTCGACGAAGCCGTCGCGCGCATGAGCGAGGTGCTCGCCATCACCGGGCGCGTTCTGCCCGTCACAAACGAGAACGTGCAGCTCCTCGCCGATTTTGACGACGGCGTGACCGTCACGGGCGAATCGCAGATTGCCGAATACAAAAAGGATCTCACACGGCGCATCGTTCAGGCGTATCTTTCGCCGGAGCACCCGGCGGCTCTGCCCGCCTGCCTCGACGCCATCCGCGAGGCCGATCTCATCGTGCTCGGCCCCGGCAGCCTTTATACAAGCGTCATCCCGAACCTTCTCGTCTCCGGCATCCGCGAGGCGATCCACGAATCGGATGCCGTGAAGGTCTATGTTATGAATCTCATGACCCAAAGCGGCGAGACCGCGGGGTACACCGCCGTCGACCACGTCCGCGCGCTCTTCGACCACGGCGGCGAAGGACTCTTCGACTATACGCTTGTAAACAATCTTCCCATCCCGCCCGAGGCGCAGGAGGGGTATCTCCGCGAAGGTGCCGTCCCCATCACGGCAGATGAGGAAGCGCTCGCCGCGCTCGGCGTCACTGTCCGGTACGCCCCCGTGGCGCTCTGGGAAAAGGCGCTCGTGCGCCACGATCCCGCTGCGCTCGCCGCGGCGCTGCGCGATCTTTACCGCGAAGCCTCCCCCACCCGCATATACGGATAAACACACAAAGGGGTTTTCCCATGTCCTTTTCGTCCGAAGCCAAAAACGAGCTGTGCCGCGTCCCGCTCAACCGCACCTGCTGTGCGCGGGCCGAGGCCTACGGCGTGCTTTTATACTGCCACACGTTCGACCGGCGGGAGATCCGCATCATCACGGCGAACGACGCCTTTGCCCAGCGTCTGCCGAAGCTTTTCCGGCGCGCGTTCTCGCTCTCGTTTGACCACGTGCCGCCGGAGGGCGCGGCGGGCAAGCGCACGTTTCTCATCACAGCGCCGGAAAAAATCCTTGCGATCCTGGAAGCTTTCGGGCAGGAGAGCGCCGTTTCCCACCACATCAATTACGGCATGCTCGAAACCGACTGCTGCCGGCAGAGCTTTTTTCGCGGGGCGTTTCTCGCCGGTGGCAGCGTGACCGACCCGGACAAGCGCTACCACATGGAGCTGCTCACAAGCCACCCGAGCGTGAGCCGCGAGGCGTTCAATCTCATGCTGGAAATGGGCTTTGCGCCGAAGGACGCCGTGCGAGGCGGCGGTTACATCACCTATTTCAAGCAGTCCGAAGCCATTGAAGACGTGCTCACAACGATCGGCGCGCCGCTCGCGGCGATGGGCATCATGCAGGCGAAGATGCAGAAGGATATGCGCAACGCCGTCAACCGCCGCGTCAACTGCGACAGCGCCAACGCCGATAAAATCGTCCTCGCCGCGCAGGAACAGCTTGACGCCATCCGCGAGCTCGACCGGAAATACGGGCTCGACGCGCTTCCGGATGCTTTGCAGGAAACGGCCATGCTGCGCATTGCGAACCCCGAGTCGAGCCTCGCCGATCTCGCGCGGCTCGCCAGCCCCCCGGTGTCCAAAAGCTGCATGAGCCACCGGCTGAAGAAACTGCTCGAATACAAAGGAGACTAATATGGGCTTTGTCCATCTGCACGTGCATACGGAATACTCCCTGCTCGACGGCGCCTGCCGCATCAAGGAGCTGGCGCACCGCGCCAAGGAGCTGGGGCAGACGGCGCTCGCCGTCACCGACCACGGCGTGATGTACGGCGCGGTCTCTTTCTACCGCGCGTGCCTCGCCGAGGGCATCCGCCCGATCATCGGCTGCGAGGTGTATGTTGCGCCGCGCTCCCGCTTCGACCGCGAGCACGGCATCGATAACGAGTATTCCCATCTTATCCTTCTGTGCAAAAACGACGTTGGCTACCGCAATCTCTGCTATCTCGTCTCCTGCGGCTTCACGGACGGATTTTATATCAAGCCGCGCATCGACTGGGCACTGCTGCACGAGCACGCCGAGGGGCTCATCTGCCTTTCCGGCTGTCTTGCGGGATATCTCTCCCGGCACATTGTCGCAGACGATTATGAGGGCGCGAAGAAAAAAGCGCTCGAACTGCGGGAGCTCTTCGGCGAAGACTTCTTTCTGGAGATCCAGGATCACGGCATTCCCGATGAGCGCAAGGCCGCGCTCGGGCTGCGCCGTCTCTCGCGCGAAACAGGCATCCCGCTCGTCGTGACGAACGACGCACATTATATTAATAAGGAAGACGCCCGCAATCAGGATGTCCTGCTCTGCATCCAGACCGGCAAGACCGTGGACGATCCCGACCGGATGAAATTCTCCTCCCCGGAGCTCTATCTCAAGAGCGAGGAGGAGATGCGCGCGCTCTTTCCCGAAGAGCCGCAGGCCGCAGACATCACCGAGGAGATCGCCGCGCGCTGCCGCTACGATTTTGAATTCGGCCACTACCACCTGCCGGAATACAAGCTTCCGGAGGGTGAAACGGACAGCTTCGCCTATCTCACGCGCCTCTGCCGCGAGGGGTACGAGCGGCGTTATGGAGAGAGCGGCACGAGCGAAATGGAAGCGCAGCTCCGGTACGAGCTTGACATGATCCACCGCATGGGCTTCGTGGATTACTTTCTTATCGTCTGGGACTTTGTCCACTATGCGAAGAGCCACGGCATCCCCGTCGGGCCAGGGCGCGGCAGCGCCGCCGGCAGCATGGTCTCCTATACGCTCGGCATCACGGACGTTGACCCGATCCGCTACTCGCTCTTTTTCGAGCGGTTTTTAAATCCCGAGCGCGTGAGCATGCCCGATATCGACATGGACTTCTGCGTCCGCCGCCGCGGAGAGGTTATCGACTATGTAACGCGCAAGTACGGCGCAGATCACGTTGCGCAGATCGTCACTTTCGGCACGATGGCCGCGCGCATGGCTATCCGCGACGTTGGCCGCGCGCTGAACATCAGCTACGCGGAAACGGACGCCGTCGCCAAGCAGGTGCCGAGCGGCCCGGGCGCGCTCAACATGACGCTCGACGAGGCTTTGAAGCTCTCGAAGCCCCTCAAGGACATGTACGAGAGCGACGAGAAGGTCAAAAACCTTATCGACACCGCCCGCGCATTGGAGGGCATGCCGCGCCACGCCTCGACCCACGCCGCCGGCGTCGTCATCACGCACCGGCCGGTGTACGAATATGTCCCGCTCGCCACGAACGACGGCAACCCCGTCACGCAGTACACGATGACGACACTCGAAGAGCTGGGACTTCTGAAAATGGACTTTCTCGGCCTTCGCAACCTCACGGTACTGGAGGACGCGGCCAAGCTTGTCCGGCGCAAGGAACCGAGCTTCTCCATCGATACCATCCCGATGGACGACCCGGCCGTGTTCGACATGCTCGCCGCGGGCAAGACCTCCGGCGTATTCCAGCTCGAATCGGCAGGCATCACGGGCGTGTGCGCCGCGCTGCGGCCAAAGTCTCTCGAGGATATCACCGCCGTCATTGCGCTATACCGCCCCGGCCCGATGGACAGCATCCCGAAATTTCTCAAATGCAGCCAGCACCCGGAAAAGATCCGGTATAAACACCCGAAGCTGGAGCCGATCCTCGGCGTCACCTATGGCTGCATGGTCTATCAGGAGCAGGTGCAGCAGGTGTTCCGGGAGCTCGCCGGATACTCGCTCGGCCAGGCGGATGTCATCCGCCGCGCGATGAGCAAGAAGAAGCACGCCGTCATCGATGCCGAGCGCGTTGCCTTCATCCACGGCGATCCGGTCCGAAACATCCCCGGCTGCGTTGCAAACGGCGTACCGGAGGACGTTGCCGGCAGCATCTACGACGAGATCGTCGATTTCGCGAACTATGCCTTCAACAAAGCGCACGCCGTTTCGTATGCGTTCGTCACGTACCGCACGGCGTACATGAAATGCCACCACCCGCGCGAATATATGGCGGCACTGCTCACGAGCGTACTCGATAACAGCACGAAGGTCGCCGAGTATATCGCCGAGTGCCGCGACATGGGCATAAAGCTCCTGCCGCCGGATGTGAACGAGTCGGATGCTGACTTTACCGTCGCGGGTGAGAACATCCGCTTCGGCCTCGTCGCCATCAAGGGCATCGGCTGGGGCTTCATCGAAGAGCTCAAGGCCGAGCGCGAGAGCGGCGGGCCGTTCCGCACGCTCGACGAGTTCTGCCGCCGGATGGTGCCGCGCGACTTGAACCGCCGCGCCGTCGAGTCGCTCATCAAGGCCGGGGCGTTCGATTCCCTCGGCTTCAAGCGCCGCGCGCTGCTCACAGCCGCAGGACCGATCATCGACAGCGTCACCGCCGACAGCCGCAAAAATATCGCCGGGCAGCTCGATCTTTTCGGTATGGGCGGCGACGACTCCGAAAGCGAGAGCGTCCGCACCATTCCGCTGCCGGACGTGCCGGAATTTACCCGGCAGGAGCTCATGACGATGGAGCGCGAGACGACCGGCCTCTATCTCACCGGTCACCCCATGGACGATTATCGTGACCGGGCGCGTGATATCGGCGCAGTTGCCATCGGCGCAATTTTGAACGACTTTGCCGAGGGGAACCCCCAGCGCTTCCGCGACGGGCAGGATGTTCTGATCGCGGGCGTCGTGGCAAGCTACAAAACGCGCACAACGCGAAATAACACCCTCATGAGCTATATTCAGTTGGAGGATGACACCGGCTCGATGGAGCTTCTGGCGTTTCAGCGCGCGCTTGATGCCGGCGGGAGCTATGTGCAGGACGCAGCGCCGCTTCTCGTGCGCGGGAAAATCTCCCTGCGCGACGAGAAAGAGCCGCAGCTCATGGTGGATTCCATCCGCCCGCTCTCCGATCTGGACGTGCCGGGCCGCACCGCCGCACCATCCGCTCCTCCGGCGGCAAAGCCGGACAGGAAGCCGCGCACGCTCTATGTGCGCATTCCGAGCGCGGATCACCCGCTCTGCCGGAGAGTGAAGCTCCTGCTCACGATGTTCCCCGGAAACGAGAGGATCGTTCTTTATATGGAGGATACGAAAAAGCGCCTCGGCGCGCCGTGCCTCATCCACCCGGCGTTCGTTGCCGAGCTGGAAGAGCAGTGCGGAAAGGAAAACGTCATCGTGAAGTGATTTTCCTATTTTAATAAAGTCTTAAACAAACCTCGCTTTATTTTTAAAGCGGGGTTTGTTACCATATTGTCACCGGCATAACAGAACCGAATCCGGTTTTGGCGCGTCTAAGAGATATCCTATCCGGAAAAATCAAGGGACTATAGGAGAACAAACGTATGGATGAAAAGAAGGTAACGTCCGCCCCGGAGCAGACCGGGGATCGGGACCAGGCGCTGTTCGCCTCGATCCGGCGCGAAAAGCAGCGCAAAAAGCGCCGCCGCATCATTGTGACGGTGTCGATCGTTGTGGTGCTCGCGCTCGCCATTTTCTTCGGCGTGCGCGCGGCAAAGAAAAAGGTCCGTGAGGCCGTCGGCAGCATGAATGCCCCGACCGTGAGCGAAGCGACCGTCACGACCGGCAGCATCAGCACGACCGTTTCCGGCTCGGGCATACTCACCGACGCGGACACGCAGCAGATCGTCCTGCCCAAGGGCGTAAAGCTCGAAAAGATCCTCGTCAAAGCGGGCGAGACCGTGAAGAAGGGCGACGCTCTCGCCACGGTGGAGCTCTCCTCCGTTATGGGCGCGATGAGCACTGTGCAGGCGGAGCTCAATAAGCTCGACGAGCAGCTGCGCGCCGCGACCGGCGAAACGGTGCAGCCGTACATAACGACCGGCGTGAACGGCCGCGTGAAGATCGTCTACGCGCAGAAGGATGACGACGTTTCTGCCTGCATGATGGAGCACGGCGCTCTCGCGGTGCTCTCGCTTGACGGCTACATGGCCGTGGATATCGACGCCGGCTCTCTCGCCGCGGGCGACAAGGTCAGCGTGACCGTGGACGAAAAGACGTACCCCGGCACGGTGGACAAGCTCCAGAGCGGCAAGGCGACCGTCCTCCTCACCGACAACGGCCCGGCGGTCGATGCCGCGGCCAGCGTGCAGGATGCGGACGGCAATACTCTCGGCGAAGGCGCGCTCTATATCCACAACCCGCTGCGCATCACCGGCTACGCGGGCGTTGTCTCCGCGGTAAACACTGCCGAGAACCGGCAGGTGTACGCGGGCAACTATCTCTTCAATCTGCGCGACACGGCCTACAGCGCGAACTATGAATCCGTCCTCAAGGACCGCCGCGAGAAGGAAGAGGATCTCATGGCGCTGCTCGGCATGTACAGCGCCGGAGCGGTGACAGCGCCGTTTGACGGCTCCGTCTCCTCCATTGACTACAGCGACAAAGCAGCCTCTTCCTCCGATAATACAGACTCCTCCGCCGGCGGCGGAGGCATGGTGTACGGCGGCATGATGAATGCCTACACTTCCTACGGCTCAGACGGCTCGGATTCCTCCGGAGACGGCTCGTCCTCTTCCGGCAGCACGGCGGCAAGCGGCGAAACGAAGCTCCTCACGCTCTCGTCGGATACGAGCATGAAGCTCACCGTGAGCGTGGACGAGACGGATATTCTCTCCGTGCAGAATGGGCAGAAAGCGCAGATCACCGTGAGCACGATCGGCGACGAGGTGTTCTCCGGCGTCGTAACGGCGGTGGAGCGCTCGGCAAAGAGCAGCTACGGCATCACGAGCTACAGCGTGGAAATCACGCTCGACAAAGACCCCCGCATGCTTCCCGGCATGACCGCCAGGGCGCTCATCCGCATTGAGGGCGTGGATAACGCTCTGCTCATCCCGGAAAAGGCGCTGCGCCAGACGCGCGACAGCTCGTTCGTCTATACGACGTATGACCCCGCCACCGGCACGCTCGGCGGTGAAACGGCGGTCATCCCCGGTCTTACCGGCGGCGGCATGGTGGAGATCACCGAGGGCCTCACCGAGGGACAGACCGTGTACTATCAGGAGGCCTACGACCCCTACGCCTATTATTACGGCACGGGCGGCAACGCGAGCGGCGGCGATGCGTGGATCGAGGACGCGAGCGGCGGCGACGCCTTCTATGAGGCGTCCGCCGGTGAAGCCGTTATCGCCGAGGACGACGGCTCCTACGCGGACAGCGAGCCGCTGGAAGGATAACGCTATGATCGATTTACATGACGTTTCCAAGGTCTACCAGATTGGCGAGGAGCGCGTCCACGCGCTCGACCATGTGACGCTGCACATTTTCCCGAAGGAGTTCGTGAGCGTCATCGGTCCCTCCGGCAGCGGCAAGTCCACGCTGATGAACATCATCGGCTGTCTGGACGTAGCGGACGCCGGGACCTACCGGCTCGACGGCATTCCCATCGAGGACTACAGCGAAAAGCAGCTCGCCCGCGTCCGCAATCAGAAGATCGGCTTCATTTTTCAGAACTTCAATCTGATCGCCAAGCTCTCCGCGGAGGAAAACGTGGAGCTTCCGCTCGTCTACCGCGGCGTAAGGCCGGCGGAGCGAGCCGGACGCGTCGCCGCGGCGCTCGAGCGCGTGGGTCTCTCCAACCGCGCCAAGCACCTGCCGACGGAGCTCTCCGGCGGCCAGCAGCAGCGCGTGGCCATCGCCCGCGCGCTTGTAACGGAGCCCTCGCTCCTGCTCGCAGACGAGCCGACCGGCAACCTTGACTCCAAAACCAGCCGCGAGATCATGGACATTCTCCATGAGCTGCACGAGCAGGGAAATACCGTTGTGCTCATCACGCACGACAACGACATTGCCCGTCAGGCCAAGCGCAGCATCCACATTCTCGACGGGCGCGTCACGGAGGTGCAGCTATGATATCATCCTTTAAAATGGCGCTGCGCAGCATCGGCTCAAATAAGATGCGCGCCGCGCTCACGATGCTCGGCATCATCATCGGCGTCATGGCGCTCGTCGTGCTCGTAAGTCTTGTTAACGGCGCCACGAACACCGTGACGGACGAGGTATCCAGCCTCGGCAGCAACTATGTGGACGCCTACGTCTGGCGGCAGGAGGTCGGAAACTCGCTCACCATAAACGATCTCAGAAAATGGGCGCAGGAGAACGAGTATGTCGAGGCCGTCGCGCCGGTCAACTACGGCGACGCCAAGGGAAAGGCCGGCTCCTCAAGCGACAGCATCAGTCTTTACGGCACGATGCCGGCGTTTGCCGACATCAACGGTCTCACGATCGAATACGGCCGTTTCCTCAAGAATACGGACGTGGATAACTCGAGCCGCGTATGCGTTCTCTCGAAGCAGGCCGCCGAGCAGATCGTCGGTTATGCCGACTGTGTGGGCGAGGATTTCTCCATCGATGGCATGCGCTATACGATCGTCGGCGTGCTCGGCGAGCGCACCTCGCTCGTCTACGGCGGCAGCCGTGTTCCCAGAGTCTATATTCCCTTTACCTCCTTCACGCGGCAGTACCCCCAGAATGGCAGCGCCATTTCCGAATTTTACGTCACCGCGCCGGAGGGTACGAAAATGGCCGACGCCGAAGCTGCCGTCAACGAATTCCTCTATGACTTTTTCGGCAACGGCGACAGCTTCTACGTCTATTCCATGAGTGTCATGGAGGACGCGATGGGGTCCGTGACGAACATTCTCAAGATCCTGCTCGGCGGCATCGCGAGCATATCGCTCATCGTCGGCGGCATCGGCATTATGAACATCATGCTCGTCACCGTCACGGAGCGCACGCGCGAGATCGGCATCCGCAAGGCCATCGGCGCGGACCGCGCCACGATTTTGCTGCAATTCCTTATGGAAGCGGTCGTTCTCTGCATGCTCGGGTGCGTCATCGGCATATTCCTCTCGTGGTGCATCCTGCGTCTCGCCACGACCATCGCAGCGGACGCCGGGCTGCAATTTGCGCTCAGCGGCGGCGTCGTGGCGCTCGCGGCGATCTTCTGCTTTGCCATCGGCGTGATCTTCGGGCTGTATCCGGCAAACAAGGCCGCGAAGATGAAGCCCATCGACGCACTGCATTACGGAGGCTGACATGGAAGCAAAACGGAAAAGAACAAAAAATATCATCATCGCCGCGGTGCTCGTGGCCGTCGCCATTTTGATGGCGGCGCTTCCGGCGATGCTTTCCTCCGGTCAGAAGGAGGAGAACACGGGCACGGCGAAATCCGTCGCCGTGCAGCGCGGCGACATTGACTCCACCGTCGCGGGCGCCGGTACGCTCTCCGGCGGTGACGGCGTGAAGATCACCGTGCCGCACGGCGTGGAGATCACGGAATATCTCGTGGCAAACGGCGATGTCGTCGCCGAAGGGCAGGCGCTCGCCGCCGTGGACAAGACCTCGGTCATGAACACGATCGCCACGGTGCAGAACAATCTTGAATACCTCGCCGGCGAGGTGCGCACCGCGGCCTCCGGCGCGACGAATGCCTATCTCGCCGCGCCCGCCGCGGGCCGCGTCAAGGCGATTTACGCCGAAGCGGGCGACGACGTGCAGAGCGTCATCCGTGAGCACGGCGCTCTCATGGTCGTCTCGCTCGACGGGCGCATGGCCGTGGACGCCGAAACGGCGTCCGACGCCGCGACCCCCGGCAAAGCCGTCACCGTCCGCTGCGAGGACGGCACGGAGTATCCGGGACGGATTGAGATCCGCCGGGGCAGCACGCTCACCGTGACGCTCACGGACGACGGCCCCGCGCTCGGTGCGGCGGCCGAGATTGTGCTCGACGGCGAGACCGTCGGCACCGGCACGCTCTATGCGCACAGCGCCTGGAACGTGACCGCCTCGGCGGGCACTGTTGCGGCTATCAACACTGCCGTGGAGCGGCAGGTCTATGCCGGAACGACCGTCCTCACCCTGCGCGACGTGGACGCCGAGGGCGAATACCGCCGTCTCTCCCAGCTCCACCGCGACTATGAGGACACGATGCTCAAGCTCTTCCGGCTCTACCAGAGCGGCACCGTCACGGCGTCCGCCGCCGGGCGCGTGTCCGATCTGGACACGGCGCACGTCGGCGTCATGCAAAGCACTGGGACTTACACCGCAGCGCTGCTTGCCAGCCCCTCCGAGGGCGTGCCGGAGGAATATACCGTCCGCGCAGCCTATCTCTCCGAGGTCACATTCGGCAGCATGACATTCCTTGCCGCGCCCGCCGCGCCGGTGAGCGATCTCACAGCGAAGCCCGTTGTGGATACGGAGAGCGCCGAGAGCATTCCCGTGACGAGCTTTGACGGCGTTTCCGTCTACGACTGGGATAAGGACACCGCCGACTGGGCGATCTCCAACCCCAACCGGCTTGCCGCGGACGATCTCGTCTATCTTGTGTATGACGAAAACGGTGTGCTGCTCTGGGTCGTGCGCCCGCAGAAGCCGGAGGAGCCGGAATTTCCGGACGACTCGATCATCTGGGGCGGCGGAGGCGGCGGTGAAGTGCCCGCCTTTGAGATGTACGACCGCACCGAAACCGAGCTCATGCGCGTCTCGTCCACGGAAACGGTGAGCGTGGAAATGCTCGTGGATGAAATGGACATTCTCTCCGTCCACACCGGGCAGGAAGCGGAGATCACCGTTGACGCGCTGCCGGGCCGTGCCTTCACCGGCACCGTGAGCGCCATCGACCCGAACGGAAAGAACAACGGCGGCAACAGCAAATACACCGTCACTATCACCCTGCCGCGCGAGGAAAACATGCTCGACGGCATGAACGCCATGGCGGTGCTCACCGTCGGCACGACGGAAAACGTCCTCTGGCTCCCCGCCGAGGCGCTCGCGGAGCAGGGCTTCAAAACGGTCGTATACACCGGCTGCGACGCCAAGACCGGCGAGCTGACCAACCCCGTGGAAGTTGTCACCGGCGTATCGGACGGCGAAAAGGTCGAGATCGTCTCCGGTCTTGAGGAAGGCCAGAGCGTCTGGTACACCGCCTACGAGAGCGCGGAAGCCGCGCTCTTCGCCAGCACCGCCGCGCCGGAGAACGCATAACTCCCGTGGAATCCCCGTAGGGGAGGGGCTCTGCTCCTCCCCTTTAACATTCTATAAAGTCTTAACGATTTTCCCTCGCCTCTCCCTTGCAATCGTCCGTCTTCGCGGATACAATAGAAATACCCTCTCCGGAAAGGAATGACTTCATGCAGCCGAACGAACAAAGCAAACCGAAAAAAAATACCGCCCGTCCGCTGGGACGGCTGGGCGCGTTTCTCCTTGTTACGCTCGCGCTGCTGCTTATCACGCTTCTCGGCGTGATCTGGGTGCTGGAAAAAGGCCCCTCTCCGACCGTGACGGAAAAATTCTGCCGCTCCATGCGCGAAACGAGCGCCATTCAATGGATCCCGAACATTTTCCTCTCGCAGGAGGAGGTAGATGCCTTCAAGAGCGAGAGCACCGAAAACGACGAGACCGAAACGGTGAACACTTCCCTCATCCATATTGCGCCCGCCGCACCGGGAGAGACCTCCGGCGGCGACGACGGCGTGGAGCTTGTCGCCATCACCCGCGGCACAGCCAAGGGAAAGCTTCTCATCGTGCACGATCCTTCGCGCGTCATTCTCGGCGTTTCGAGCGAGGAATTTGACGCCAGCGTCCCCGGCATGCAGCTCACGGAGCTCGTGGCAAAATACGGCGGCGTTGCCGGAACGAACGCGGGCGGCTTCAACGACGAAAACGGCCGCGGCAACGGCGGCGTGCCGCAGGGTCTCGTGATCTCCGGCGGCGCGCTGCTCAGCGCCGGGCGCGAAGATGAGCTCTATAATGTCGTCGGCTTTGACGCCGGCCACATCCTCCACGTCGGCACGATGACGGCGGATGAGGCGCTCGCGCAGAACCTCACCGACGCGGTGAGCTTCCGCACGCACGACGGGCTCGCCTCCGCGCTCATCATCAACGGCGAGATCCAGTCGAAAAACCTCGGCGGCGGTGTCAACCCGCGCACCGCCATCGGCCAGTGCGCCGACGGAAGCGTCCTATTGCTCGTGCTCGACGGGCGGTCGATCAACACGCTCGGCGCAACGATGCAGGACGTAGCGGACATCATGCTCGAATACGGCGCGGTGAACGCCGGCAATCTCGACGGCGGCTCCTCCAGCGTCATGGTGTACGGCGGCGAGATCATCAACAACTGCGCCTCCGTCACCGGGCCGCGCAGCATTCCCACGGCGTTTGTCGTTCTGCCGGAGGGGGCGTGAATATGGAAGAAAAGAAAATCGAAACGTCGTCCGCCGTGCCGGAAAGTGCCGCACCGGCGGACGAAACGGCGAAGCGTTCCCGCCGCCGCTGGCGGCGGTTCCTTATCCTCTATGCGGTGGTATGGCTTCTCTTCGCCTCGCTCGGCTGCGCGGCATTTTATAAATATCTGCGCGTATATGAGCAGGCGCTGCCCGAGCACGTCATGGATGATCTCATGGAGACCACCGCGCCGGAAACCTGGCTCGGCTATGTGAAAGCCTCGATCGAGAGCGAATCCGGCGTCTTTGACGACACCGCCGCGCTCTACGATGAATACGAAAGCGTCCTGCTCGCCGGAAAGAGCTTTTCTTACCGCCGCGCGCCGGAGAGCAGTGCGGTGTCGCCCCAGTTTATCGTCCGCTGCGGCGGCGTGGACGTGTGCACCGTGTCGCTCACGGAAAAGCCGGGCAGCGATCTCGGCTTCGGAAAGCATCTCTGGCAGGTCGGCGAAATTGCGCCGTGCGAAGCGCTCGGCAATCTCCGCAGCACCGCCGTGGAGGTCACGGCGCTTTTGGGCGAAACGGTGTATATAAACGGCATCGCGCTCACCGATGCACAGATTGCCGAGCGGGATATCCCGCTTTCGGATATGCCGGAGATCGAGAGCCGGTTCACCGTTGTGCCGCGCCTCACGCGCTACCGCGTGGAGAAAATGTACGGTGCGATCACCGTGACAAACGCCGCGGGCGACGAGATCGCCCCGGAGCCGGACACCGGCGACGGCGTCACGCGCTACGCGCTCCCCCTGCCGCGCTACAGCGTTTCGATCACCGCCCCCTCGGATGTCACCGTGACGCTCTGCGGCGCGGTTCTCACGCCGAATGACGCGCAGAGCTCCGACCGCGGCATTCTGCGCGGTTTGGAGTACTACACCGGCGACGCAGCCTACGATACCGTGCGCTGGTCGTTTGACGATCTCTATTCCCTGCCGGACGTGCAGGCGACCGCCGCCGACGGCACAGCGCTCTCCCCGCTCGTCGGGAAGAACGGGCAGATCATGTTCTTCCACCCGAACAACGCCTCGCTCCAGAGCGCCGTGGAAGGCACGGTACAGTATTTCTTCAACCGCTACATTGACTACAGCTCGCAGTCGTTCCGCGGCGATCTCTCCTTTACGCGCGAGGATGTGGAGGACGAAGAGAAGGAAATGGATCCGACGGTACGCGCTTCCATGAAGCGCTACTACAAGCTGCTCGACTGCGTCATGTGGACGACCGATCTTTACCGGTACATTCAGGAATCCACCGACGCGATGATCTGGGCGTCCGCCACAAGCGTGAGCTATGACGAACTGACGTTCACCGATTTCTCGTTTGTCGGTGCGAACTGCTTCGTCTGCACCGTCCGCTACAAAGCGGACTTTACCGCCAATTCCTGGTGGGAACAGAAAAACTACAACATGCAGAACGCCTATGAGCTGGCATTCGTCTGCCCGAACGGCGGAGCATGGTACGCCGCGGCGATGGACGCCGTAACCGAATAAAAGACCCGGAGCCGGTGCGTAAAAAACGCACCGGCTCCGGGTTTCTCTATGGACAGGTGTTATTCAACCGCAACCTTGACAACGACCTTTCGCACCGGGCGGCTTTCGCCCACGGCAATGCTCGGGGCGTGAGCGTCCTGCGGGAAGAAGATTGCCAGGCGTCCGCCGCCGATGGAGATATTCACCGTTTCGCCCTCATAGAAATAGATATCCCGCTCCGGGCGGGCTTCCACTTCCCTCTTCATCGCGGAGAGCGGCGCTATGCCGATCAGCTCCTCTCCCTCGATCAGGTACTGGATGTCGATATACTTCCGGTGCGCCTCCGGGCGGTCGTTTACCGGCAGCGTATCATAGCGCTGAAAGAAGGCAAAAACCCTGTCGCCGTCGATCTCCACGCGCTCGTCCGGCATGCTTTTGAAATCGGTGCCGGTCAGAAAATCCAGCGCCTTCGCAAGGTTCTGGCTTATGCCGCGATACAGCCTCGCATGCTCGATGGTATCGTAGATCATACCTGCACTCCCCTTTCGCCGGTTATTATAATTCATCAAAAAACGCGAAGCAAGTCACCGCAAAATAGCGCGGCCGCCGTTCTTTGCGCCATACAGAACAGTCCAGTCGAAAACTTGTATATACTACACAAGTTCCCGTAATTCGCCATGTTGTTTTTGTGGAAAATCAACTTACTTATTGCATGTTTTCTCGGGCAGAGATATAATTGTATCGTAATCAGAAACTTTGTTCTCTAATAGAGGACAAAAGAAAAGTCGGAAGCGGAGGATTTCGTATGAGTGAACCGAAAGTCAGTTCGCTGGCAAAAGCGCTCCGTGTTCTGGACTGTTTCTCGGTCGAGGAGCCGGAGCTCGGCGTCACGGAAATTTCCGAAAAGCTCGGCATAGGAAAATCCAATGCGCACAACATCATATCCACCTACTGCCAGACGGGCTATCTGCGTCAGCTGCCCAACCGAAAATACGCCCTCGGCTACCGGCTGCTGGAGCACGCTTTCATCATCAACCAGCACCTGGGCTATCCCCACGCGGTGTACGACCTTCTTCTGGAGGCCGCGGAACGCACCGGGCAGATCGTCTACTTCGGCATCCCGTACGAAACGGACGTGCTGTATCTGTATGTCGCCCACCCCATTGCGCGCATGAAGGAGCTGCCGTACCGCGAAATCTGCGGCGAGCGCGCGCTGCTCTGCACCACGGGCATCGGAAAGGCCATCCTCGCAAATCTCCCGCCGGAGGAATGGCTCTCCCGCATCCCCGAAACCGTCCCGGCGCACACACCGCAGACGATCACCGATCCCGCGCAGATCCTGCAGGAGCTGCAGGCAACGCGCGAGCGGGGCTTTTCCATCGACAACTGCGAGCACGAAGCGAACGTCCGCTGCACCGGCGTGCCGGTGTATAACGCCAGAGGCAGGCTCGTTGCCGGGATCAGTTCTTCCGGCCCCGCGCCGGTCATGACCGACCGGAAGCTTCAGGAATGCGCCGATATCCTGCTGGATATCACGCAGCGGATCCGAGAGCGGCTGTATGCCTGAGTCCCCCATTTTCCCCGGGCATATCTGTGGGCGGAGGAGCCCGCAGTTTGCATAAAACTTAAAGGAGGCAAAGAAATGAAGAAAACTATCGCAATGCTTCTCGCACTCGTTATGCTGTTTGCGCTGTGCGCATGCGGTCAGACCGCTGCCCCGGCCGAGCCCACGGCGGAACCCGCCGCAGAACCCGCTGCCGAGCCCGCCGCGGAACCGGCGGAAGAGCCGGCGAACGATGTTGGCGATCCCGTCAACCTCATTTTCTCCATCGCCGCTGTCCCCACCGACGCCCACGGCGCTGCCCAGAAGGTCTTCAAAGAGACCCTCGAATCCATCTCCGGCGGCAACATGACCGTTGAGTGCTACGATTCCGGCACGCTGTACGGTCAGGACACCGAGCACGACGCGCTCAAGAACGGCGACGTCGACATGATTTATTCCTCCGCTTCCTGGCTGACCGACGGCTCCCCCTGGATCTCCATGTTCACCGCCGGCTACGTGTTCCAGAGCTACGAGCACATGACCAAGGTCCTCAACGGCGAGATCGGCCAGGCCATGTTCCAGAAGGTCGCCGAAGAGCAGGGTATCCTCCCGCTCGGCGCTTTCTATCTCGGCACCCGTCAGATCTCTCTGTCTCAGGACAAGCAGATCAAGACCCCCGAAGATCTCAAGGGCATCAACCTCCGCATGCCGAACTCCGATGCCTGGGTGTTTCTCGGCAAGGCCATGGGCGCGAACCCCACCGCCGTTGGCTTCAATGACCTGTATCTGGCTCTCCAGACCGGCACCGTTGACGGCCAGGACAACCCCCTGCCCACCGTCAAGTCCGCCAAGTTCTACGAAGTCCAGAAGTCCATCTCCCTGACCAACCACCTCGTCGACTCCGTGTGGCCGACCATCAACCTCAACACCTGGAACAAGCTGACCGACACCCAGAAGGGCTGGGTCATGGAAGCCGTTGAGGCCGCCCGCGTCGCCTGCGACGAGCAGAACCTCAAGACCGAGAGCGAAGTTCAGGACTTCCTGCGTGAGCAGGGTATGACGATCTACGAGGCCGATGTCGCCGCGTTCGCCGACCACGTTCTCGAAACCTACCTCGCCGATCCCATTTCCGACACCTGGGATAAGGATCTCCTTGCGCAGATCCAGGCGATGGCGTAAATCTTTGACCCCAACCGGGGAGCCGAGGCAACCCGACTCCCCGGGTTTTTCTTACCCGCACGCGAAAGGAGAGATTTACATTGGTCGGGAAAAAAATCTTTGGATTCATCCGCGACTGCGTGGAGAAATACATCCCGTCGATCGCGCTCGCGGCTCTGTTCGTCATATTCTGCTATCAGGTCTTTATGCGCTATGTCATCCGGCAGCCCCAGGCCTGGGCGGTCGAAGTGGAGCAGAGCTGCTTTCTTTGGCTCGTTCTGCTCGGCGCCTGCTATGCGCAGCGCATGAAGGCACACGTTACGTTTACGCTTCTCTACGATAAGCTCGGCGTCAGGGGCAAGGCGATCACCGCCCTGCTCGGCGACATCATCATCGCGTTCACCGCTTTCTGCAACATCATGCCCTCCCTCCACTATGTTCTGGGACTGGCGTCGCGCCATCAGGTGACCACCATTCTCAAGTGGCCGAAAACCGTCGTGTATTTCCCGTATATCGTGATGATCACCATTCTGATGATCTATGCGCTCATGGAGATATACGAATACATCATGGTGCTCTGCGGCAATGAGCACTACATCGAAAAGATGAAAAACGAAGATAAGAGCGAGGCCGAACAGGTCATCGAAGAGTCGCTCGCTCAGGAGAACATAGATCTCACAAGCATCGATTTCCACTCCGAACACGGCGGAAGGGAGGACAAGTAAATGTTGGAGCACCTGCCTCTCATTGTATTTCTGGTCACGTTCGTGCTCATTTTCGTGCTGCGTATGCCGATCCCCGCGGGCATGATCGCCGCATGTACGCTGTACTTCCTGACCGACGGCCTCATCAAGGGCGTGGGCTTCGGCGCGCTTGTCACCGGCGCGGGCGGCAGCCTGCATCTGGTGGCGCAGAAGACCATTGAAGCAATATTTACCAACGGCACGATCGTCGCGGTACCGCTATTCATCTTTGCGGCGAACGTAATGAACGCCGGCAAGATTACCGAGTACGTTTTCGGCACCTGCATGGGTCTGGTCGGCCGCTTCCGCGGCGGTCTGGCGCACGTGAACGTCCTCGCCTCTCTCGTTTTCTCCGGCATGACCGGCTCCGCCATTGCCGACGCCTCCGGTCTCGGCAAGCTGGAGATCGACGCCATGCGCAAGGAAGGCTATGACGACGGCTTCTCCTGCGCCATCACGGCGGCCAGCGCCACCATCGGCCCGATCTTCCCGCCGTCCATCCCCATGGTCGTTTACGCGATGCTCACCGGCGCATCCGTCGGCGCGCTCTTCATGGCCGGCATGGTGCCCGGCGTGCTGCTCGCCATTGCGCTGTGCATTTACGTGTATTTCATTGCGAAAAAGAGACAGTACCCCCGCACGGCTCCCCCGAAGCTGCGCGATTATCTTCTCTATCTCACGAAGTCCATTTGGGCGATGCTCACCCCGGTCATCCTGCTTATCGGCATTTACACCGGCATCATGACCCCGACCGAGGCCGGCGCCATCGCGGGTCTGTACGCGCTGATTGTCTCCTTCCTGATCTACCGGATCATGTCCTGGAAAACGCTCAAGCAGGTTCTCGTTGATACGATGAAGGGCACCGGCTCCGTTTCCATCATGATCGGCGCCGCCTCTGCCATCTCCTTCATCTTCGCCAAGGAGCAGATCGGCACGATCCTCGGCAACTGGCTGCTCAGCATCACCACCAATAAATACGTGTTCCTGTTTGCCGTCAACATCATCATCCTGATCCTCGGCTGCCTGGTCGATACCTCGGTCATCCAGCTCGTTATGATCCCGATCCTCTGGCCGGTGGCGGAAGCTATGGGCATCAACGTCATCCACTTCGGTCTCATCATCTGCTTCAACATGATGGTCGGTCTGTCCACCCCGCCGTTCGGCATGTGCCTGTTCATCACCTCAGGCATCTCCGGCACGCCGCTGAAGGATATCATCAGGGAGATCTGGTGGCCGATCATCGTGATGCTGATCGTCCTCGCCGTGATCACGTACATCCCCGATGTGGTGCTCTTCCTGCCGAAACTCACCGGCATGATGGCCTGATATCAAATTTAGGAGGTCAACTATGACTTTTACGATCCATGACGGCGTTTGGCCGGTAATGATAACGCCCTGGACGGAGAACAACACCCCGGATTTCAAGGCGATTGAAGCACTGACGAACTGGTATATTGAAAAAGGCTGCGACGGCATCTTCGCCGTGTGCCAGTCGAGCGAAATGCACTATCTCTCGGCGCAGGAAAAGCTGGATATCGCCCGCTGCGTTTCGGAAACCGTCGCGGGGCGGATTCAGATCGTCGCCTCCGGCAACACCGAAACCGACCGCGCCGCACAGTACCGCCAGATCGAGGACATGATGAAGATCCCCGGCATCGGCGCTTACGTGCTTGTATCCAACCGGATGGACATCAAGTCGGAGGGCGAGGAGGCCTTCCGCCGGAACATTGACGACGTGCTCGCCACATTCCCCGAAATCTCGTTCGGTATCTACGAATGCCCGATGCCGTGGAAGCGTCTTCTGTCGCTCGACTTCATCCGCGACTACGCCCCCGGCGGCCGTCTCGTGTTCATCAAGGACACCTGCTGCGATTATGAGCTCATCCGCAAGCGTCTGGAAGCTTCCGCAGGCACGCCCATGAAGCTCTTCAACGCGAACTGCCAGTCCTGGTACGACAGCTACTGCCACGGCTCCGCCGGATACAGCGGCATTATGGCGAACTTCCACCCCGACATCTATAAGTACTGCGTCACGCACCGGGATACCGATCCCGCGAAGGCCGCCTTCGCCAACGATTTTCTGACGCTCGCCGGCATGATCGAGCGGACATGCTACCCTGTGAGCTGCAAATACTATCATCAGCTCGTCGGCATCCCCATGTCCACCTACTGCCGCAGCGCCGATCCGCGTCGGCTGGATAACTCGGCCAAGGAAGAGGTCGAGGCGCTGATCCGCATGGAGGAGCGCGTCCGCACCGAGCTCGGCATCGGCTGACAAAAGAAAAACGCAAAAAGCGGAACGGTTATATACCGTTCCGCTTTTTGCCGTCCGATTCGCCGCCGGGAGAGAGTCGGCAGCGGGCTGGAGGATCGCCCGAAAGGGGAGAAATGAGAGGGAAAGAAATAATTGGAGGTTTTGTCTGTCTTGCTTCGTCCGACTGTCTGTATATTACCGGAAATCCGCCCGGCTTTCCTAAACAGACTGTGTCATTTCTGAAAACAAAGTGTGAATAACCCGCCGGGCACGACAGGCTTTCCCGAACCGCGGAAAGCGCCGCAGAGGCGCAGGGGTTCGTTTGAACTTGCAAAAAGCGGAACGGCTGATTGCCGTTCCGCTTTTGCCGTCCGATTCGCCGCCGGGAGAGAGTCGGCAGCGGGCTGGAGGATCGCC
>ENA-UONY01001198-UONY01001198.1-human-gut-metagenome-genome-assembly--contig:-CS9-NODE-1198-length-23460-cov-5.165136_pt1 | contig 23460 bp, 15 predicted proteins | sample MGYA00242465_ERZ724012 | MGnify/ENA metagenome assembly ERZ724012 | reverse complement strand
AAAATCCCGCAAAGCCTAAAAATGAATGATTTTTCCTGCGGGATGGCGTATGCTTAAGCTATCAAAGCGGCTCGCCGCAGCTAGGAGGAAGATAAATGACATCACGGGAATTGGTCTATGCCGCCCTGGAGAACCGGTCGCCGGAGCGGGCGCCGCGGGACTTGTGGACGCTGCCCTGGGCGGAAAATCACTACCCCCAGGAGCTGAAAAAGATCCGGGAGGATTTCCCCTCCGATTTCGGCGGGGTGGACGTGCGCTATGAGAAATACGCGGAGACAAAGGGCGACCCCTACCAAAAGGGCGTTTACGTAGACCCCTGGGGCTGCGAGTTTGAGAACATCTTCGAGGGGATCATCGGCGAGGTGAAGCACCCCCTTATCCCCACCGAGGACGAGGAGTGGGACAACGTAGGCAAGATCCACATCCCCACCGAGTCCCTCACCTTTGACATCGGCCAGGTGAACGCTGAGTGCGCCAAGTCGGACAAATTCATCAGCGGCGGGTGCTGCCCCAGGCCCTTCGAGCAGCTGCAGTTCATCCGGGGCACGGAGAACCTGTACATCGACCTGCTGGACCCGCCCCCCAAGATGCTGCAGTTTATGGACCTGTTGCATGAGTTCTACTGCGAGCTGATGGAGAAGTGGGCCAAAACCGACGTGGACTGCCTGAACTTTATGGACGACTGGGGGTCCCAGCGGAGCCTGCTCATCAGCCCCGCGTTGTGGAAAAAGTATTTTAAGCCCAAGTACAAGGACTACATTGACATCGCCCACAGCCACGGGAAGAAGATCTTCATGCACTCCGACGGCTACACCCTGGACATCTACCCCGAGCTCATCGAGCTGGGGCTGGACGCCTTCAACAGCCAGATCTTCTGCATCGGGCCGGAGAATCTGGAGCAGTTCAAGGGGAAGATCACCTTCTGGGGGGAGATCGACCGGCAGAACCTGCTGCCCTACGGCACCGAGGAGGAGATCCGCCAGGCGGTGCGCAGGGTCTACGACCACCTGTGGGACAAGGGCGGCTGCATCGCCCAGATGGAATTCGGCGCTGGGGCCAAGCCGGAAAACGTGTACGCGGCCTTTGACGAATGGGAGAAGCTCACCAGACAGTAAAACGTGTGAAAAGGAGGAGTTGGGATGGGTTTTTATCCGGATTATAAAAACGTGGAGAACGCCGCCAGAAACCTGCCCAGCGGGCGCATGCCCCTGTACGAACACATCATCGCCCCCAGTTTTATGGAGCGGGTGACCGGGGAAAAATTTGCCCACCTGCACCAGGGGTCTTACGAGGATAAGCTGCGGTTTTTCCAGCATTACAACGCCTTTTGGCGGGATATGGGCTACGACACCGTGTCGTACGAATGCTGCATGAGCTCCATCCTGCCGGGCGGCGGCGCGCTGGGCGGCCATATCAAAGGCGTAATCCAGACCCGGGAGGACTTTGAAAAATATCCCTGGGACAGCCTGGCTGACCTGTATTTTTCCACATTTTCCGACGACTTCAAAGCACTGCGGGAGACCATGCCGGAGGGAATGCGGGCCATCGGAGGCGTGGGAAACGGCGTGTTCGAAATGGTCCAGGACCTGGTGGGCCTGGAGGACCTGTGCTACATGAAGGTGGATGACGAGGACCTCTACCTGGACATGTTCCGGAAGGTGGGGGACATCCTCACCGCTATATGGAAGGAGTTTTTGGCGGAGTACGGCGACATCTACTGCGTGTGCCGCTTTGGGGACGATCTGGGCTTCAAGTCCGCCACCCTGCTCCACCAGGATGACGTGAAGGAGCTCATCGTGCCCCAGTACCGGCGGATTGTCCAGGAGGTGCACCAGGCGGGCAAGCCGTTTTTGCTCCACTCCTGCGGGTGTATCTTCGGGGTGATGGAGGAGCTGATCTCCGTGGCGGGGATCGACGCCAAGCATTCCAACGAGGACATCATCGCCCCCTTTGGCCGCTGGATCGACGACTATGGCGGCAGGATCGGCAACTTTGGGGGCTTGGACACCGACGCTTTGTGCGACATCAACCCCTGCGACGTGGAGGAGTACACGGAGCAGGTCTACCGGGTGTGTGAGCGGAAGGGCCGCGGCGTGGCCATCGGCAGCGGCAACTCCATCCCCGACTACGTCAGCGAGGAGCGGTACCTGAAGGCAAACCGGCTCATCCGCCGGCTGCGGGGGGAGTGACCTTTTCAAAAATACAGCTTCCCAAGGCCTGCGCCTGCCCCAGCCGGGGCGGCGCGGGCCTTTTCGCGCTCTCACCGGGCGGGGAAGGGGCGGACCGTGTGATTTTGTGGAGTATCCCCAGTTTTTCTGGGGGATGCTGTCTTGCGTTTCTCCTGATAATGTGTTAAACTTATTTTTGCAAAATCGCATTAAAACGGCTCCCTCCCGGGTGGGGGAGCACGACAGAGAAAGCCGTAATCCTTATGAGAGACAATAGAGAGACGCCGTGGACAGACGAGACGATCCGGGAGCTGCAGCGGCAGGCCACCAAGGACACCCTTTCCGGGCTTTTGAACCGGGCCACCGTGGAGCAGAGCATCAAACAGCGGCTGCAGGCCATGGGCCCGGAGGACTCCTGCGCCCTGTTCATCGTGGATCTGGACCACTTCAAGCAGGTGAACGACACCCTGGGCCACCGGGCCGGGGACCAGGCCATCCGGCAGGCGGCCCAGATCCTCTCCGGGATCTTCCGGGCCAAGGAGGTGGTGGGCCGGCTGGGGGGCGATGAGTTCGTCGCCTTCCTCTGCGGGCAGCTCACCGAGGAGCTGGTGCGGGAGAAGGCCGCGGAGATCTGCGGGCAGCTCTCTCTGGCCCTGGGGGACCAGAAGGCCGTCAACCTCACCGCCAGCGTGGGGGTGTACCTGGCCCGGCGGGGCCAGGAGTTCGAGGGGCTGTACCAGGCCGCGGACCTGGCTTTGTACAAGGCGAAAAAGGCCGGCCGCCACCGGTTTGTGGTGAAGAACAGCCGGGACGGCCAGGAGGAGGGGGGCGAGCTGCTCCCCATCAGCGCCATCCCCCTCAGCGGGCTGCTGGAGGACCTGGGCAGCGGCATCGCCCTGCTGGAGATGGGCGCCGCGTTGCGGCTCATCTATGTGAGCCCCAGCTTCTGCCGCATTTTGGGGGTGGAGCCGAGGCAGTTTGCCCTGCCCAAGCTCCTGGCGGAGGTCATCCACCCCGACGACTGGGTGGACCTGGAAAAGGCCCTCCGGGCCGGGGCGGACAGCGGCGCCCTCATCGAGCACACCCACCGGGTCTCCTCCGACGGGGAGCACTGGGTGTGGTGGAACGTGCGGGGGAAGCGCATCGCCTACAACAGCGCCGACCCGGTGATGCTCATCACCACCACGGACGTGTCCTCCTTCAAGGAAGCGGAGCTGCGCCAGGAGGAGGCGGTGCAGCGGCTGCAGGCGGCCTTCGACCAGACCCGCCGCCGGATGTGGGAGGTGAACCTGAACACCGGCCTGTTCCGCGCCTACGGCCGGGACGGGCAGTACCGCCCCCTGGGGGAGAGCGGGCTCCGCTTCCCCAACCAGCTGGTGGAGGAGGGGTGGGTACACCCCAGCTCGGTGCTGCGGTTCCGGGCCTTTGCCGGGGAGCTGCTGGGCGGCCGGGCCAGGGGCTACGGCAATTTCGCCATCCGGGACAAGGACAGCGGCTTTTACAGCTGGGCGGCTGTCTCCTACCGGATGATGTTCGACGACGTGGGCCGGGCCGTGCGGGCGGTGGGGGTCATCGAGGACCTGCCCCAGAGCCTGCAGGGCCACGGGACCTGGTCCCCGGACCAGCTGGCCCTGCCCGAGGGCCTGGTCAGCGACCTGATCGTGCGGATGCGGGCCAACCTGGACGAGGACCGGGTGGAGGCCCTGTGGGTGGAGGGCACCGACCTGAGCGCCCAGGTGCAGCACACCCTGTGCTCCCAGGTGCTGCAGATGGAGAAGGGGAAGATCTTCGCCAAGGAGGAGCAGCAGGTCTTTTTCGCCTATTTTGACCGGGAGCACCTGCGCCAGCTGTTCCGGGAGGGGAAGCGCTGGCTGTGGGCGGAGTACCGCCGGGTGAGCTCCACCGGGGACATCGGCTGGGTGCGGCACATCCTGTACCTGGCCGAGGACCCGGCCACCGGCCAGGCCTATGTGTTCGTCTACCTGCTGCGGCTGGACCCCCGCTGCCAGCCGGAGCAGGGCCATGGCGGCGAGGCGCGGCGGGACCAGGTGAGCCAGCTGTACGACAGGGCCACGGCGGCGCGGATCGCCGGGGACTTGTTCGCCGAGCCCGGGGACGGCAACCGGGCCGTGGCCATCTTCCAGATCAACGGCCTGCCCCAGCACCCGGCCGCCGGAGGCCCGGGGGGCGACCAGCTCCGGTATGAGATCGGGGCGGGGCTGGCCCTGGCCCTGGGGGGCAGCTGCATTCTGGGGCAGTACAGCCCGGACCAGGTCGCGGTGGTGTTCCCCGCGGTGACGGCCCGGGAGTACCTGCGCCGCCGCCTGGAGGAGGCGGTGGCCTTCCTGCGGCAGCTGCTGTCCGCCGGGAACCCCGCCTGGGAGGGGCTGCGCCTTTTGGTGGGGGCCAGTGTGCGGCCCGCCTCTTCGGGGGAGGTGCGCGCCATGGCGGCCCAGGCGGCCCAGGTCTGCGAGTTCTGGTGGAACGCCGCCGCTGACACCGTGGCCTTCGCCCAGGACGAGGAGGACCGGGACCTGTCCCGGCTGCTGCCCGCCGGGACCCGGGACCAGGTGTCCATCCACCCCATGGGGGCGAAGCAGCCCATGTCCAAGCAGGAGAAGGACGTGGCCCTGGACGCCATCGCCGCCATGCTCACCGCCAAGACCCTGGACGCCTCCCTGCTGGCGGTGCTGCGCATCATCGGCAATTACTACGCCGCGGACCGGGTGTACACCCTGATGCTGGTGGAGAACAGCCGGGCCGTGGTGATGACCTTCGAGTGGACCAGCCCCCACAAGCCCAGCATCCAGCACGCGGTGTCCGGGATGAGGCTGGAGCGGTTCCCCCTGCTGGAGCGCTGCATGGGGGAGCGGGCGCCGGCGTTTTTGTCCCGGCAGCCCCAGGAGCGGGAGGCGGGGAGCGCCTTCAACCAGCCCTGGCATTACGCGGCCTTCCCCCTGGTGCGGGGCAGCAAGGTAGTGGGGTTCCTGTGTGTGGAGAATCCCCAGGCCCACCCCGGGGACACCGCCCTGTTCGCCGCGCTGATCCCCTTTATGCTCCAGCAGCGGGAGCGGTTCTCCCACCGGGAGCGGGCGGCCGGGGACCAGCTGCTGGACCTGCCGGACCTGCGGGCCTATATGGAATCGGTGTGCACTTTGACCTCGGAGTACTACATCTCCCTGGGGGTGGTGTGCATCAGCGTACCGGACTACGCCTCCCTCAACGGGGACCTGGGCTTTGAGTACGCCAACCGCATGCTGTGGTACGTGGCGAAAAACCTGAAGGAGCTCTTCGGCGAGGCGCTGCTGTTCCGTTTGTGGGACGCGGAGTTCGTGGCTTTTTCCCCCAACACCACCAAGGAGGTGTTCCTGGGGCGGTGCGGCCGGCTGCGGTCCATTTTGCAGCGGCGCTACCCCCGCATGGTGCGCATCGGCCGGGCCTGGTCGGAGGGGGTGTTCACCGGGAAGCGCCTGGTGGAGACCGCCAAGGCCGCCATGCAGACGGAGAGCGCCATCCTGCCCATCGACATGCCCGCGGTGTTCCCCCGGGAGAGCCAGGGCCCCGCGGTGCTGGACGCCGCCCAGGCGGGCAACTTCACCGTGTATTACCAGCCCAAGATCGACATGCGCACCGGGGCCCTGGTGGGCGCCGAGGCGCTGGTGCGGGGCGTGGGCGGGGACGGCAGCATCTTCCCGCCGGCCCAGTTCATCCAGCTGCTGGAGGAGGAGGGCACCATACGGGAGCTGGACATCTTCGTGCTGGACCAGGCCCTGAGCCAGATCGACCGCTGGCGGGAGGCCGGGCTGGGGGTGGTGCCCGTGGCGGTGAACCTCTCCCGGGTGACGGTCTCCCACCCCAACACCCTGGCCTCGGTGCTGGCCATCCAGAGCCGCTTCCCCCAGGTGCCCGCCCAGACCATGGAGCTGGAGATCACCGAGCGGGGGGAGATGGAGCTGTCGGAGTTCCAGAATATTGTGGAGCAGTTCCGGGGCTGCGGGCTGCGCATCGGGCTGGACGACTTCGGCTCCCAGTACGCCAACCTCTCCCTGTTCACCAACGTGCGGTTCGACACGGTGAAGCTGGACCGGAGTTTGATCACCGGCCTGGCCAGGAACCCCATCAACCGGATGCTGGTGCAGGACATCGTGGAGATCTGCGGGGCCTACGGCATGGACTGCGTGGCCGAGGGCGTGGAGGCCCTGGAGCAGTCCACGGTGCTGCTGGAGATGGGCTGTGTCCACGCCCAGGGGTTCTATTACGACAGGCCTATGCCGGCCGAGGCATTCGAGCAGAAATACCTGCGGTCCGGTGGAGAGAGACGAGAGAAGGAGGACGCACATGAATAACGCGGAATTGGTACGGGACGGGGCTGCCGCCCCCCAGGAGCCGCTGGTCATCGGCATTGGGGCCTCTGCCGGGGGGCTGGAGGCGCTGCAGCAGTTTTTCGGCTATATGCCCCCCAACAGCGGGCTGAGCTTTGTGGTGGTGCAGCACCTCTCCCCGGACTATAAGAGCCTGATGGCGGATATTCTGGGAAAGCACACGGAGATGACCGTCTGCCAGGCCGAGAACAACATGGCGGTGGAGCCGGACACGGTGTACCTCATCCCGCCCAAGAAGTATATCACCATCAAAGAGGGGAAGCTGGTGCTCTCGGAGTACGCCCCGGGGACTTTGAACCACCCCATCGACGTGTTCTTCGCCTCCCTGGCGGAGGAGAAGAAGGAGCACTCCATCGTGGTGGTGCTCTCCGGCACCGGCTCCGACGGCACCAACGGCGTGAAGGTGGTGAAGGAGCACGGGGGCCTGGTCATCGCCCAGGACCCGGAGAGCGCCAAGTTCGACGGCATGCCCCGCAGCGTCATCAACACCGGCCTGGCGGATTTCGTCCTCTCGCCCGAGGAGATCGCCGAGGAGGTGCTGAATTTCTCCAACACCCCCCAGCTGCTGCGGCCTCTGCGGGGGGACGGCCTGCTCTCGGAGGAGGACGCCCTCTTCTCCGAGGAGGAGACCTTGTCCCATATCTACACCATCCTGAAAAACGCCAGCGGCATCGACTTTACCTACTACAAGCGGTCCACCATCCTGCGGCGCATCGAGCGGCGGATGCTGGTGACCCACACCGCCACCCTGTCGGAGTTCGCCCGCCTGCTGGGGGACAGCCCCGAGGAGGTGAACATCCTCACCCGGGAGATCTTCATCGGCGTCACCAGTTTCTTCCGGGACGCGGCCCTGTTTGAGAAGCTGAAGTACAACGCCATCTACAAGATCGTGGAGCGGGCCAAGGAGGACGAGCCCATCCGGGTGTGGAGCGCCGGGTGCTCCACCGGTGAGGAGGCCTACTCCATCGCCATCCTGTTCCAGGAGGTCATCGAGGAGATGCAGGTGAAGCGGGACGTGAAAATCTTCGCCACCGACGTGGACAGCCGGGCCATCGAGCAGGCGGGCAAGGGCATCTTCTCCGAGAATATCATCGACGACGTGACCCCCGAGCGGCTGGCCAAGTTCTTCATCAAGCAGAACGACCAGTACCACATCTCCAAAAGCATCCGGCGGATGATCGTGTTCGCCACCCACAACATGTTCTCCGACCCGCCCTTCGGCAAGCTGGACCTGATCAGCTGCCGGAACGTGATGATCTACTTCCAGCCGGTGATGCGCCGGGGGCTGTTCGCCATTTTCCACTCCGCCTTAAAGAACGAGGGCTTCCTGTTTTTGGGCAAGAGCGAGACCGCCGGGGAGTATGTGAACCTGTTCAAGCCCGTGGCCTCGGCGGAGAAGATCTACATCCACAAGGCGGAGGGCAAGGTGGAGGACCTGGCGCCGCCCACCTTCAACATCCCCAACGTCCAGAACATCTCCTTAAAGAACATCCACGCGGGGATGATGGTCGACGACACCTCCTCCAGCGACAGCCGCTACATGCGCTTTTTGGAGGAGCACCTGCCCGCCTCGGTGGTCATCGACGAGAACGACACCGCGCTGCACTTCTTCGGCAATTACAGCGACTTCCTCACCCTGGCGCCGGGCAAGGCCAGCCTGAATTTCTTCCACATGCTGTGCAAGGACCTGTCCCTGGCGGCGGCCACAGCCATCAGCCGCTGCCGCAACGAGCACACCGCCATCACCTACACGGACATCGCCGTGGACTGCCCCTCCGGCCGGAAGGTCATCAACCTGACGGTGGAGCCGGTCTCCAACGAGGCCGGGGAGGAGAATGAGCTGGTGGCCGTGTTCTTCCGGGAGGGGACCATGCCCGCCGGGGGCGTGGTGGAAAAGTACGACCTGGACGCCACGGCGGCCCGGCGCATCGCCGAGCTGGAGCGGGAGTTCCAGGTGTCCCAGAGCGACCTGCGGGCCACCATTCAGCGGCTGGAGGCGGTAAACGGGGAGCTGCAGGCCGCCAACGAGGAGCTGCTCACCGCCAATGAGGAGCTGCAGAGCTCCACGGAGGAGCTGCAGTCCGTCAACGAGGAGCTGTACACCGTGAACACGGAGCACCAGCTGAAGCTGGACGAGCTGACCATGATGACCAACGACCTGTCCAACTTCCTGTCCTCCACCATGATCGGCATCCTGTTTGTGGACAGCAACCTGAACATCCGGAAATTCACCGAGTACGTGGGGCGGGAATTCCAGCTGATGGACCACGACGTGGGGCGGCCCATCCAGATCTTCGCCCACAGCTTCCCCGAGGAGGCCATTGAGAACGACTGCCGCACCGTGCTGAAGAACTTGATCTCCATCGACCGGGAGGTGACGGCCATGAACGGCCGCCACTACACCCTGCGCATCGCGCCCTACCGCACCACGGAGAACAGCATCCGGGGGCTGGTCATCACCATCATCGACAGCCTGGGCACCACCAAGCCCGGGCGGGCCCAGGGGGAGGAGGCCTGACGCCGGGCGGGTACAGCATCACACAAAAAAGCGGGAGACGCAAGCCTTGCGTCTCCCGCTTTCGCGTTGGATTTATGCTTTGGGGCCTTACAAGAGGCCGATGACGTACTGGTCACGGCCCTTTTCCTTGGCCTGGTACAGGAGCTTGTCGGCCTCCAGGTAGAGCTCCTCCGCCGGGCGCTTGACCTGGAACCGCAGCACGCCCACGCTGCAGGTGAGGCGGTGGTCCTCCCAGACCACCTTGTGGGCCCGGCCGAAGAAGCGCCGCAGGTCCACCTCCAGCTCCGCCTGGGGGATGGGGGCGCACACCAGCAGGGCAAACTCGTCGCCACCCACCCGGCCGATGAGGCAGTCCTCCCGGAAAATTTCCTTCAGGATCTGGGCGGCCTCCTGGAGGGCCCGGTCCCCCTGGGGGTGGCCGTAGCTGTCGTTGATCTCCTTGAAGCGGTCCAGGTCCACCATGATGAAATACCCCAGCAGGCCGTTGTCCTCCATGGTCTGCAGGGCCCGGCTGCAGGCGGTGAAAAAGGCCCGGCGGGTCATCACCCCGGTAATGGCGTCCAGCTTGGCCTCGTAGGCGCTGTAGGCGGCGTACTGCCGGTACAGCAGCAGCAGGAACACCATGAGGATGAGCAGGGAGACGATGCCCAGCAGGAACTGGATCTGCAGGTGGAGCACGTCGTTGTAGCCGGCGTCGGAGAGCTGGACGCCCAGGCCCTCCAGCACGAAGTCGATGCGGTTGGTGAAGTAGAAGGTCACCGCCGTGGCAGAGACGATGGTGAACACGCTGGAGAGGAGAAGGATGAGGGAGAAGCGGCTGCGGCGCTCCCCGCCGGTCAGGGTGCGGGAGAGCTCCAGCCGGTGCTGGAACTGCTGCCAGGGCTGGGAGCGGGCCACCACGCAGAAGGCCAGGACGATGGCCGCGGTGATCAGGTCCGCGGCGATGTCGGAGGGCTCCGCCAGGCCGGCAAAGGCCTTCAGGGGCTGGTAGCCCTGCTCTGGGAAAAAGACCGCCATGGCGGTGTAGACGAAAAAGGAGTGGATGGTCCGGCCCAGGTAGGAGACCAATGTCACCCACACCAGGGGGAACCGGAGCCGCCGGGCCAGCTGGTACAGCAGGCCCACGGCCAGGGCGAACAGCGTCCGGCTGCCCACGCTGAGCATCAGGCTGCCGAAGGGCGACCCGCTGTAGAGGGGGGAGAACAGCTGGTCCGCGGGCATGACATAGGCGGCCGAGGCCTTCCACATGCTGGCCAGGCCGAAGATGGCCCCGATGGCGGTGGACTCCCCGGGACCTAGCAGGGCGCCGGCCAGCAGCACCGGGATGTAGGCCACGGTGATGGAGATGGGCTCGATGTGGAAATAGCCGAAAAAGGAGAAGGACAGCAGCATCTCTACGGCGATGAGGATGCCGAACAGGTAGCGCCGCAGGATGCGGTTGGGCCGGGCGATGGGGCCTCCGAGCATGGGGTGTCCTCCTCTCCTGGTAGTGGAAATAGTAGTGATTATTATTATAGCAGGGGCTCGCCGGGGCCACAATGGGAAATCTGCACAGCGATATTCCGGGTTGTTTGTGTGTTTTTTGACCGGCAGCCAGGACTTCCCAGTTTATGTGAAAATAGGCGGAGGTCCCGCGCAGGAAAGGGGTTTTTCTTCCCACAGGACCGGGGTTGGGCGTTGTGTTTTCCCGGCCGCCGTGATATACTCCAAGGAAATACAGTCCCCGCGCGGGGAGGAAAGGCGGCGTTCGATGGTATCGTTTCTCAAGGAGGCGGCCCAGGTGCGGCCGACGCAAAAGCAGCTGGATTGGTTCGATATGGAGATGTACGCCTTTGTGCATTTCAGCCCCAACACGTTTACCGATTTGGAGTGGGGGAACGGGGATGAGCCGGAGGCCATCTTCGACCCGAAAAAGCTGGACTGTGACCAGTGGGTGGAGGCGGTGAAGGCCGCGGGAATGAAGGGGCTGGTGCTCACCGCCAAGCACCACGACGGCTTTTGCCTGTGGCCCACCCGCACCACAGAGCACAGCGTGAAGAACAGCCCCCTGGGCCGGGACGTGGTGAGGGAGGCCGCCGAGGCCTGCCGCCGGGGCGGTATCAAATTCGGGTTTTACCTGTCCCCCTGGGACAGGAACGCCCCCTGCTACGGCACCCCCGCCTACAACGACTTTTTCTGCGAGCAGCTCACCGAGCTGCTCACCGGGTACGGGGACATCTTCTACGTGTGGTTCGACAACGCCTGCGGGGAGGGCCCCAACGGCAAGAAGCAGGAGTACGACTTCCCCCGGTATTTTGAGCTCATCCGCAAGTACCAGCCGGGGGCGGTAATCTTCAACGACTTTGGCCCGGACGTGCGTTGGTGCGGCAACGAGGCCGGCACCGCCCGCTACGCCGAGTGGGCGGTGGTCCCCACCGAGCTGTGCCATTACGCTCAGGCGCAGACCGGCCCCGGCCCCCTGGCAGGGGAGGGAGACCTGTCCTACCTGTACAACACCGCCCAGGAGATCGGGGCCATGCCCAACATCCTCTACAGCAAGGGGCTGGCCTTTGTCCCCGCGGAGATCGACATGTCCATCCGGCCCGGCTGGTTCTGGCATCCCAATGAAGAGCCCCACTCCCTGGAGCGGCTGTTTCGTACCTATTTGGACTCGGTGGGGAACAACGCCTGCTTCCATCTGAACATCCCGCCCAACCGGGAGGGGCTGTTCGACCCCCGGGACGTGGCCCGGCTGCAGGAGTTTGGCGATTTGATTCAGCGGGAGCTGGGCACGCCCCTGGCCGCCCAGGTGGAGCAGGTCCCCGGCTGCCCGGCCACCCAGGCCCGGTACACCGCCGCCTTCCCCCAGCCCCAGCGGGACGTGAAGTATGTGGTCCTCCAGGAGGACTTGACCCAGGGCCAGCGGGTGGAGAGCTTCCGTATCGTGGGGGAGTTTGCCAGCGGCAGGGAGTACGTGCTGTTCCAGGGGACGTGCATCGGCCACAAGCGCATCTGCCGCCTGAAGGACCCCTACGAGGGCCAGAACCCCCTGACTGTCGACGGGAACCCCTATCTCCGGCGGCTGCAGGTGCACATCACTGCCGCCCGGGACGAGGTGGCGCTGAAGAATATCCAGGTGTTTTAAGAGAATGACAACAAAAAAAGAGGCCTGCCCCCAGGGGGACGGGCCTCTTTTTGCTGCCTTCCGGTTTTAGAAGCCCCTGATTCTACCAGGGGCGAATAAAAAGCCTTGGCAAAAGAAAAAGTACGTTTGTTCTACAAAAGAAAAAAGCAGCGGAAATTCTGAAAGGAAGCTAGATGTTTTCGTAAAAAGGGTCCCGCTCGCAGAATGTTAAGGAATACCAAAGAGCACTGGTTTGCTAGAGTTTTACTTGCATTCCCATCGCTACTGGATGGCATTCCGGGCGAACAAGATCCACTTGGCGTGGTCCAGGGGGTCGATGCCCCGGCGGGGGATCTCCTGGCCCTCGCCGGGCGGGCAGTCACGGTAGCCGATAAACTCAGAGGCGTACACGCCCTTCCCCGAGGTCATGGACCGGAAGGCGATGGGGTAGTCCAGGGAGGTGGCCACGGGCAGCTCGGCCTCCAGGGTGAAGGCCCCCTTGCGGAGGATCGGGGTGTCGAAGGCCCCCCGCATGGCCACCAGATCCCCGATGACCTTGCCCAGCAGCTCCTCCTGGGCGGAGAGGGTCACCCGGGTGTAGGGCTCCAGCAGGGCCGTGCCGCTGTTGACCAGGGTCCGCTGCACCGCTACAGGGGTGGCCACGAAAAAGTCCAGGGGGTGGGTGTGCACGTGGTGGCTCTGGCCGCCAATGAGGGTGAATTTCCCGTCGGTGACTTCCCAGCCCTTGCGGCCCTGCTTCAGGGCCTGAGGCAGGCTTTGCCGCACGTGGTTCTGGTACCGGTAGGGCAGCTCCTTCTCCTTGATGACCGACTCAAACAGGATGCCGCTGCCCCGGGGGAGGGGCTCCACCCGCAGCGTTACGATGGCCCAGCAGGGCTTGGGGGCCAGGTAGACCTCCTCGCCCACCGCGGTGGTTAGGGGCGTCTCCTTGTACAGGACTGTGGGCTTGGAGAAGGAGACAGCCAGGCCGTACCGCCGCCCGATCACCTCAGTGAGCACCTCCAGCTGGATGTTGCCGGTCACCCGCAGGAGCATCTCCTGGCTTTCCGGCACCCACTCCAGGTCCAGCAGCGGGTCCTCCTGGGAGAGCTCCCCCAGGGCCTCCCGCAGCCGGGGCAGCTCCTCCGGCGACTGGGGGAAGGCCTGGACCTGCAGCAGGGGCACTGCCAGGCGGCAGGGCTCCCGGGGCGGGGGAGCCCCCAGCACGTCCCCGGCCCGGATGGTGGGTAGCCCGTACACGGCGCCGGTCTCCCCGCAGTGGATGACCCCGATGTCCTGGGACTTCTGCCCGTGGAACCGGCGAATCTGGGTGATTTTCTGCTCCCCCTTGCCCCGGGGGAGGAGGACGCTGTCCCGGTTTTTCAGGGAGCCGGCGAACACCCGGAGATGAGCGGCCTTGCCCATGGCCGGGTCGTGGTCCACCTGGAACACCACCGCGGAGAGGGGCTCCTCCTCCCGGTCGGGGGCAAAGGGCAGCCACTGGGTGATGCCCCGCAGCAGCTCCGGGATGCCCCGGCCCAGCTTGGCCGAGGCGAACAGCAGGGGGAACACCTGCCGGTCCGCCACCCCCTTCCGCAGGGAGGCCAGCAGGCTGTCCCGGTCCACCGGCCGGTCCTCCAAGAAGGCTTCGGCCAGGGCGTCGTCGTATTCCGCGGCCGCGGTCAGGGCGTCCTCCCAAAAGCCGGGGCTCTCCAAAATCTGGCACTGGCCGGTGCCGGGGTGTTCCACCTGCTGGGTGGCCAGCAGCCGGGGAGAGCACTCCTCCCGCAGCTGGCGCACCACGCCTTCGATGTCGCAGCCCAGCCGGTCCACCTTGTTGACCACCAGCAGGGTGGGGATGCCCAGGGACTCCAGGGCCCGCCAGAGCAGCCGGGTCTGGGCCTGGACGCCCTCCACCGCGGAGAGCACCAGCACGGCCCCGTCCAGCACGGTGAGGCAGCGCTCCACCTCGCCCAAAAAGTCCACGTGGCCGGGGGTGTCGATCACCTGGACGCGCACCCCGCCGCAGCGCAGCACCGTGGAGGCGGACCGGACCGAGATGCCCCGCAGCCGCTCCACGTCCAGCCAGTCTGTCTGGGTGGTGCCCTCATCCACGTCCCCCGCCTGGCGGATGGCGCCCCCGGCCAGGAGCAGCTGTTCTGTGATGGTGGTTTTCCCGGCGTCGGCGTGGGCCAGTATGCCGAGATTGATGATAGGGTCCGCCAAGGCGCTCCCTCCTGCCCAAAGTTTTCCCTCCTATTATACTATGGCTTTCCCCGGAAGGGAATAGGGACTTTTCGGGGGGAAAACACAGAAGGCCGGGCGCAAGCCCGGCCTCCCTCACCCTGGAAAGACCGCCTCCACCCGCAGACGGCCTTCCTCCCAGCTGGCGGTAATGGCGCCGCCCATGCGCTCGGTGAGCAGCCGGGCGATGGACAGCCCCAGCCCGGTGGACTGCCGGGAGCTCTCTACGGTGTAGAACCGGTCGAACAGCCGGCCGGCGGACACCGGGTCCAGGTCCGGGGCCAGGTTGGAAAAGACCAGCCGCCCCTTCGGGGTGAGGGTGACGGCCAAGTCCCCGGCGCTGTACTTGAGGGCGTTTGTCAGGATGTTCCCCAGCACCCGGGAGAGGGCGGCCCGGTCCAGCTGCCGCACCACCGGGTCCTCCGGCAGGGTGATCTGGGGCGCGATGCCCCGCTGCTCCAGGGCGGCGTAAAAGGACAGCAGCGCCTCCTCCACCGCGGTCCGCAGGTCCACCGGCTCCAGGGTGAGGGATTCCTCCTCAGAGGCCAGGGAATAACGGAACAGCTCCTCGGTCATGGCTTTCATGGCCTGGGCCCGGTCCTCAATCTGGGCCAGGTACCGCTGCCCGGCAGGGGAGAGGGCCTCGCCTTTTAAGAGCTCCACATAGCCGGAGAGGGCCGTTAAGGGCGTGCGCAGGTCGTGGGAGACGTTCACCACCGCCTCTTTCAGCTCCTTATCCCCCTGCTGGCAGCGCAGGCGCTCCTTCCGCAGCAGGCGCAGCTCCCCGTTGAGGGATGATGCCAGCCGCCGCAATTCCTTGTCCCGGCAGGGCAGGGACAGCAGGGTGTTGGTGTCCTCCCGCAGCTTTTGGGCCAGGTCCAGCCTCAAAGCCTTTGCGCCCCGGCGCAGCAGCCAGACCTTCACCCCCAGCACGATGGCAACTGCCGCCAGCACCGCCGCTGCCGCCCAGCCCATAGGAACCCCTCCTTACTTCACGTCTTTTTTCTGGAAAATGGCCAGCCCCACCGCCGTGGTCAGGGCTGTGAACAGCGCCGCCCCCACCATCAGCTTCCAAGGCTCCTCCAGCCCTAGAAAGGATACCAAGAAGCACTGCCCCATGGGCATAAAGTGCAGGAGAAACGTGTACACCGTCCGAAGGGCGCCTCCCACATACCTCGGGTTTGGCACCATGGGCGCGTCGGGGCTGGAGGCATACCCCACAACCACCCCGTTTTGAAGCACCGGTTCATGCTCCCGTGTCAGCTCCGGCTGCGCGAGGCCCTGCACGAGGTATTGTCCCACAAACAGCAGGGAAAAGGCAACTAAAACACCTATGACTAGCCCAATCGCCCGGTTGGGGACCAGCAGGGCGACCATGGCAGCAAAGGCCGCCGAGGCCACCCCCACCTCCAATCACCAAAGAAAAAAGCCTCCCAAAATCCAGGTTTCCAGCCAAGCCTGTCACAATAGCCGTGGCAGAAAAAGCCAGGGATACCACGGCTCCGGTCACCAGATTGGCGGCGTACAGCTTCCACCGGGGAATTCCGGCTATCAGCTTGCTCCGCAGGGTGCCGCCGCTGTATTCCGCCCCGAAGAACAGGCCACAGAAGGCGGGCATTTCAATCACCAAGAGGATGGGGTAAAGGAAGAATTTATTTTCCAGCCCCAAACCCTCCAGCAAAGTGGACTGGCACCCGGTCAGCAGGCTGTAGACCTCCACCACCACAGCGGCAAGGATGCCCACATAGAATACCTTGCTGCGAAAGAGGCGGTAAAAGTTAGCGGACAGTAAGTTCGCCATATCTCCTCCTCCTTACTTCACGTCTTTTTTCTGGAAAATTGCCAGGCCCAGGCCGGTAACCAGGACGAACACCAGCCCGGAATACCCCAGCATCCGCAGGGGGGACTGGGCGCTCATGCCCAAAATCTGGTAGGCCTGCCCGCCGGGGGTCAGCTCGTAAAAGAACTGGTACACCTGCCGGGCAAACCCGGTGAGGTAGGCGGGATTGGGCTGCTCGCTGACGGCCATTTCCCCTGTGTCTGTGTAGAATAAGGCCGTCAAGACCTCCTCCTGGGAGAGGGCGAGGTACAGGTACTGGCCCAGGAGGATGAGCCCAAAGGCCAGGAGAATACAGAGGGTAATGGCCACGCCCCGGCTGGCCACCACCATGGAAAGAAAGGTGTACAGCGCCGCGCACACCCAGGTAGTTGCCAGGGCCAAGAGAACGTAGAGCATGATCTTCCCCGGCCCGGCGTTTTGGAACCAGCCAAGCAGGGGGACACCTACGCACAGCCCAGTGACCACAGCCGCCAGGCAGGCCGCCGTACCGTACAGGCAGTTTACCGTCAGGTTCGCCAAGTAGATTTGAGGCCGGGTGCGGCCTACTATCAGTTTGTTGCGCAGTGCGCCGTCGCCGTATTCCGAACTCAGGAACAGGGGGCAGAACACTGCTGCGGAGACGATATTCGCATTGATGAACTGGAAAAAGTACAGATCGAGCTGGGAAAAGCCAGGGCCCAGCTGTACACGGTAGGTGTTGTAATATACGTAGGCCATGACCAAAGCGGTAAGGGCCAGCAGAATGTAGAACAGCTTGCTGCGGACCATGCGGAACAGTCCCACGGAAAGCAAATTACGCATCCCGCTCACCCCCCACCAGGTTGATAAAGTAGCTCTCCAGGCTCTCGTCCCGCTCCTTGAGGGAGAGGAGCTGGCAGCCCTTCTGGCTCAGGGCATCCACCAGCTGGGTGACGTTCACCTGCTGGTAGATGTCCACCTGGTTATCCTCGGCCACGGCGTAGGGCAGGCCCAGCTGGTCCAGCACAAGGCACAGGGCGTGGGCGTCGGTGACAGTGGCCCGCAAACACTTCCGGCAGGCGGCCTCTACCTCCTGGGCGGTGACCTGCCGCACCAGCTGGCCCCCGTCCAAAAAGCCGTAGTGGGTGGCCAACTTCGCCAGCTCGTCCAATATGTGGGAGGAGATGAGCACCGTGATCTGCCGCTCCCGGTTGAGCTGTAAGATCAGCTCCCGCATCTCCACGATGCCCTGGGGGTCCAGGCCGTTGGTGGGCTCGTCCAGCACCAGGAAGTCCGGGTCGCCGCACAGTGCCACGGCGATGCCCAGCCGCTGCTTCATGCCCAGGGAGAAGTGCCCGGCCTTTTTCTTCCCGGTATTTGACAGGCCCACCAGCTCCAATAGCCCGTCGATGCCTTTGTCCTCCGGCAGGCCCAGCACCCGGTACTGGAGCTTCAGGTTCTGCTCTGCGGTCATGTCCGGGTAGAGGGAGGGGGTCTCCACCACCGCGCCCATCCGCCGCCGTGCCCGGTGGAGGGCCTTGTCCCCCAGCCGCGCCCCGTACAGGGTGTAGTCCCCGGCGGTGGGCTCCTGCAGGCCGCAAATCACCCGGATGAGGGTGGTCTTGCCCGCGCCGTTTTTGCCCACCAGGCCGTAGATGGCCCCTCTGGGTACGTTCATGTTTACGTTTTCCAGGGCGGTAAAGCGCCGGTAGCGCTTGCACAGCCCATGGGTTTGCAACACTGCTTCCATGTGTGATACCTCCTTGCGGTTTGGTACCATGTTACCAGGGAATGGTCAAGAAACCGGCAAAGAAAAGGGTCAAGATTTCGTCAAGATTTGGGTTCCCCCAGCAGGAACCCAATGCCCCACACCGACTGGATGCAGTCCCCGGCCCCGGCGTCCCGCAGCTTTTTCCGCAGGTTGCTCACGTGCTGCTTGAGAGAACTCTCGGTGCAGTCCGGGGTGTCCCGGCTGATGGAGTCTAAAATCACCGACTTGGCCACCGCCCGCCCCTGGTTTTGCAGCAGCAGCTTTAGCAGGGCGTATTCCGTCCGGGTCAGGTGGACGGGAGCGCCGCCCACCGTGACCTGGCGGCTGGTCTCGTCCAATTCCAGGCCCTCCCACCGCAGCACCGGGGAGCGGGGCGTCCGGCGCTCCCGCAGCCGCACTTGGATGCGGGCCAGCAGCTCGGGGATCTCAAAGGGTTTGGTCACATAGTCCGCCGCCCCGCCCAGGAGCAGCTTCACCTTGTCCTCCACCCCGGCCTTGGCGGTGAGGACAATCACCGGCACGCCGGCGAGATGGGGCAGCACCTCCTCTCCGGAGAGCCCGGGGAGCATGAGATCCAGCAGGGCCAGGTCGGGCTTTTCCCGCTGGAAAAGGTACAGGGCCTCGGTGCCGGAATAGGCCCGGCGCACAATGTAGCCCGCTTTGGTCAGGACCTCCTCCAGCAGGTTGCCGATGGGCAGGTCGTCCTCGATAACGGCGATGGTGTTCACAGCGCTCCCTCCTTTCCTATCAGGGTAGCGGAGTTTTGCCCGGTTGTCAAGGGCAGGCGACTGGGAACGCGCCGTCAAATTCACCGACCTTTGGGTGAAAATTTACCTATTTTCACGGTTGATTTTCCGGTGAAATTTATTATAATGTTATCAAATGCAACCGAATTTCGTTTGGGAGGTACTGCTGTGAAAGAATTTGTGATGAACAAAACATCCCCCATTGTGGAGACCGGGAAAGGCAAGCTGCGTGGTTTCCGCTACGACGGGGTGGACCACTTCTACGGCATCCGCTACGCCAAGGCCAAGCGGTTCCAGATGCCCGAGCCCGTCGCCCCCTGGGAGGGGGTAAAGGACGCGGGCAGCTATGGGATGATCTGCCCGGTGCTCTCCGAGCCCATGCCCACCGGCGAGGTGATGATCCCCCACCGGTTCTGGCCCAGCTCCGAACACTGCCAGTACCTGAACGTCTGGACCGACGCCTGTGACCCTGCCGCCAAAAAGCCGGTGTTGTTCTGGATTCACGGGGGCGGGTATGCCGCCGGCTCCTCCATCGAGCAGGTGTCCTACGACGGCTTCAATCTGGCGAAAAAAGACGGCGTGGTGGTGGTCACGGTAAACCACCGGCTCAACGCCTTTGGCTATCTGGACATGTCCGACTTCGGTGAGAAGTATTGGAACAGCGTGAACGTGGGCATGGCCGACCTGGTGGAGGCCCTCCGCTGGGTAAAGGAGAATATCGCGGCCTTTGGCGGCGACCCAGAGAACGTCACCATCTTCGGCCAGTCCGGCGGCGGAGCCAAGGTTACCGTGCTGGGGCAGATCCCCGAAGCCGAGGACCTGTTCCAGAAGATGATCGTCATGTCCGGCGTTATCCCCGCCGGGGATTTTGACTCCACCTGCTCCCCCAAGGAGCTGGTGCTGGAGATTTTGCAGGCCCTGCAGATCGACGAAAAGGACGCTGAGAAGCTGGAGAAGGTGCCTGTGCCCCAGTTTATCTGGGCGGTGAACAAAGCCTGCGCCGCCCTGGAGCGCCAGGGCAAGCGGGTCAACTGGTCCCCCCAGCCCAACAAGTACTATACCTGCGACCCCCTGGCCGGGGACTTCTCCGCCTCCTCCCTGAAAAAGCCCACCATGGTGGGCAGCGTTATCGCGGAGTTTACCGCCTTCGCCCCCCAGGGCGAGCGGTTGAGCCTGCCGGTGCCGGAGCGGGAGGCCCTGGTCAAGGCCCACTTCGGCGAGGAGGGCGGCCAGAAGGTGCTGGAGGCCTTCCGCAAGGCTTTCCCCCACACCAACGAGGCCTTCGCCCCCGACTACGACCTGTTCTTCCTGCCCGCCACCCTGGAATACACCGCCAAGAAGGCCAAGGAGGCCAGCGCCCCGGTGTACAACTACCTGTTCGCCAAGGTGTTTGACTTCGACGGGGGACGGCCGGCCTGGCACTGCTCCGACATCCCCTATTTCTTCCACAACGGCGCCCTGGTGCCTATCTGCCAGCAGGAGAACGGGGACATGCTGGACGCTGTGATGAGCGGGGCGTTTGTCAATTTCGCCCGCACCGGCGACCCCAACTGCGACGGCCTGCCCCAGTGGGACAAGTGCGCAGAGGGCAAGCTGGTCACCATGGTGTTTGACGACACCTGCGAGGCCAAGGTGAACCTCCACGACGAGCTGCTGCCCCTGGCGCAGGCCTATAAGCCCGCCTTTGTGCCCCAGCCCAAACCCGCGGAGGACGAGGACGAAGAGGGCGGCAGCGCCTGGGTCTTTTAAGAGAAACGGCCGGGACCACCGGTTTGGCAGCAGGCGAAAGGCCAGGTCATGGACCCGGCCTTTCCCGCGCTTCCGGCGGGAGGAGGAAAATTCCCCCCACGCCTTTACGGCGGCGGCCCGGTCCGGTATAATGGGGGTAATGGATGCGCCGCGGCGGCCCTGCCCCCGCGGAAAAGTCTGGACCAAGGAGGCATACCATGAAATTTGCGGCGGTAGGCAGCAACTGCATCGACTACTATGAAAATCTGGACGGGGGAACGGCCTTCCCCGGCGGAGGCCCGGTGAACATGGCGGTGTACGCCGCCCGGCTGGGGGCCCAGAGCGCCTATGTGGGCCCGGTGGGCAGCGACCCGTTCGGGGATCTGCTGCGCAGGGCGGTGGCGGAAAAAGGGGTGGATGTGTCCCGCCTGCGTCAGAAGCCGGGCAAGACCGCCGTCACCCAGGTGCTGCTGGAGGACGGCGACCGGGTGCTGGGGGACTACGACGAGGGGGTGCTGGCGGACTACCGCCTGAGCCCGGAGGACCTGGCTTTCCTCCAGGGGTTCGACGTGGTGGTGTGCGACCTGTGGGGCAAGGTGGGCGGCCAGTTCCGGGAGTTGCGGGCCCGGGGCGTGCCCACGGCTTTCGACGGGGCGGACCGGCCGGAGGACCCGGCCTGCCAGGAGGCGCTGCCCTATACGGACTACCTGTTCTTCTCCGCCCGGGAGGACACCCCCGCCCTGCGGCGGCAGATGCAGGGCTACGCCGCCCAGGGCCCCAAACTGGTCACCGCCACCCTGGGGGAGCGGGGCAGCCTGTGCTGGGACGGGGAGCGGTTCCACAGCTTTGGCGTGGCGCCCTGCCCCCAGGTGGTGGATACCCTGGGAGCGGGGGACAGCTACATCGCCGGGTTTTTGGTGGCCTACGCCCAGGGGCAGCCTATCGAGGCGGCCATGGAGGCCGGCGCCCGGAGCGCCTCGGAAACGCTGGGCTATTTCGGGGCATGGTAACAGGATTGGAGAAAGGAGCGAGAAAGATGGCATATCAAGGGACAGCGCTGTGGCGGGAGCAGGAGGGCCCCTGCCTGCGGAATTTCAACGAGGGGAAAGCGGTGGACAGCGTCAACGGGGCGTTGGCCCTGCGCCCCCAGATTGAGCGGATCGTGGACCAGCTGTGGGAGGAGGGCTTCGACGGCATCTGGTACATGGGCATCGGGGGCACCTGGGCCTCGGCGCTGCAGGCGGAGGTGTACCTGCGGGGCAGGACCGCCCTGCCTGTGTACGCGGAAAACGCCGCCGAGTTCCTCACCACGGGGAACCGGCGGTTCACCAGCCGGTCGGTGCTGGTGTACTCCTCGGTCTCCGGGAACACCAAGGAGATGGTGGAGCTGGTGGACAAGGTGAAGGCCCTGGGCGCCAGGGTGGTCGCCTTTATCGACACCCCCGGCTCGGCCCTCACCCAGCCGGGGAAGTGGGACCACCTAATCTGCTACCCCCAGAACGAGCAGCTGAAATTCTACATGGTGGCAAATTACCTGCTGTACAAAAACGGGGAGTTCCCCGACTATGACCAGTACAACCGGGAGATGGAGGCCCACCTGGCCCAGGACCTGGCGGACATTGAGAAAGAGTGCGACGCCTGGGCCTATGATTACGCCAAAAAGAAGGCAGCCTTCGCAAAGGAGCGCCCGGACCTGCCTCACTACTTCATCGGCGCGGGGAACCAGTACGGGGCCACCTATTCCTACGCCATGTGCTACTGGGAGGAGCAGCTGTGGCTCCGGACAAAGTCCATCAGCTGCGGCGAGTTCTTCCACGGGATGCAGGAGATCATCGTGGCGGACACCCCGGTGACCCTCTTTTTGGGGGAGGACGAGCAGCGTCCCCTGGGGGAGCGGGTGGCCAGGTTTTTGCCGAAAGTCTGCGGCAACTACACCATCATCGACACGAAAGAGCTGCCCATGCCCGGCATCAGCCCGAAGTTCCGGGGGAGCCTGTCCCACCTGATGATGCACGGGGTGAACAACCGGGTGGACGCCTACCTGGAGCTGTTTTTGCGCCACCCCCTGTCCATCCGGCGGTATTACCGGCAGTTCGATTATTGAGGCGTATTATAGAAACATCGCGGAAAAGGCCGGGTCGTCGACCCGGCCTTTTGCTGTGGCGGCAGACAGCGGTCACTGGGGAAACGCCTGCTGCATCTTTTGCCGGAACAGCTCTGCGGCAGGGGAGAGGGGACGCCTTTTTTCCCAAATCACACTGAGTTCCGCTTCCAGCTTCGGCGCCATGGGGCGGAAGCACAAAGGGCTTTCTGGGGAGGCGTCCACCCGGCGGCCGATGGTGAGGGCGTACCCCATGCCGGCCTCCACCAAGAGGGAAGCGTTATATACCAGGTTGAACGTGGCGGCGATGCGGAGCTCCGAAAAAGCGGGGCCGAACCAGGCCTGAAACTCATTGTTGGGCTCCCTCCTGGCGATCTGCTGGGAGACCAGCAGGGGCTCGTGGAGCAGGTCCTCCCGGCGGATGGCCTCTTTTTGGGCCAGGGGGCTGTCCTTGCGCATGAGGACCCACCACTGTTCCCTCTCCGGCAGGACCAGTTTGTCATACTTCTCCAAGGAGTAGGGGGAGATCAACACGCCAAAATCGATGAGGCCCCTTTCCAGCCGTTCCGTTACGTAGAAGCTGTTGCCGCTTTGCAGGTGGAACCGCACCTGGGGATGTTCTGTCTGGATGCTTTGGGCGATCTCTGCCAGCAGGTGCAGCACGTGGGTCTCGCCACAGCCAATGTACACGTCCCCGGTGATAGGTCCTGCCGGGGCGGAAAACTCGGCCAAAGTTTTGTCGGCCAGGGCGACAATCTCCTCGGCCCGCTGGCAGAACCGCATCCCCTCGGCGGTAAGGTCCACCCGGTGGCTCTTCCGCTGGAGCAGCTTCTGCCCCAATTCCTCTTCCAGGTCCGGGATCTGCAGGGAGAGGGAGGGCTGGGTCAGATGCAGGGAGTTG
>ENA-UONY01001197-UONY01001197.1-human-gut-metagenome-genome-assembly--contig:-CS9-NODE-1197-length-23472-cov-4.363753_pt1 | contig 23472 bp, 17 predicted proteins | sample MGYA00242465_ERZ724012 | MGnify/ENA metagenome assembly ERZ724012 | reverse complement strand
CTCTGGGCTGTATCCTGAAGATATCGGGCCAGGAACCGGTACTGGTTACCTAGGGCCATCTGCCCCTCCTGCAGCCGGGCCCGGCACTGACGCCGCAGACGGAGGCCGGACAAGGCCCCATTGATTGACTCCAGAAAGGCCTCCGGACGGCGGCACCGGTCCAGGAAGACCGGAGGCAGGTCCTCCGGGGCAATGTAACGCTGGTCCAGAAGCCGAGGGGCAGCCCCACTCAGCAGCTCATAAGTCTGCTCTGCCTCCCGGTTCCAGCAGGTCTCCCATCGGGTGCAGCTCCGGCACACCGTATTGGCCGCCTGGTCATATAAAGCAGCCGTGTCCTGGGAGGCCGCTCCGGGCAGATCCTGGCTCAGGAGCTCCTGGAGGTACTCCAGCACTCCGGCAGCCGTCTCCAGGCGGCTTGCCGCTTCCTGGGGCGGAGCAGCCACTGCCGTGCTTCCGGCCCGGGTCGGAAGCAGCCCCGCAGCCACCCCCCCAACTCCCAGTCCCAGAAGCACATGGGGATCAAAGGTCCCCACGACATACATGGCAGGCAGGGACCACAGGACCGGGCACAGGAAGGGCAGCATCCGGCCCCTTCTAGCCACCAGGGATCCACTCAGAAAGCCTGCGCAAAGCGCAGGTGTCACCGGTACCGGGGTAATCCGGGACAGATCCACCGCCAGCCCGCACAGCGCCGCCATAGGCAGTCCCCCTGTCCCCATCCCCATACAGGTGAGGAAGGCCGCGGACGCCAGACCCAGGTCCAAAACCCGGAACCAAATCATCTGACACAGGCCCAGAACCACCATAGCCCCGGCGCAGGCATCTGCCAATGTCCCCCGTTGTGCTCGCACCTGCCGGAACACAGCGGCGGAGCCAGCCGCACAGCCCACACGCAATAAAAAACCGACAAAACCCGCGCTGTCCACAATCCCCCGGGCCAGGAGAAACACCAGGCCCAAAACCGCCGTCATGGCCCCACACAGTGCCGGCAGGAACCAAGTCCGCCGCCGCAGCTCTGTCCCGGCAAACAGGGCTGTAGCCAATAGTCCCGCCACCACGCCGGCCAGGGGCTCCAGACAGGCCTCCGGTCCCCAAAACAGAAGATATCCGGCACAGCTGCCTCCCGCAGCAGCCAGCACCGTCCAATCCGCCTCCAGCCCCACCAGAAAGCCCAGGGCCAGAGGAAGCGGCGTACTGCCCGAGGCGGCTGCGGAAAGCACAAAAGCCAGCAGCCCCGCCCGTCCGCATTGCGCAATCCTCCGAACCCAAGGCATGTCCGCCAGAGCCCGGATCTCCCGCCGCAGAGTCCGCCGGGGCGCCGGCGCCCGGGTTGGATTTTTCATGGAGCAACGCCTCCAGTCAGGTTTTCTTAGATTTTACCACGGCCACCCAGCGGTTTCTGTCGGGAAAAGGCGGCAAAATTTGGAAAAGAATTCTCACCTGAACAGGCTTTCCATGATCTCCGGCCTATGGAGGGGCATCTCAAAAACTCATCATTGACAAACCTAGAAAAATTCTTCACGTCCTTCCCAACGAGAAACAGTAATAAAAAAATACTGCGGCGCTTCCACATCCAGAGAAAGCGCCGCAGCATTTTATGTTTCCATTACCGGCAAGCTTCTATCAGCTCCCGGAACACCGGGAGGCTTCTTTGAATCATGTCATAGGAGACGCAGTAGCAGATCCGGAACCAGCCCGGGCAGTCGAAGCCGGTGCCGGGGACCAGGAGGAGGTTTTTCTTCTTGGCCATTTCCGAAAAGGCCAGGTCGTCTCCATTGGGGGCCTGGATAAACAGGTAGAAGGCACCGTCAGGGCTGGCCATGCGGTAGCCCATCTCCGTGAGGCTCTCCTGGAGGGCCTTCCGGTTCCGGTCATAGGCCGCCAGATCCGGCCGCAGGTGGGCGCAGCGGGCGATGACCTTCTGCCACAGGGAGGGGGCGCAAACGTGACCGCCTGCCCGGGCGGCTCCCGCCACAGCAGCGTACAGCTCCTGGCTATCTGCGGCTCGGTCGGGCACGCAAATGTAGCCGATGCGCTCGCCGGGCAGGGACAGAGATTTGGAATAGGAGTAGCAGACAATGGTATTGTCATACAGGTTGGGGATGAACGGCACCTCCACTCCACCGTAGACCAGCTCCCGGTAGGGCTCGTCAGCCAGGATATAGATGGGATGGCCGTACTCCTCTCCCTTCCGGGTGAGCAGCTGCCCCATAGCCCGGATGGTTTCCGCCGTGTACACCGTGCCGGCGGGGTTGTTGGGAGAATTCACAATGACTGCCTGGGTATGGGGGGTAATGGCCTGCTCCAGGGCCTCCAGATTGACCTGGAAATGCTCTGTATCAGCCGGAACCACCACCAGGTTGCCCCCTGCCGCTTTCGCAAAGGGACGATACTCGGGGAAGAAAGGAGCAATGGCCACAAACTCCGCCTCCGGCGTTGCGGACAGTGCCCGCATAATGGCAATGAGTCCGGGGGCTGCGCCGCAGCAGATAAACAGGTTTTCCGGCCGGATGCCAGCACCATAACGGTCATTCAGGTCTGCCGCAATGGCACTCCGGGTCTCCATATCTCCCAAGGCGGAGGTATAGCCATGGACCCGAATGCTGTCCATGTCCCGGAGGATCTCCACCACGGCCTCATTCACCTGGGGTGGGGAGGGGATGGAGGGGTTGCCCAGGCTGTAGTCATAGACGTTCTCCGGCCCCACTACCTTGGCCTGCTGCAGGCCATACTCAAACAGATCCCGGATCACCGAACGATTGGCGCCCAGGGCCCACATTTCTTTCGATACCATGCAAATGCCTCCTGGTTTTTAGATTTGTCTTCATTCAGAGAGTCCGTATGGCGGAATTCCGCCATACGGACTGATGCATTCTTACTGCTTCTGGGCCGCTTCCAGACCGGCGCGATAGGCGCGCAGGTTCAGGTCCAGGAACTTGGGCGGAACCGTGTCACGAATCACGCCTTCCCAGTCAATCTCCTCCAGCTTCAGCACATGGGTCAGCGCGCCGAAGAGGACGATGTTCATGCACTTGGCGCTGCCCAGAGACATGGCAATGTCCGCAGCCTTTAGGGAGAAGACCTGGAAGGAGTTCTGCATGGCCTCCAGGCAGCCGGCAGGATACTCGAACTGGCCGGCGGCGATGGTCGCCGAGGCAATCTCATAATCGTTGATGACGGCCACGCCATCGGGCTTCAGGAAGTTGGCATAGCGCACAGCCTCCATCTTCTCAAAAGCCACCATATAGTCCGCAGCGCCGTCGCCAATGAGGGGGGAATACACCTTCTCGCCCCAGCGGACCTGGGTGGAAACGGAGCCGCCCCGCTGGCTCATGCCGTGAACCTCGGACATTTTCACATCATATCCGGCCCGCATCAGGCCGTTTACCAGGACCTTGGCCGTCAGGATGGCGCCCTGACCGCCGACGCCCACCAGAAGAATGCTCTTTACTTCGCTCATGGTCTCACTCCTTTCTCGAAATCGCGCCCACCGGGCAAACCTGAGCGCAAACGGTGCAGCCCACGCACAGGGTCGGGTCGATGGTGCTCTTGCCGTCCTTCACGCAGACTGCCGGGCAGCCCACCTTCAGGCATTTCTTACAGCCGATGCACTTATCAGTATCCACCACGCACTGACCGATGTCATGCTTGATCCGCTTAATGAGCAGGCACGGCCGCCGGGTGATGATGGCGGCGGGAACCGTGGAGGCCAGAGCATCGTCCACCGCCTTCTGCATAGCCTTCAAATCCTGGGGATCCACAATGATCACATTCTGGAAGCCCATGGACTGGAGAACATCTTCAATTCGAATGGCTTCGGCAATGTCTCCCTGGAGGGTGTAGCCGGTGCCGGGGTTATCCTGGTGGCCGGTCATGCCGGTGATGGAGTTGTCCAGGACCACGGGAATCATATTGCCCTTGTTATAGATAATTTCCGCCGCGCCGGTCATGCCGGAGTGGAAGAAGGTGGAGTCGCCTACCACACCGAAGACCTTCTTGCTCGTTTCGCCGGAGACCTCGAAGGCCTTGCTCATGCCCATAGCCACGGTAAAGCCGCCGCCCATGCACACCACGGAGTCCAGAGCGTTCAGGGGAGCCGCACAGCCCAGGGTGTAGCAGCCGATGTCGCCGCCCACCACAAAATTCTTGTTTTTGGACATGGTGTAGAAGAAGCCTCTGTGGGGGCAGCCGGGGCACAGGACGGGAGGACGGGGCACCGCTTCCACAGAAACCGCCTTGGTCTCAGGCTCCTTGCCAAAGACCCGCTGGGCCAGGAGCTGAGGATTCAGCTCATACAGAAGCCCTGTGAGCTCCTTGCCCACGCACGCAATACCGGCGGCCTTGATCTGCTCTTCCATGAAGGGGTCCAGCTCCTCCATGACGTAAAGCTTCTCCACCTTGGCGGCAAACTCCCGGATAAGCTCCATGGGCAGGGGGTTGGTGAGGCCCAGCTTCAGGAAGGAAGCATCCTCGGGGAAGACCTCCTTGGCATACTGGTATGTAATGCCAGCAGTGACCACACCGATTTTGGAGCCATTCAGCTCCATCTTGTTGAGGGGACAGGTGCGGCCAAACTCGGCCAGCTCTGTCATTTTCTTCTCTACCGTGGCGTGGTTCCGGTATGCGTTGGCAGGGGTGCTGACCCGGCTGGCGATGTTCCGGGTGAAGGGCTCATAGGGCACTTCCTTCCGGTCGGAGAACTCTACCAGGCTCTTGGAATGGCACACCCGGGTGGTAACCCGGTACAGAACCGGAATATGCCACTGCTCGGAAATTTCAAAGGCGGCCTTCATGAAGTCCACGCACTCCTGAGAGTCCGAAGGCTCCACCATAGGCAGCCGGGCAGCCCGGGCATAGTGCCGGTTGTCCTGCTCGTTCTGGGAGGAGTGCATAGAGGGGTCGTCAGCGGAGACAATGACGAAGCCACGGTCCACCCCGTTGTAGGCGGCGGTGAAAATGGGGTCTGCCGCCACATTAACGCCCACGTGCTTCATCGCCGTGAGGCTCCGCACGCCGCCCAGGGCAGCGCCAATGGCCACTTCCGTCGCCACCTTCTCATTGGGGGCCCACTCGCAGTACAAGCTGTCCTTGTACTGGGGCAGGTTTTCAAAGATTTCCGTACTGGGCGTGCCGGGATAAGCCGAGCACACCTTGACGCCTGCTTCATAGGCGCCTCTTGCCGCGGCCTCGTTGCCGGAAAGCAAGTGTTTCATGGAGAATCCCACCTTTCAAAATATATATAATTTTGAGCTTACTGGTTTTATATTTGGCTTTCCCGGAGCATATTCGCTTCAATCAGCCGGTAGACACGCTCCGCATCGGGGATGTTTACCAGCGCCGTGCGGTTCTGGTAGTCCCGGCGGTAGGAACCCCGACGGTAACAGGCCTGGGGCTCAGAGAGGTAGACCGTTCCCTCGCCATTGGATTTCACATGCTTCTCCAGGACGGGGATCTGTTGGTAGGTCACAAATTTGGCGCCGCTGTGCTCCATCAGAATCACCCGTTTGCTGGTGACGCCATAATAGGTCCGCTTCTGCTTCCAGGCCGCGTGGAAAAATCGACCGATCACCATGTACAGCCCCATCAAAATAAAGGGCACGCCCCACAGTGTAAAGAGAACCGGCGCCCCAGTGCGGATAACGGAGGACTCCCAAAAAACGGCAAAGCCACACCACAGCAGACTGAAGGGAATCATAAATCCATCGCCGGGCTGGAGGTGTATGCCAGGCATCGGACCACCCTCCCACAGGAGGCATTCCCCCGGCTGCAGCATCCGTTTCAGCTGCGCAGATTTGTCACCGTCCACAGGTCTCACACCTTCCCTGCCGTAACCGCGCCCAGCGCAATGGAGGCCAGCTTACTTTCGGCGCTGTCGGCCCGGGACACCAGGACCACAGGAACCTTAGCCCCCAGGATGATGCCTGCGTTCTTGGCCCCACCGAACAGGCTCATAGCCTTGCCAATGCCGTTACCCACCTCGTAGGTAGGAACCAGGAGGATGTCCGCCTGCCCGGCGCCAGGGGCGGAGAAATGCTTGTGGCGGCAGGCCGCCTCACTTACGGCCAGGTCCAGCCCCACGGGGCCGCAAACCTGCATCCCATAGGGCTCCCACCGCTGGGTCATCTCCGTCAGGGCCTTGGCATCCAGGTTGGACTGGACCTTGGGGTTCACAACCTCTGCCCCGCAGACGCAGGCGGCATTCATCCTCTCATAGCCCAGAGCCCGGAGCACCCGGGCGGCATTTTCCAGAATCTCCACCTTCTTATCCAAATCGGGGAAGGTGTTCATCCCGCCATCGGTGAGAGCCAGCATCTTGTGCCCCGGCGCTTCATAAAGCATCACATGGCTGATGAGCCGGCCAGTGCGCAAGCCGGTGTCCCGGTCGATCACCGCCCGCATCAGGTCCCCGGTGCCCAAAAGGCCCTTCATCAGGAAGTTGGCGCGGCCCTCCCGCACCTCCGCCACCGCCAAGGCGGCGCACTGCGCGTCGGAATCCGCCTCCACCAGGGCGTAATCTGCCGGGTTTTCTCCCAGGCCCTGGAGAATTTCCCGGATTTTCTCTCCGTGACCGGTGAGTACCGCCTGGGCAATCCCCGCCCGGCGGGCCTGGGCCACCGCCTCCAGCACATCCCGGTCATGGGCCGCCGCAACGGCAATGGTCCGCTTCTCCGGGCTGGCTGCCGCAGCCTGTAAAATTGCGGAAATGGTATTGAGCATATGTATCCCCCTTCTTCAATCTGTCGATGGACTTCTATCAATTATGGATAGACCTTCGCCTGCTCCCCGTGGAGCACCCGCAAGGCCCCCTCCGCCAGGGAGCGCATCTCCTCCTCGCCAGGCAGGCGGAGGACCGGAGCTAGGTTCCCCACATAGTCCGTAATGGCCTGGGTGAACCGGTCGGAATAAGCCATGCCGCCGGTGTAGACAATGGCGTCCACTTTGAATTTCAAAACTGCGGCCATAGCGCCAATGTCCTTGGCCAGCTGGTAGGCCATGGCGTCGAAGACCATGCGGCAATCTGGGTCGTTTTCCTCAAAAGCCCGGCGCTCCACCTCGCGAAAATCCTTGGTGCCCACATAGGAGTAGGCCCCGGCTTCAGAGCCCAGACGTTTTTTCACCTCTTGCTTGGTGAGGCCAGAGAAGCACAGGTTGATCATAGCATTCACCGGCAGGCTCCCGGCCCGGTCCATGCCAAAGGCACCTTCATCCTTGACATTGAAATCATCCACAGCCAGCCCATTCTCATGGGCTGCTACGGAAACGCCGCCACCCATGTGGATGACAATGAGCCGGGCCTCTTCGTAGGTCTTTCCCAGAAGCTTGGCCGCTTTCCGGGCAATGGATTTCTGGTTGAGGGCGTGGAAAAAGCTCTCCCGCTGCATCCCCTTGTAGCCGGTCACATGGGCCACAGGCGTCATTTCATCCACACAAACCGGGTCTACAAAGAAGGAGGGAATCCCCGCCATATCTCCCAGCTCCCGGGCCAGGAGAACCCCCAGATTGGAGGCATGCTCCCCATAGGGAGGGTCCAGCACATCGGCAATGGCCTGATCAGACACTGCATAGGTCCCGGAGGGAATGTGCCGCAGAAGGCCGCCCCGGCCACAGACGGCGTCAAAATCTGTCATCTGGTAACCGGCTTTCTCCACCGTCTCCAGAATGAGCTTCTTCCGGAAGGGGCCCTGATCAATCACATGGGTAAAAGGCGCCAAATCCGCCGCATCATGGACCAGGTTTGTCTTAAACACTTCGTTTTCTTCTTCAAAGATCGAAATCTTTGTGGAGGTTGCTCCTGGATTGAGCACCAAAACCTTCATAAAAATCCTCCCAACGTCTGATTTTGCCCGTTAGGCACGGACATCTATATGTTTCTGATTTGTATGACCAAAGAGCGGGAAGTATGATGTTTACCAGGTTCATCTTATCATGCTGAAAAACCCATGTCAACCATCCTGCAAAAATTCTCCGCCCAGAAAGTCAAATTTTTGTGCATCTCGCCTCCCCCTTCTTGCAAAGGGTCCCCGGTTTCCCTGCTGCAAGCCAGATAATCTCTATCATATAGCAAAAAATATATTTGCAAATCTGATGTCTACAACCCAAAGTGATAACCGCCTACCCGGGGGAAGGTGCCGAGCGAAGTGATGCGGATGGCAAACAAATCGGCCACCCTTTCTCTTTCGGGTTGGCCGATTTGCCTGTACACAGTATTTTGGGATCTTTGCTTTTGCTCAAATGTTCTGCCTCAGCTGCGACTTACCGTCAGCAATAAAAATCCTTAATCTTCTTGGCCCGGCTGGGGTGGCGCAGCTTGCGAATGGCCTTGTTTTCAATCTGGCGGATTCGCTCTCGGGTGACGCCAAAAATCTGGCCCACCTCTTCCAAGGTATGGGTCCGGCCATCGTACATGCCAAAGCGCATCCGCAGTACATCCGCCTCCCGGTCCGTGAGGGTCCCCAGAATTTCCGACAGGGCCTCTGCCAGCAGGGCGTTGGAGGTGGCGTCGGCAGGTCCCGGGGTGTTGTCATCCTCTACAAAGGAGCCGATGGTGGTGTCTTCCTCATCGCCCACCGGCGTATCCAGGCTCAGGGTATCCGCTGCCGTACGGTTGGCCTCGATGATCTTCTCCACCGGCAAGTTCAGCTCCTTGGCGATTTCCTCCATAGTGGGCTCCCGGCCCAGCTCCTGCACCAGCTTCCGGTTGCAGCGGGTCGCCTTATTGATGACCTCCACCATATGCACCGGTACCCGGATGGTCCGGGCTTGATCGGCAATGGCACGGGTAATGGCCTGCCGGATCCACCAGGTGGCATATGTAGAGAATTTGTTTCCCTTTGTCCAGTCAAATTTGTCCACAGCCCGGATGAGACCGGTGTTGCCCTCCTGGATCAGGTCCAGAATGTGCAGGCCCCGGCCGGAATACTTCTTCGCGATGGAGACCACCAGACGGAGGTTGGCTTCCGTCAGCTTATCCTTGGCCACCTTGTCCCCGGAGGCCACCCGCTTGGCCAGCTCCACTTCCTCGTCGGCAGACAGGAGCTTCACCTGGCCAATTTCCTTCAGGTACATGCGAACCGGATCGTCCAGGTTATACTCGGCGGCTAAATCCACCGGGTCCACCAGCTCCTCTTCCTCCACCTCACCCAGGTTTATTTCCCCAGTCAGGTCGTCTCCCACCGGGGGCAGAGCATCATCCAGGTCCAAATCCAGTTCCAAATCCGCCCCCACAATTTGAATCCCCAAGGTGTCAAACTTTTCATAAATTTCTTCAATTTTTTCTGGAGAAATGTCCAGCTTTTCCAATTCTGCGTTCAGCTCTGAAGCCCGGAGCATGCCCTCTTTACGGCCCTTGGCAATCAGAGACTGTAACACGGTATAGGACTCTTCGCCTGCCTTTGCGGGCTTTTTTCCGTTGCTCATAAAACGCACTTCCTCCACATGGATGTAATTTCGGCGGTCCCACGCCGCCATCCTGACTATATCCTGATTTTTGCAAAATGACAAGGGCAAAATCCTGGGAATTTACCCATTTCTCCCGGTAATTTTCCACTGGCAGCCAGGAGGAACCGGGAAACCGTCAGGCTTCGCCTGTTTCCTCAGCAGAGTTTTCCCCGTCTTCTGACTTCTCATACGCAGGTTCTGTCGCCTCAATGGGATGCAGCGTCACCTCACAGCGGTGGATCGAGGTGCCCACCGCGTAAAATTTCTCTTCGTAATCGGTCATAATCCCCACAGGCCCGTGTTCATGCAGGTTCCAGGTCACCGCCTGAAGGGGGAAGTCCAAAGCCTGAAATTCCTCCAGCGAAAACTGGAACAGGGGGGCGTTGTCGGTTTTGAAATGAATCTGCCCGCCTGGCGTCAAAACCCGGCTGTACTTCTCCAGGAAACTGCGGTGGGTCAGCCGCCGCTTGGCATTTTTCTTCCGGGGCCAGGGGTCGCAGAAATTGATGAACATGCCGTCCAGCTCGCCGGGAGCAAAGCACGCCTCAATCCGCGCCACATCGATATCCACAAAGAATACGTTCCGCAGCCCCATCTCCCGGGCCTTCTCCATGGCCACCACCATGGCGTCCGGCACCCGCTCCATGGCGATGAGGAGCATATCCGGATTGGCGGCAGCCGTCTCCACCGTAAACCGCCCCTTACCGCAGCCCACCTCAACCCACAAAGCCTTACAGGAGGGCGCCAGATCCCGCCAGTGGCCAGGCATAGCCTCCGGCTCCCGGACCCACCAGTCCGCGCACCGCTCCATTCGCGGCGCCAAATTTGGCTTTTTTCTCATTCGCATGGCACATTCCTCCTACAGGGCAAATTAAAGCAATTTATTATAGCAAAAACCGCACCGGGAGTCAAAAGAAATTTCCGTTTTTCAAAAAGTGCGGAAGTACCGCATGAAACGCACGGCGAGGGAGCGCCGGTGCAGCTTGGAGAGCAGCAACTTAAATTGATAACCTGCCTGTCTGTCCACTCAATTCCACGCCACGGATCCTTCCTGGAACAGGCTTTCCACCCGGGTCCGCAGGCAGGCGGCTTCTGGGGTATCGGCGTCTCCGTACTGGTCAATCCACTGAGCCGCCGCCGCCTGGGCCTGCTGCAGGAGGTTCACATCCATGGAAAGGTTGGCGGCGCGGAAGGTGGGCAATCCGTGCTGCCGGTGGCCAAAAAAGTCCCCCGGTCCCCGGAGTTGCAAATCCTCCTCGGCAATGCGGAAGCCGTCCCCGGTTTTACACAGGGTCTTCAGCCGGGCTTGGGTATCCGGGTTGCGGTTATTGGACAGAAGGATGCAGTAGCTCTTGGCCTGTCCCCGGCCCACACGGCCCCGCAGCTGGTGCAGCTGGCTGAGGCCAAAGCGGTCGGCGTCCTCCACCACCATCACTGTGGCGTTGGGCACATCCACCCCCACTTCAATGACGGTGGTTGCCACCAAAATCTGCGTCTTGCCCCGGGCAAATTCCGCCATGGCCGCCTCTTTCTCCGGTCCCTTCATCCGTCCGTGGAGGAGGCCTACCTGCAAGTCCGGAAATACCCGCTGCCGCAAAGTCTCCGCCCAGACCTGAGCAGCCTTGCCGGATTCCGTCTCTCCCTCCTCCACACTGGGGCAAACAATGTAGCATTGATGCCCTGCCTCTACTTGCTTACGCAAAAAGCCATTGAGCCGGCCCCGGTAGGTCTCGTTCACCAAGAAGGTATCAATCCGTTGCCGCCCCGGCGGTCGTTCATCCAAAATGGAAACATCCAAATCTCCGTACAAAATCAGCGCTAACGTACGGGGAATGGGCGTAGCGGACATGACCAGCAGGTGCGCCCCCTGTCCCTTCTCCGACAGGGCCGCCCGCTGGGCCACACCGAAACGATGCTGCTCATCGGTAATGACCATACCCAGGCGGGCAAACTCCGTGGTCTGGGACAGCAGGGCATGGGTCCCGACGGCTAACTCCGCCTGCCCTCCCGCCAGGGCCAGGCGGACCCGTTGCTTCTCCCCCGCCGTCATACTCCCGGTGAGGAGCACACACCGGACCCCCAGAGGCTCCAGCAGCCCCCTGAGGGTGCGGTAATGCTGCTCCGCCAGGATCTCGGTCGGCGCCATCAGGGCAGTCTGCACCCCGTTTCGCGCCGCCCAGTAGGCAGCCGCTGCCGCCACCACGGTTTTTCCGGAGCCCACATCCCCCTGGAGCAGCCGGTTCATAGGCACGCCCCGGCGCAGGTCCCTGGCAATCTCCCCCATGGCACGCCGCTGGGCTCCGGTCAGGGAAAAGGGCAGCGCCCCGCAGAAGGACTCCAGCTCCAGATTCTCATAGGCCGTTACCTGCCGCACCGTCCGCCTGGCCCGCATCAGGCTGAGGCCGGCGGAAAATACAAAGAACTCCTCAAATACCAGTCGCCGCCTGGCCGCGTCCAGCTCCCCGGCATCCTGGGGCTGGTGGATGGCCCGGTAGGCCTTCTCCGCTGGCAGAATGTCATATTGGCTCCGGATCTCCAAGGGAAGGATCTCCAGCGGAGTCCCGCAGCTCTCCAGAGCCTGGCGCACCGCCTTGGAAACCGCTTGATTGGTCAGTCCCGCCGTGAGGGGATACACCGGCAGAATCCGCCGGGTCACAAGGGGCGTCTCTTCCGGCGTCTCAAAAACCGGATTGGTCATGTTGTAGCCAATGAAATCCCCGGCGACCGCCCCGTAAAAAATATACTCTTTCCCGTATTCCAGCCGCTCAGCCGTGTGCTTCTGGTTGAAAAAGGTAAGGTTCAGCCTGGCAGAGTGGTCCGCCACTGTAACCCTGGTGATTTCCAGCCCCTTCCGGATGAGGCTGGTCCGGGAGGCGGTCATGACCATAGCCCGAAAGCAGGCGGGCTGGCCCACCTCCAGGCTGGCAATGGACACCAGTCTGGTGCGGTCCTCATAGGTCCGGGGATAGTGATATAGCAGATCCCCAATGGTTCGGATTCCCAGGGCCTCAAATAATTTTGCCTTCGCCGGCCCAATGCCCTTGAGATACTGAACGCTATCCGTCAGCTGCGCCATGCAACTCCCCCCTTTTGATATAACCATAGCACAAACGGTCAAAATCAGCAAGGGTTCCAAAAGAAAAGAAGTCCCATCGTTGACACCGCCCGGAAAGTGTGCTATTCTAAGGAAGAATCAATGGCTATGACGAAGCCTTGCCCCTGCGAAAGACGGCCAGAGAGGGACTTGCACGGTGGAAGAGTCCCACGCCCCTGCGCAGCTGCGGCGCACCCCTTCCGAGCCGCTCCGCCGAACCTTTCCCAGTAAGCGGAGACGGGTCCGCCCGTTACAGCGGCAATGAGTGGCAGCTTTCATGCTGCAACCAGGGTGGAACCGTGGAATACGCTTTGTATCCCACCCCTGATTTTTCAGGGGTGGGTTTTTGCATACCCGCCCCAATCCAAAAGGAGGGACGCACCATGTCCGAAGAGAACCTGTACACCTTTGAAAACCCCGCGTACCGCAAAACCTATTGGCACACCTGCTCCCACGTCATGGCCCAGGCCGTGAAGCGCCTGTGGCCGGAGGTCCAGCTGGCTATCGGCCCCTCCATTGCCGAGGGCTGGTACTACGATTTCGACAGCCCCTTCTCCTTCACCCAGGAGCACCTGGACAAGATTGAGGCGGAGATGAAGAAAATCTGCAAGGAGCGACTGCACCTGGAGCGCAGTGAGAAGCCCCGCCCCGAGGCCATTGCCTATATGGAGGAGAAAAACGAGCCTTATAAGGTAGAGCTCATCCAGGACCTGCCCCAGGATGCTGTCATCTCCTTCTACACCCAGGGCGAGTTCACCGACCTGTGCGCCGGTCCCCATCTGGACTCCACCGGGCGGATCAAAGGCAACGCCTTCAAGCTGACCCAGTGCTGCGGCGCTTATTGGCGGGGCGACTCCAACCGGAAAATGCTCCAGCGGATCTATGGCATCGCCTTCCCCAAGAAGGAGGAGCTGGACGAGTACCTGCGCCGGCAGGAGGAGGCCCGGAAGCGGGATCACAACAAGCTGGGCCGGGAGTTGGAGTTCTTCACCACCGTGGACGTCATCGGCCAGGGGCTGCCCATTTTGCTGCCTAAGGGTGCCAAGGTGATCCAGACTCTGCAGCGCTGGGTGGAAGATGAAGAGGAGAAGCGGGGATACCTGCTCACCAAGACTCCCTATATGGCCAAGCGGGAGCTGTACAAAATTTCCGGTCACTGGGATCACTATCTGGACGGTATGTTCGTCCTGGGAGACCCCGATGACGAGACCAAGGATTGCTTTGCCCTGCGGCCCATGACCTGCCCCTTCCAGTACCAGGTATTCCTGAACCGGGCCCGCTCCTACCGGGACCTGCCCATGCGGCTGGGAGAAACCTCCACCCTGTTCCGCAATGAGGACTCCGGCGAGATGCATGGTCTCATTCGGGTCCGCCAGTTTACCATTTCTGAAGGCCACCTGATCCTGCGGCCGGAACAGCTGGAGGAGGAATTCAAGGGCTGCCTGGAGCTGGCCAAGTACTGCCTGGAGACCGTGGGCATGCTGGAGGACTGCACCTTCCGCTTCTCCCAGTGGGACCCCAATAACAAGGAAAAATATATCGGCACACCGGAGCAGTGGGAAGAGGCTCAGAGCATCATGGGCAAAATTCTGGATGATCTCCAGGTAAAATACACCATCGGCATCGATGAAGCCGCCTTCTACGGCCCCAAGCTGGACATCCAGTACCGGAATGTCTTCGGGAAAGAGGACACCATCGTCACCATCCAGGTGGACCAGCTGCTGGCTGAGCAGTTCGGCATGGAATACGTGGACGCCGACGGCAAGAAGAAGCGGCCCTATATCATCCACCGCACCTCTCTGGGCTGCTACGAACGGACCCTGGCCTACCTCATTGAAAAGTACGCCGGCGCTCTCCCCCTGTGGATGATGCCCACCCAGGCGCGGGTCCTGCCCATCACCGACCGGGCCCATGACTACGCCGAAGACCTGGTGCGCCAGCTGAAGGCCGCCGGAATCCGGGCCGAGGGCGACTTCCGCTCTGAAAAGCTGGGCTACAAGATTCGGGAAGCCCAGAAGGAGAAAATCCCCTATATGCTGGTGGTGGGCGACAAGGAGGCAGAAAACGGCACCGTGGCCGTCCGCACCCGCTCCGGCGGCGACGAGGGTGTCATGGACCTGCAGACCTTCCTGACTCAGTGCCGCCAGGAGATCGACAGCAAATCCAAGCGCGTATAAACCCCATTTTATGAAATCGGCAGGCAGCAGCCAGGTGCTAAGTGGCGCATAAATTGGCTTTTCGGTAAGCTCCGTTGAAACGTTAAGCCAGGAGCCCCATACGGTGGGGTTCCTGGCTTCTTGATCACTTTACATAGGCAGGAATTTCATGAGATCTTGACAAGACCTCAGACGCGTCATGCTCCCTCTTTCAGATTGGCCAGCTCCCGTTCCACAACGTCGAGCCAATCCTCCAAGCTGCCGCTGCCACTATAGACTTCACCTACAAGATTGCCATCCTTATCTACAAAGAAGGTCTCTGGAAACGCTTCAATACCTGTCAGGCGGCCGTTCATATACGTGGCATCCGGGAGCAAAATAGGATATGTAACCTTGGTCTGCTCCACCAATTGCTGGGCTCTGTCCAGGTTTTCCTGCACAATTTCGCCCTTCTCGTTCAAAACGTCCAGCACAACGCCGACCACTTGGACGCCCCGATCTGCCATCTGCTGGTGCAGCTTCTCCAAATCCGGCATTTCTGCAACACAGGGTGAGCACCAGGTGGCAAATACATTGACCATGGTCAGATCATAGTCCTGGAACACATCTTGTGTGTAGGGGTTCCCGTTGATATCCTGGGTGGCGAATTCGCCCAATGACGTGCCGGTAAACTCCGAGTGCGGCATGTCAGGATCAGAGAGCTGCTGGAAATCGGCCATCTTGGTAATCGTAGCCTGGATCTTGCGAATTTCCGCAATGAGCTTCTCATCTGCCATGGTGTTGATGCTGAGATAATACTGGTACGCGCCATCCGCGCTCTGGCCCAGCGCCTGATGCTCATTGCAGCCAGTCAGATCATCCAGCTGGCTTACCAGATCGGCCTGGTAAACACCCAGAACTCCCGCGCACTGCGTACCTATTTCAAAGTTGAAAGAGTCCGACTCTCCGGTCTCCTCTTCCGACATCATATTCCAGCTTAAATACCCATATTGAAGGGCAGAACCATCTTCTGTGCCGATCTCACCAGTGAACATGGACACCTTTTCCTGATCCATTTGATTCTGCAAGGTCTCGGGCAGGGTAACGGTCAGTCCCATCGTGGGAAATTCATATACGCTGCTTGCAGGCTGTGACGTCTCCTCTGGCGTCTCCTGACCGGCGCTAGGCCCTTCCGTCGGGCCGGACGGCTCCGTCGTTGGGGAACAGGCGCTCAGGAGCGTTACGCTCAACAGGCCAGCCATCAGGACTGTACCAGGCCGTTTTCTTCTCTGTCTCATAATCAACAGCTCCTTTCTTTGGTGTGGCCATCATAGCACATCCAGCTTAAAATCTCCGTTAAGAGAATTCGTCTGTTTTATGAACAGAAATTTTGCCGGACGCGGTACACGATAGGAAACGAGGAGGCACACGGCATGCGTTTACTGGTTGTGGAAGATGAAATGGACCTCTGCTCATCCATCGCAGAGGGCCTTCGTCTGGACGGCTACGAAATCGATACCTGTCAGGATGGGCAAGAGGCCTTGGAGCTATGCAGGGTGGAATCCTACGACCTCATTTTGTTGGACTTAAATCTTCCCGGCTTGGATGGAATGGAAGTCCTACGCCGCCTGCGGACGGAGGATATGGAAACCAATGTACTGATTTTGTCTGCCCAGGGGCAGATCCGGGACAAGGTGGCAGGACTGGATGCAGGAGCCAATGATTATCTCACCAAGCCCTTCCACTTTGAGGAGCTGGAGGCCCGGGTACGCAGCTTGACACGCCGCAGATTTATTCAGCAGGATGTGTGCTTGCTGTGCGGAGAAATTTCCTTTGATACAAAGTCCCGGACCGCCTACGCAAAGGGGCAGGCGCTCTCCCTGACCAGAAAAGAGGCCGGCCTATTGGAGTATCTGCTGCTCCATCAGGGGCGAGTCATCAGCCAGGAGGAGATGATGGACCATCTGTGGGACGGCAGTGTCAACAGCTTCAGCAATTCCATCCGGGTTCACGTCTCCTCCCTGCGCAAGAAGCTACGGGCTGGGCTGGGATACGATCCGATTCAAAACAAGATCGGCCAGGGATATTGGATTGGAGGTCACCCAGCATGAAGAAGCTCTCTCTGCAATGGCGGTTAACCCTGATGACGGCAATCCTTGTCGCATCGGCCTGTCTGGTCCTGAACCTGTTCCTCAGCCATTCGGCCATTATGCGACTGGATGAGTTGGAAGAACATATCGTGGAGATTGAGCCCATCGGGCAAGACCCCTTGGTGATTAATATGGATGACTCCAATTTATCGGCGCAAATACAGCAAGCCAAAAACACATTCCATGTCCAGAGCCTCATCGCCACACTGGCAGTAATTCTAGCAAGCAGTGCATTTACCCATTTCCTGGCCGGGCAAGCGTTGGCTCCTTTGCGGAAATTTAGCTCCCACATGGAGAACATACAGGTGCAGAATCTATCTGAACCGCTGCAAACCTCCAGCACAGTGGACGAAATTGCTCGTTTGTCTCACTCCTTTCATGAAATGCTGGAGCGTCTGGACCAATCATTCACGGCTCAGCGCCAGTTCGCCGCCAACGCCGCTCATGAGCTGCGTACTCCCCTGGCAGCGATGCAGACGAAACTGGACGTACTTCGGAAACGGGAGAATCCGACGCCAGTTGAATATGACGAAACGATCCAAATGATGTCGGAGCAAACCGGGCGTCTATCCCACCTGGTGAGCGTACTTTTGGAAATGACAGAACTGCAAACCATTCAGCGGACCGATTCTGTCTCCCTTTCCGCACTGATTGAAGAAGTCATCTGTGACCTGACTCAGATCGCTGATGAAAAGAGGGTAACACTGAACCAGGAAGCCGGAGAAGCGGTCTTAACTGGCAGCGATTCGCTTCTTTATCGGGCAGTGTACAATTTGGTGGAGAATGCAATCAAGTATAACCGGCCAAACGGGAGTGTGACGGTGGGCGTCCAGGTGGAGCACGGTGTGGCCATCGTACGCGTTACGGATACCGGAATAGGCATCCGCCCAGAAAACTGGGAAACGATTTTTGAACCCTTCGTTCGCGTAGATAAGTCCCGCAGCCGGGCTATGGGTGGCGCGGGCCTTGGGCTGGCCTTGGTTCGGGATATTGCAAATCAGCATGGCGGAAATGTCAAGGTGGTCAGAAGCTCCAGCCAAGGAAGCGAAATCCGCTTGACTCTTCCTTTATTCCAATCCCCAAAGCCCGGCCACAGTCAATAAAACCCGTCAAAAAAGCAGACGGGATCGGGACAGCAAAGCCCCCAGCACCATCCGCTTAAGAATCAAAATCTTAGGCCTGTTCGATTCCCGCGTCAGTGCCAGGCCGCATTCCTTTTTCTGGTTGCTATGTGGCAAATACGGCGGTTAGACGCCGTTATCGATCAAATCCTTATGCTTTTGGTCCAAATTTAAACAACATCAGGAGGCAGCACTATGGAACAGTATCTGTTTGTCATCGACTATCAAAATGACTTCGTGGACGGAGCCTTGGGTTTCCCCGGGGCGGAACGGCTGGACGAGGGGATTGCGGAAAAAATCCGGAGCTATGCGCCCGGCCACGTGATCTTCACCCGGGATACCCACGAGGAGAACTACCTGGAGACCCGGGAAGGGAAGCTTCTGCCGGTGAAGCACTGTGTGCGGGGAAGCCACGGGTGGGCTCTATACGGGAAAACCGCCCAGGCTTTGGCCGATTGCGGAGCCAGAGGCATCGACAAGCGGTCCTTTGGCATCGACTGCGGGGACCCGGCAGTTCTGGCCGTGCTGCCGGAGCGGGCCGACCGGATTGAGCTGGTGGGTCTGGTGTCCAACATCTGCGTGGTGAGCAACGCCGTGGTGCTCCAAAGCCGGTATCCGGAGGCCCGAATTGTAGTCGACGCTGCCCTCACCGCCAGCCTTGACCCCAAACTCCATGGGGAAGTCCTGGACGTGCTGGAGGGTCTCCAGGTGGAGGTGTTAAACCGGGTATGAAACGGCTTTTATATGTAGATTGCTGCATCCGTGGGCACGATTCCAGAACCAGACGTCTGGCCGAAGCATTTCTGGACGCCCTGCCTGAAGGCTGGACGGTAGAGCCTCTGGAGCTGGCCGCAGAGGGACTGCAGTATTTCTCCGGCCCCTTCTTTCAGCAGCGGCAGGACCTGCTGGCCGCCGGAAACCGGACCCATCCGCGGTTCCGGTACGCCTGGCAATTCGCCCAGGCCGATGCCATTGTCCTGGCCGCTCCACTGTGGGACCTGAGCTTTCCGGCGCTTCTGAAGGTCTATATCGAAAATGTCAGTGTGGAGAACATCACCTTTGGCTGCGGAGAGGCCGGCTGCTATGGCATCTGCCATGCCAAGCGCATGGTCTTCCTCACCACCCGGGGCAGCGCCTACGAAGGCTCCCATTTGGAAATGGGCAGCCGCTATCTGCAAGCCATGGCGGAGTTTTTCGGCATCGGCCGGTATGATTGTGTGGCGGCAGACGGCCTGGACGCCCTTGGCGCCAACCCGGAATCCATTCTCCGCACCGCCTGCGCTCAGGCTGCGGAACTGGCCAGAAATTTTTAATATTTTGAAGAAAAACGGAACGGTTCAAGCCGTTCCGTTTTGATATCCGGCCCCAGAAGCAACAGCGGGGACGGCAGTGCACTTACTGGAGTTCCACCCAGCCTTCCAGGGCCGCCTCTAACCGGTTCAGGAGCTCTGGGGCGGCGTTTCCGTTGAAGCCGGTGTAGTTGACTACCAGGCAATGGGAATCGGCGGGGTTCTCCCGCTGGCTGTAGTCCGACAGGCAAAAAATTCGAATCCCCGCCCGGGCACACAGCGCCTTCAGGTCCCGGTCCGGGCGGCTGGTCCGGACCCGGAGGAGGAAATGGAGGCCCGCATCCTGCTCCAAAATCTCCACCCGGCGGGAGAAGCTGGCCCGGGACAGGGCAGCAATGAGCCGGTCCCGCTGGCCTCGGTAATACTTTTTCATCCGATTGATGTGCTTCTCAAAGTAGCCCCGGCTGAGGAAGCGGGCCAGGGTATACTGCTCAAAGCTGGGCACCGTGCAGGCATAGAACCCCAGGCGGCGCTGGAATTCCCCCATCAGCTCCGGCGGCAGGACCAGGTAGCTGATCCGGATGGCCGGGGCGATGGACTTGGTGAAGGAATTGAGATAAATTACCTTCCCGGCCCGGTCAATGGACTGGAGCGTGGGGATGGGTCGGCCTGCCAGGCGGAACTCGCTGTCGTAATCGTCCTCAATGAGATACCGGCCCTCCTCTGCCCCGGCCCACTCCAGCAGAGCCTGGCGGCGGGCAATGGGCGTAACAATCCCGGTGGGAAAGTGGTGAGAGGGAGACAGGTGCAGCACCCTGGCATCTCCCAACCGGTCTACCCGGATTCCGTCGTCATCCAGAGGTACCGGCAAGCAGGATACGCCGGCAGCCTCATACACCTGCCGGATTTTCCCATAGCCCGGATCTTCCACCCCGTAGCACTTGTCCCGGCCCAATAATTGAATCAGGAGGTTATACAAAAAGTCCGTACCCGCACCCACCAGAATCTGATCCGGAGAGACCGTCATGGAGCGAAATCCATAGAGATAATCTGCAATGGCCTGGCGGAGGGCATAGGCGCCCCCCGGCGGCACCGGCCCCAAAAGCTCCGCCCCGTAGTCCAGAAGCACCTCCCGCTGAAGCTTGGCCCAGACAGAGAAGGGGAAGGCCTCTGCCGGCAGGTTATTGGCCGTAAAATCCGCCTCCCAGACAGGCCTTGGAGCCTCCGGCAGCTCCAGAACCCGCCTCTGGGCCGGAGCCTTCCCCTGCTCCACCGCTTCTACAAAGTAGCCCACCTTCTCCTGGGAGCGGATGTAGCCCTCCGCCGCCAGCTGGGCATAAGCAGTCTCAACTGTGACTTTACTAATCTTGAGATGATCCGCCAGCGCCCGCTTGGAAGGCAGCTTCTCCCCCGGCAACAGCCGGCCCTCCAAAATATCCCCCCGAATTCCCTGGTATAGAGCCTCATAAAGGGGCCCTGCTTTTCGGTCTAAGGTATATGTCAGCATGTGTTTCCCTCCTGACCCGACTATCATTCCAAAAAATACGGAAAGACATCAGGCCAGTCTAATCATACAGGCCCCCCACGCAAAAGGCAAGCCTAATTTTCCTGGGAGCCGCAGCAGTCAGGGGAACTCCTTCGCCACATGGGGCCTGAAGCAACATACAATGAAAGCAGCAGCAAAAATCGCTGGGGCCGTGCAAAGCTTCACGTTGCACGGCCCCATAAATCCATATGCAATTACGGCTTATCCAATTCGCTCAAAATCCTCGGGACCATGCTTGCACAAGGGGCAGACATAATCCGGGGGCAGCTCCTCGCCTTCATACACGTAGCCACAGATCTTGCAGACCCAGCCCTTTTTCTGGGTCAGCTGAGGCTGAGGCTTCGGCTTGATGTGCTCGAAGTAGTAGGCATAGGTCACAGAAGGCGCCTGGGACAGGATCTTCGCCTCAGTGACATCGGCCACAAACAGGGTATGAGTTCCCCAGTCCTGGGTGGAAACCACCTTGCCGGCAATGACGGCATTGGCAAACTTGGTCAGGTACAACGTACCGTTTTCACCACGCTCCGCAAAGGCCCAGCCGCCGAACTTGTCGGCATCCCGGCCACTCTGGAAGCCAAAGTGCTGGAAGATTTCAAAGGGCACATCCTGGGACAGCACAGAAATGCTGAACAGTCCTGTATTCACAATCATGTCGTGGGTGAGATTGGACTTATTTACAGCGAACGCCACCCGCTTGGGGGTATCGGTGAGCTGAATCACCGTGTTGACGATGCAGCCGTTGTCCTTCTCCCCTTCCCGGGCGGCCAGGACAAACAGGCCGTAGGACAGCTTGAACATGGCATTGGGGTCCACAGCCTTTTCCGTCTCCGCCACGGGCGCAGCCTGGGGCATAGTACCGGCAATGGCCTGGGCCAGGATCTCCAGCTGCTCCGTCTCCTTCAAGGAGGAGCGAATGGTGACGCTCTGGTCCAGCATGGTCATATTCTTCAAGGGGGACAGAATCTGCCGCATGAGCTTGCCGCTGGTGGGCGCCCAGGAGCCGTTCTCCACAAAGGCCACCGTCCGGTTTTGCAGGTTGTGGGCAGCAATGTCCCGGAGCAGATTTTCCATGTTCACAAAAACACCGGCGTTGTAAGTCGTGGCGGCAAAGACCAGGTGGCTGTACCGGAAGGCGGCGGCCACTACGTAAGATGCAGGAGTCATAGACACATCGAACATGCAGGTCTGAACTCCCATCTCCCGCAGACGGCAGGAGAGAATCTCCGCAGCGTTGGCGGTATTGCCATAGACGGAAGCATAGGCGATGACCACCCCGGTCTCCTCCGGGGTGTAGGTAGCCCAACGCAGGTACTTTTCGATGAACTCCCCAATGTCCTTCCGCCAGACAAAGCCGTGAAGGGGACAGACCATTTTGATCTCCAGACCGGCGGCCTTGGTCAGAAGAGCCGTCACCTGGGTACCGTACTTGCCCACGATGTTGCAGTAATACCGCCGGGCCTCATCCAGATAATCCCGGAAGAAATCCACCTCGTCGGCAAACAGTGCGCCATCAATGGCGCCGAAGGTACCGAAGGCGTCGGCAGAGAAGAGAATCTTCTCCGTGAGATCGTAGGTGACCATAACCTCAGGCCAATGGACCATGGGAGCCATAACAAAGGTGTAGCTGTGGTGGCCGGTCTCAAACACGTCCCCCTCCTTCACAATCTGCACCGTGGCAGGCACGTCAAAGGTGAAGTACTGGGCCATCATATTGGCGGTTTTTTGGTTGCAGAGAATCCGGACCCCGGGATAGCGGCGGACTACCTCCTGAATGGTGGCGGCGTGATCCGGCTCCATATGCTGCACCACCAGGACATCCAGCTTCCTTCCGGCCAGGACATGGTCGATGTTTTCAAAGAACACCCGGTCCACACTGTGGTCCACGGTGTCAAATAAAACCGTTTTCTCATCCACCAGAAGATAAGAGTTGTAAGACACCCCCTTGGGCACATCGTACACCCCTTCAAACAGAGCCAGGCGGCGATCATTTCCGCCCACCCAGGTCAGATCCTCCGTAACCTTTCTTACACAGTACATTGCAAATCCCCTTTCGTGGCTTATATTTCAGAATCTGGCTACATTATACAGGAGGCCGCCGGAAAAATCAACAGCAATAATGAGAATTATTATCAAATTTAAAATAGGTCTACCCGCTACCAGGCATATGCGCACAACCGAGGCAAGTGCGGCTTCATTTTTCACGTACCGGTTGGGCAGCGCCGCATAGGGTGCGGACACGTCCCGACCCTACGATGTAACGCCGGGAAGTGTCTGGCTTGAGATGGGGCAATTGAGCGGGTTCATCTCAGCTGCACGCACATGTCCTTGGCAGCTCACAGCAAAAAAGCCCCTGCCGGTGTCCCGGCAGGGGAAACGTGGGATTTGGCGCTGCACGCTGCGCCGGGTATGAAGTGTGCTCGCATTGGATAAGCTGCCCCTTGATTCTACCACCATCCCAGGGAAAAATCCGGCGAACCCGGTCGCCCAGGTATCTTTTTCCCGGCAGAATTTCCAGTTTCATTTTTTCCGGAACGTGATACAATGGGAGAAGCTACTTGTCCTGTCACAAGGACCGGTCCATCCTGCGGAGGCGGCTCCGGCAGGCTCAGTTTATATATGAAATCAGGAGGAATCGCCATGCCAGTGTATGAAATGGTACGGGAAATTCAAAACAGCTGTCCCAACAATCAAATGCGGGA
>ENA-UONY01001193-UONY01001193.1-human-gut-metagenome-genome-assembly--contig:-CS9-NODE-1193-length-23517-cov-4.981246_pt1 | contig 23517 bp, 13 predicted proteins | sample MGYA00242465_ERZ724012 | MGnify/ENA metagenome assembly ERZ724012 | reverse complement strand
TAACAGTCAGATGCTCTAACCGACTGAGCTACTGAAGAAGATAACATTCCTAAAAATGCACGGCAAAAGTAATGCGTTATTTCCAATTATGCAATATATTTGTGGAAAATTTTCTTTCTCTTGTTTGAATTAAAAGATGGACAATATGCTCAAAATACCGTCTTTCCGTTCCTTTCTGCTCCTTTCTTCCCTGTTATTTTTCACAGGAAACGTTTCGGCTCAAGATAACGATCGGGCTTTTGAAACAGCCAAAAACATATCGATATTCAATTCGGTACTGAAAGAACTGAATACCCTGTACGTCGATACGTTCGACCTCGACAAGATGGTAGAGAAAGGTATCAATACCATGCTCTACACGCTCGACCCGTACACGACCTACATTCCCGAAACCGAGACCGAGGATTTTAAATTTATGACCACCGGCGAATACGGCGGCATAGGTTCGCTCATTACCTACCGCGACAGTTTTACCTACATCGCCGAGCCTTACGAGGGATTGCCCGCACAACTCAGCGGACTGAAAGCCGGCGATAAAATACTCCGTGTCGATTCGGTCTCGGCCGTCGGGTTGCCCTCCGACAAAGTCAGCGAACGGCTGAAAGGGCCGGCCAACACGATCGTGCGTATCGTTGTGGAACGTCCCCATACGCTCGATACACTTACTTTCGATGTCGTCCGTAAAAAAATCACCTTACCAGCCGTACCCTATTACGGCGTGCGTGAAGGCGGTGTCGGATACATTTACCTGCAAAGTTTCACCGATAAAGCCGCTTACGAGGTAAAAGAGGCTTTCCTCGACTTGAAAAAGAATCATCGCATCAAGTCGCTTATCCTCGACCTGCGGGGCAATCCCGGTGGTATTCTCGACGAGGCACTGCAAATCATCAACTATTTCGTTCCCAAAGGAACGGAGGTACTTTCGACCCGCGGTCGCATCGGCCAATGGGACAAAACCTATAAAACCACCCAAAAACCGATCGACGAGAAAATTCCTCTGGCAATCCTCATCAACAGCGAATCGGCATCGGCCTCCGAAATCGTCTCAGGAACGTTGCAAGACCTCGACCGTGCTGTCGTTATCGGCGAACGCTCGTTCGGCAAGGGACTTGTACAGACCACACGCCCGCTGCCTTATAACGGCATGATAAAGATCACCACTTCGAAATATTACATACCCAGCGGACGTTCGATACAGGCCATCGACTATTCGCACCGCAACGCCGCCGGCCGTCCCGAACGTATTCCCGACAGCCTCACGACGGCCTACACCACTGCCGGAGGGCGTATCGTGCGCGACGGCGGAGGAATCACCCCCGATGTGAAAATAGAGCTGCCGCAAATCCCCAATATCGTGTTCTATTTGGTAAACGATATGTACACGTTCCGTTTCGCCACGCAGTATGCACAGAAACACGATACCATTGCCCCGATCGAAAAATTCGTTATTACCGATGAAATATACGACGAATTTAAAGATTATGTCAAAGACAAAGGCTTCACTTATGACCGCCGTACCCAGAAAGTTCTCGATGAGCTGCGCAAGTGGGCCGAATTTGAAGGGTATCTCTCCGATATAGACGTAGAAATAGACTCGTTGTCGAAAAAACTGTCGCATAATCTCGACCACGACTTCGCCAACTTCCGGAAAGAAATCGCCGAACAACTTGCATTCGAAATCGTCAAACGGTACTATTACCAGAAAGGCGAAATCTGCGAGAGTCTCAAAAACGACCCTATCGTGGAACGGGCCGAGGAGATACTGCTCGATCCGAAACAATACCGGGCGATATTGCAGCCGGCCGGAAAATCGTCCGAAGAAAAAAGCAAGAAACAATGAACGGCACGACACCTCTTTTGAAACCGTTCCGTTTCTGCCCGCAATGCGGATCGGAGAGATTCATCGATAACAACGTCCAGTCGAAACGTTGTCTCGATTGCGGGCTGATATATTACATCAATCCCAAAGCCGCCGTCGTGGCTCTCATTACCAACGAACAGGGCGATATTCTCGTGTGCCGGCGCGCCAAAGATCCGGCACGGGGAACTCTCGACCTCCCGGGCGGCTTTACCGATCTCGACGAGATGGCCGAAGAAGCCGTCGCCCGCGAAGTACGGGAAGAAACCTCGCTCATTGTTACCGAGACCCGATACCTCTTCTCCCTGCCCAACCTCTATGCCTACGGCGGTCTCGTCGTACCCACGATGGATCTCTTTTTCGAGTGTCGTGTAGCCGATACCTGCGGGCTTTCCGCCCACGACGACGTAGCCTCCGCACGCTTCATGCCCCGCCGGGAAATATCGCCCGAGCTGTTCGGTCTCGAATCGATACGCCGGGGTATAACCCGCATACTGGAAAGAAGCAAATAGAAAAGCCTCTACGAAACGCAGAAGGCAATAACAATCCCGAAATCCGGATACGAGGAGAAATACCGAATGAAAGAAAGGGAGATACCGTTCATATACCCGATTAAGTTCGCCGATAAAACTTTTTACGAACCGGCATAACCCGAGGCTCTCATCGTCGTTGACTTTTCGTCGAAAACAAGAAGCGATTAAGCATAAAAAAATAAACAAGCCCTTTTTTCTACTCTTGCCTTTCACTATCTTTGTAAGCAAATCAAAACAAGAATTTCCGTGGCAAAAGAGATGGTAGAAACCCCGCTGATGAAACAGTACATCGAGATGAAAGCCGTTCATCCCGATGCCATATTGCTTTTCAGGGTAGGGGACTTCTATGAAACATTTTCCGACGATGCCATTACCGCATCGGAGATACTGGGTATCACCCTCACACGGAGGGCCAACGGATCGGCCCAGTACGTCGAACTGGCCGGATTCCCGCATCACGCACTCGATACTTACCTTCCCAAATTGGTTCGCTCGGGAAAACGGGTTGCCATCTGCGAACAGCTCGAAGACCCGAAACTCACCAAGAAACTGGTCAAACGAGGTATCACCGAGCTGGTTACGCCCGGCGTTTCTATCGACGATAATATCCTCGACCACAAAGAAAACAACTTTTTGGCCGGCGTGCATTTCGGGAAAAACGGGACGTGCGGAGTCGCATTCCTCGACATTTCGACGGGAGAGTTCCTTACGGCCGAAGGCAACTACGATTACATCGATAAACTGCTGGGTAACTTCCAGCCCAAAGAAATTCTTTTCGAACGCAGCAAGCGAAAAATATTCGAAGAACATTTCGGAAACCGATATTTCACCTTCGAGCTCGAAGACTGGATTTTCACCGAAGAAGCGGCCACCGAACGGCTGTTGCGGCATTTCGGGACGAAAAACCTGAAAGGATTCGGCGTACAAAACCTGAAAATGGGTATTATAGCCTCGGGTGCCTTGCTGCATTATCTCGACATCACCCAGCACACACACATCTCGCATATACTCTCGCTCTCCCGCATCGAAGCCGACCGTTATGTGCGCCTCGATAAGTTTACCGTGCGCAGCCTCGAACTGCTCTCCACGATGAACGAAGGCGGGAAAAGCCTGCTCGACATCATCGACCGCACCGTCTGCCCGATGGGAGCACGGTTGTTGAAACGCTGGATAACTTTTCCCCTGAAAGAGACAGGCCCTATACGCGACCGGCAAGACGTCGTGGAATTTTTCTTCCGCCACCCCGACGCCAAAGAACTCATCGACCGCCAGCTGTGCCTTATCGGGGATCTCGAACGTCTCATCTCCAAAGTCGCTGTCGGACGCATCACACCTCGGGAGACCGTGCAACTGCGCGTCGCTCTCGCCGCCATAGAGCCGATACGCGACTGTTGCCAGTCGGCCGACGACGAAGTCTTGCAACGTATCGCCGCGCAACTCAACCCCTGCACGCTTATACGCGACCGCATCGAACGGGAAATATCACCCGATGCCCCCTCGCTTACCAACCGGGGCGGAATCATCGCCAAAGGCGTGAACGCCGAACTCGACGAACTCCGCGAAATCTCCGGTTCGGGAAAAGATTACCTCCTGCACCTGCAACAACGGGAAAGCGAACGGACGGGCATTCCCAGCCTCAAAATAGGATATAACAACGTCTTCGGCTACTACATCGAGGTACGCAACACGCACAAAGACAAAGTTCCGGAAGAGTGGATTCGCAAACAGACGCTCGTCAGTGCCGAACGTTACATCACACAGGAGCTGAAAGAATACGAAGAAAAAATTCTCGGAGCAGAAGAAAAAATCCTCGCCCTTGAAGCGCAACTTTTCAATAATCTGGTACAAGCGATCGCCGACTACATACCGGCCATACAACTCAACGCCAACCTCATCGCCCGTATCGACTGCCTGCTGTCCTTTGCAAAAACGGCACAGGAAAACCACTATATACGCCCCGACGTAAACGACTCGTTCACCATCGACATCAAGGAGGGCCGGCACCCCGTTATCGAACGGCAGATGCCCCCGGGCGAAAGCTACATCTCCAACAGCGTGATGCTCGACAACGACCATCAGCAAATCATCATGATTACCGGCCCCAACATGGCGGGTAAATCGGCGCTCCTGCGGCAAACGGCGCTCATCGTCATCATGGCGCAAATAGGCAGTTACGTGCCGGCCGAGGCTGCCAGCATAGGAATCGTCGATAAAGTTTTCACCCGGGTCGGAGCTTCGGACAACATATCGCTGGGAGAGTCGACATTCATGGTCGAAATGAACGAGGCCGCCGATATTCTTAATAACTTATCTGACCGTAGTCTCGTTCTTTTCGACGAATTGGGACGCGGCACCAGTACCTACGATGGTATCTCTATCGCGTGGACCATCGTCGAATACATACACGAACACCGTCGCGCACGGGCAAAAACGCTTTTCGCCACACATTACCACGAGCTTAACGAAATGGAGAAAAGTTTCCGTCGCATCGCCAACTACAACGTTTCGGTCAAAGAGGTCGACAACAAAGTTATTTTCCTGCGTAAGCTCATCAGGGGAGGAAGCGAACACAGTTTCGGTATACACGTGGCCAAACTGGCCGGTATGCCGCAAACTATCGTGCACCGGGCAAACGAAATCCTGCACCAACTCGAAAGCGACAACCGGAAAAACGGAATCGCCCTCTCTCAGGAAAAGAAAAAAGAACCGGCAGGCGGTGGTATGCAACTCAGTTTTTTCCAACTCGACGACCCCGTGCTTTCACAAGTCCGCGACGAAATATTGCATACCGACATCAACAACCTCACTCCGGTCGAGGCACTCAATAAACTCAACGAAATACGTAAAATCATCACCGGTAAATAATCCATGACCGTAAAAGATTTTGAAATCATGGCCCCCGTGGGCTCGTACGAATCGCTGACCGCCGCCATACAGGGTGGAGCCGGTTCGATATACTTCGGTGTCGAAGGCCTCAATATGCGGGCCCGGAGTTCTAACAATTTCACGCTCGACGACTTGCGGGAAATAGCCCGTATATGCCGGGAAAACGGTATGAAAAGTTATCTTACCGTCAATACCGTCATCTACGACAACGATATAGAACTCATGCAACGCATCATCGACGCCGCTCGCGACGCCGGCATTTCGGCCATTATCGCCAGCGACATCGCCGCCATGATCTACGCCCGCAATATCGGCGTGGAAGTGCATCTGTCGACCCAGCTCAATATCACCAATGTCGAGGCTCTCAAATTCTACGCCCGGTATGCCGATGTCGTCGTACTGGCCCGGGAGCTCAATCTCGACCAAGTAACCCACATTCACCGGGAAATCGAGCGGCAACACATCTCCGGCCCAGCAGGTAAACCGGTGCGCATCGAAATGTTTGCTCATGGCGCACTATGTATGGCCGTATCGGGCAAATGCTATTTGAGTCTGCATGAAATGAACGCTTCGGCCAACCGGGGTGCCTGCATGCAAGTATGCCGTCGCGGGTACACTGTCCGCGACAAAGAAAGCGACATCGAACTCGATATCGACAACCAATATATTCTTTCCCCCAAAGATCTGAAAACCATACATTTCATCAACCGTATGATGGAAGCCGGCGTGCGCGTGTTCAAAATCGAAGGCCGCGCCCGCAGCGCCGAATACGTGCGAACGGTCGTCGAGTGTTATCGCGAAGCCGTAGAAAGCGTTATCGACGGCAGTTACGGTAATGAAAAAATTGCGGCGTGGGACACACGTCTGTCCAAAGTATTCAACCGGGGGTTCTGGAACGGTTACTATCTCGGGCAACGGTTGGGAGAGTGGAGTCACACCTACGGTTCGGAAGCGACCCGCGTGAAAGTATATATCGGCAAGGGGGTAAAATACTATTCCAATCTGGGAGTCGCCGAGTTTGTCATAGAGACGCAATCGCTGCATGTCGGCGACGAAATCGTCATTACCGGTCCTACAACCGGAGCCATCATGACAACCGTCGAAGAAATACGGGTCGACCTCAAACCGGTAAAAGAAGCCGTCAAGGGCGACCATTTCTCCATAAAGTTAGGTCAAAAAATCCGTCCGTCGGACAAACTCTATAAATGGGTTTCTCCCGAAACACTCAAACGATGAAAGATGAAACACCTGTAATGACCATCACCGCCGACGGCTCTCCGACTCTTTATCTGCCAACCATCGACGAACATTACCACTCGATAAAAGGTGCCGTAGCCGAGTCCCGGCATGTCTATATCGACATGGCTCTGCGAGCATCGGGAAAGAAAGAGATAGACCTCTTCGAATGCGGTTTGGGAACCGGACTGAATGCCTTTCTATCTTTACTCGAAAGCGAAAAAAGCGACTGCCGCATACGCTACACCGTAATCGAAGCCTATCCGCTCGCTCCCGAACAGGCGACAGCTCTCGGATACCCCGACATCATCGCCCCAGAATACCGCACTCTTTTCGAGCAGATACACAGCTGCGACTGGGGGAAACCGGTAAATATCACCCCTCGCTTTTCTTTGCATAAAATAAAAGGCGACCTTACGACTTACCCGTTGGAAGAAAACAGCTACGATGTCATCTACTTCGATGCGTTTGCTCCCGAAAAACAGCCCGAAATGTGGAGTGCCGAACTATTGGGACGCATTGCTCGTTCTCTCAGGGAAGAAGGGATTCTTTCTACCTATTGCGCCAAAGGCGAAGTACGCCGCCGTTTGCAGCAGGCCGGGCTCACCGTGCATCGCACTCCCGGCCCGCCCGGAGGAAAGAGAGAAATATTGCAGGCCATACGCATTCCTTCCCAAAACCGGTAATATTCCCCACATAAAAAAATAAGTTAATAAATCGGCACCCGATAGAGCTATCCGAAGTTTTTTCTATTTTTGTTTCAAAGATTTATCGTCATGAAAAGAAGAACTACACGCTATATAGTCTGCGCCTTGTTATGCAGCGTCGTATCATCGCCTTTAACGGCACAAAAAGCCGTCCGCATCGAGCAACCGTCCTACACGTTCGACCGCGCGCAGCAAATGTACCGTGAAGGCAATTACGCCGGGTGTATCGACCTCATGACCCAGTTCAGGGAACAGGCAACCCGCACCACCGACAAAGCCAAAGCCGACTATCTGATTGCCGTCTCGGCCTATGCCGCCAAAGAACCCGATGCCCTCGACCGAATCGAAAACTACCTCTTCTGCCACCCGAAAACGCCGCATACCGGGCAAGCTCAACTTCTACGGGGACATATCTACTTCGACAAAGGAATGTACGACAAAGCCATCGGAATATATGAAGCTATCGATCTCGATAAATTGACACCCGACAACCAAGCCGATTTGTTGCTGCATCTTGGCAGCGCATACGCAAATACAGGGCAGAATGACAAAGCGGAACCTTGTTTCACCGCCATTATCGAAGTAGGGGGAAGGTTCAAAAATGCCGCTCTGTACCGCGACGCACATCGTAATTACACCGAGAAAGAATATGCCCAAGCCGAAAATGAACTTGTAGAAATCGCCGGAGACAAAAACTTCTCCCACCCTGCTACGGCATTGCTCGCACAATCGTTCTTCGCACAAGAGAAATACCCACAGGCCATCGAAGCGGCCGGCCGTTACATGGAGACCTATCCCGCCGACTCGACTTATTACGAAATGGAACGTATCCTCGGTGAAAGTTATTACCGCAAAGGAGATTATCAACAAGCCATCAAATATCTCTCGGGCTACACCACTTATTGCACGCACCCGCAACGCGACAGTTATTATGCATTGGGTATGGCTTACTACAAAACGGGAAACTACACCGAGGCCGTACAACAGTTAGGACTGGTTACGAGTAAAAAAGATGCGTTGGCCCAAAGCGCCTACCTCTTCATCGGACAGAGTTACCTCCGCCTCAACGACCCGACCAATGCACGCCTCGCTTTCGAAATGGCTTCGCAATACGATTTCGACCGGGAAGTACAAGAGGTAGCTCTCTACAATTACGCCCTTTCGTTGCATGCGGCAACTTTCTCGCCCTTTGCCGAGTCGGTTACCGTATTCGAACAATTTCTCAACCTTTTTCCGAAATCCCGTTATGCCGATACCATCAACGATTATCTCGTCGACGTGTATATGACGACCCGCAATTACGGGACGGCTCTCAACTCCATCAATAAAATACAACGCCCTACTGCAAAAATACTCAAAGCCAAACAACGCATTCTGTATCGGTTGGGAACCGAACGATTTGCCGATAACGACCTGAACGGTGCCGCCGATTACTTCATACAAACCATTCGCCTCGGCAATTACGATCCGGAAGCAAAGGCCGATGCCTATTTGTGGCTGGCCGATTGCCTCTATCGCGGGGAGAACTTCTCCGGAGCCGTAGAAAACGGCTTGGCATATCTGAAATCCGCCCGCCCTGTAAATCCGCTCGCTTACTACAATCTCGGATACGGCTACTTCAAGCAACACGACTTCGGCAGTGCACAAACGCAATTCTCCCATTACATCAAAGTCGAGACTCCGAACGATGCCAATCTGCCGCGTATTGCCGACGCCTGTACCCGGCTGGCCGACTGCCTCTATGCGCAACGCCGCTTCACCGACGCCGAATCGACCTACGACAAAGCGGTAGCCCTCTATCCCCCGACGGGCGACTACGCTTTGTACCAAAAAGGATTCATGGCCGGATTGCAAAAAAAATACACCGAGAAAACAGCGATCATGCAGCAACTGCGGGAACGCTATCCGCAATCGGACTACGTCGATGAATCCCTGCTCGAAGAGGGTCTTGCCCACATCGTTTTGCAAAACGGGAAAGCTGCCGCCTGCTTCAATGCCCTGCTCGAAAAATATCCCGATAAAGAGACTGCCCGCAAAGCCGGCCTGCAACTCGGTATGCTCTATTACAACGACAAAAAGCCGTCAAAAGCCATCGCCACCTACAAAAGCATCATCGCCGACTACCCGGGTACCGAGGAAGCCCATATCGCCCTTCAAGACCTCAAAGCGGTATATGTGGCACAAAACGATGTGAACTCTTATGCCGCCTATCTGAAAACCCTCGGCGGAAATGTATCGAGCGAAATCTCGGAACTCGATTCCCTTTCGTTCCTGACTGCCGAACGTGCATTCCTGCAAAAACCGAATGCTGCCTCGGCCACCCAACTCGAACAATACATCAAAAAATATCCCAAAGGGGCTTATACATTGCCTTCGCACAACTATCTGGGACTTTACTATTACGACAGAAAAGAATATGCCAAAGCCCGAAAGGAACTCGACATCGTTCTCAAACAACCCAACAGTCCCTATGCCGAAGAAGCCCTCACCCGCATGGCCGACATACAAGAACGGTATAAAGAATACCCCGAAGCATTTGTAAGTTATCAAAAACTCGAACGTCTCGCCCAACGTAAGGAAAGCCGGCAAAACGCCCGCCTCGGTATGTTGCGCATGGCCGTAGAACTGGGCGACAACAAAGCAGTTATCGATGTCTCGAAGAAATTGCTGGACGATCCTACGCTCTCTCCCGAACATATCCGCACGGCACGAGCCGCACGAGCCGAAAGTTTCCTTTCACTCAACAAACCGGCACAAGCCGCTGCCGAATGGGAAAAACTGGCAGAAGACCCACGTACCGAAATCGGAGCCAAGTCGGCCTATCTTTTGGCTCAATATCATTTCGACAAAGGCAATGACACCCAAGCCGAAGCTGTCGTAAACCGCTTGCTCGAAAATGGTACTTCGCATCAATACTGGCTGGCCCGAAGTTTCATCGTTCTGGCCGACATACACACACGACGAGGAGACTCATTCAAAGCCCGGCAATACCTGTTGAGCCTGCAAAACAACTACACGGCCGACGATGACATCAAAGAATTGGTAGCCGTCCGTCTCGAAAAACTTGAATCCACAGCAAACACCGACGCACAATGAAAACCCGATATATTCCCGCCTTGTTTCTCTCACTGACCCTGTTCGGGGCAACAGCCCAAACGGACAACAAAAAATCGCTGCAACGTGCCGTAACCATCGAAAAAGAGTTTACGCCCATCGTGCAAGACGCATCGAAAATCAACTCTATTCCCGAAATGGAAGTTTCGGCCTCGGAACGTCCCGATATCAAATATACCGAATGGAAAAACGCCCGGGAAGAAACTCCGTCGGTAACGATATTGCCGGCAGGAGACAATGGGGTAGAAGCTCCCGACCGACAACGGGGATATGCTCGGATAGAGATAGGAAACTATCTCAACATCAATGCAAATGCAGGAGTACGCATCATCGATAAAACCCGCGATCAGCTGCTTTTCTGGTATCAGCACAACTCGACCAACGGCACGCTCTCTTACCTCAGATACAACAACTCTGTAAACACGGGCGATGACGAAACGAAGCAACGTCGTAACGACAATAAATTGAATCTGAAATATACCCACATATTCGACAATCTCTCGTGGCAGACGTCTGCATACTACCGTTACAACGGATTCAACTATTACGGGAAACCCCTGTATAAGTCGAAAAAAGATATTTTCGGACTCGCCTCCACGACCGACCAACAGACCGTACAGCATTACGGCATCGACACGAAAATCGTCTCCAAACCCAATAAAAGCATCAATTACACCGCCGAAATCAATTACAAAGGGTACAACAGCGACCTCGGTCTCTTTTACGGACAGCGGGGCGTCCTCGAAAATCACCTGACAACCCGTATCGACGGAAATGCCCCTATCAACGAGTTCTACAACATAGGTATCGCCGTGAGTATGGACAATCTCATCTACAACCGCTGCGATAAAGAAAGTTACACGATACTGAGGGCCAACCCCTATTTCGGCATCGAAAAAGAAAAAATACGTTTCAAGGCAGGACTCCTCGTCGACCTTTCGTTCAATGACAATACGATCTTCCGTATCGCACCCGACTTACGGTTCGAATGGGAATTCGATAAACTGTGCTTCCTCTACGCCCAACTTACCGGCGGGAAAAGTATAAACAGTTGGGAAAAAATGAGTACCCTCACTTCCTATATCGATCCTACCAGCTCGATGGCCAATACCTACACTCCGGCCGATTTCACGGTGGGGTTGCGTACGACAACTTTCAAGAAATTGCATTTCACCCTTTACGGTGGCATAAAATACAGTGTCGATGCCTTGTTTGACTACCGTCAGCAAATTATCGACGTAACCGGCTCCACCGGACGGCTCACCCGTCCCGTCATCAGTTTCTATGCAACCGATGCCTATGCGTGGAAAGCTGGATTTGAAATACAATATGCACCGCGAGATTTTCTGAAAGCGCATCTGGCATGGGAACATAACGAGTGGCATCGAAAAGGGGGTAAAGAACGTATTCTTTCATCGCAACCCCGTAACGAATGGAAAGCCGGCGTAACGGTTATTCCTATCAGACCGCTCGATATAACAGCCGACTTCTATATGGCCGACGGTCTCGGTTATCGCAACCGTGTCGAAGGAAATATCAACTATCCCGAAGCCGGAAACCTGCCCAACATCGTAACCCTCAACTTAGGCGCCGTGTACCGGTTGAACAAACAGATCCATTTCTCGGCACAACTCAATAACTTGCTCTCGAAACGTACCGACCTGTTCTACGGAATGCCGGCACAACGTTTCCATTTTCTTGTCGGGGCGGGAGTAGTTTTCTGAGGTTTTTCGAGAGACTATAAAAATTTTAACTACAAAATAGCTGATTGTCAACCTCTTTTTTCTACTTTTGCAGTCAAAAAATAAAAGCAGCGACAAAAAATGCCGAAAAATTTAGTTATAGTAGAGTCTCCTGCTAAGGCAAAAACCATAGAAAAATTTTTAGGAAAAGATTATAAAGTCCTATCGAGTTACGGTCATATCAGAGATCTGAAAAAGAAAGATTTCAGTGTAGATATCGACCATGACTTCACTCCTATATACGAAATTCCTTCCGACAAAAAACGCCTTGTCGAAAACCTGAAAGAAGAAGCCAGCAAAGCCGATATGGTATGGCTCGCTTCCGATGAAGACCGCGAAGGAGAAGCCATAGCATGGCACTTGTACGAAGTATTGGGACTGAACCCCGAAAAAACCCGCCGTATCGTCTTCCACGAAATTACCAAAAGTGCAATCCTCAATGCCATCGAACACCCGAGAGCGATCGACCTCGACCGTGTAAATGCACAACAGGCACGCCGAGTACTCGACCGTATCGTGGGATTTGAACTCTCGCCCGTGCTGTGGAAAAAAGTAAAACCAGCTCTCTCGGCCGGCCGGGTGCAATCGGTAGCCGTGCGGCTCATCGTAGAGAGGGAAAAAGAGATAGAACAATTCCGCAGTGAAGCCTCTTATCGGGTTATCGCCACTTTTGCCGTTCCGTCCGAAAACGGAGAAAGTATCGAAATGAAAGCCGAGCTCAACAAACGGCTGAAAACCAAAGAAGAGGCCATCGCCCTGCTCGAAGCATGTAAAAACGCAGACTTCTCCATCGAAGATGTACAGATAAAACCGGCCCGTAAATCGCCCGCCGCACCGTTTACCACATCGACACTCCAACAAGAAGCCTCGCGCAAACTTGGTCTCTCGGTGGCACAAACGATGATTATCGCCCAACGTCTCTATGAGTCGGGATTCATCACATATATGCGTACCGACTCGGTCAATCTGTCGAGCCTCGCCCTCAACACGTCCAAGACCGAAATACAGGAAACATGGGGAGAGAAATACCTCCATACTCGAAATTACCATACCAAGACCAAAGGTGCACAAGAGGCTCACGAGGCCATACGACCTACCTATATCAATCACCACGAAATAGAAGGTTCCTCACAAGAAAAACGGCTCTACGAACTCATTTGGAAACGAACCATCGCCTCGCAAATGAGCGATGCCGAGATAGAGAAGACGACGGCCACCATAGAAATATCGGGACGTCAAGAAAAATTTATCGCCACCGGAGAAGTCTTGAAATTCGACGGTTTCTTGCGTGTGTATAACGAGTCGTCCGACGACGAAAACGAGAACGGCGAAGGTAATAGCAAAATGCTTCCGCCCTTGCAAACGGGCGAATCCCTCCCGGCAACGGTAATCGAAGCGACCGAACGTTTCACTCAACGCCCCTCCCGTTACACCGAGGCATCGCTGGTACGCAAGCTCGAAGAGCTGGGAATAGGACGACCCTCGACCTACGCACCTACCATATCGACCATACAGCAACGCGATTATGTCGAGCGGGGAGACCGTCCGGGTATAGAACGCACTTACAATACCCTAACACTCAAAAATGGGAAAATCACCGATAAAGATAAAACCGAAATTGTCGGAGCGGAAAAAAGCAAATTGCTGCCTACCGACATAGGTATCGTCGTAAACGATTTCCTGACCGAACATTTCCCCGATATTCTCAACTATAATTTCACGGCGCAGGTCGAAGGGAAATTCGACGAAGTAGCCGAGGGAAAAATAGAATGGAACAAATCGATCGAGGACTTTTACGAACTTTTCCACCCCGTCGTCGAAGACGCTCTTTCTTTACGTCTCGAACACAGGGTAGGAGAGCGTCAACTCGGTACAGATCCCAAAAGCGGACGCCCGGTTTCGGTAAAAATCGGACGCTTCGGTCCTTTGGTGCAAATCGGTGTTCCCGACGACAAGGAGAAACCGCTCTTTGCCTCCCTGCAAAAAGGCCAGTCTATCAATACCATCACACTCGAAGAAGCCTTGAAACTCTTTGAATTGCCCCGTAACCTCGGAGAATACGAAGGAGAAGTCATTTCGGTATCGACAGGACGTTTCGGCCCTTATATCCGCCACAACAACAAATACGTCTCGCTGCCCAAAGAATATACCCCGCAAACCGTTACTTTCGACGAAGCCGTTGCTCTCATCGAAAAAAAACGGGAAGAGGAGAAAAACCGCATCATCAAAACGTTCCCCGAAAACAGCGATCTCGAAATACTCAACGGCCGCTTCGGCCCTTACATCGCTTATAAAGGGAAAAACTACAAAATACCCAAAGGCAACAAGCCCGAAGAGCTGTCGAACGACGATTGCATGAAAATCATCGAGAGCGACAGTAAACCGAAAGCCAAACGCGCTCCTCGGAAAAAATAATGAAATGCCTTTCTTTATAAAAAAGCGCACAGTCCATCAATGGATTGTGCGCTTTTAATTTATATCAACAACCGGGGTATCAGTCGGCCGAATCCTGTAACAAATCTTCCACCCGGTCGAGAATAGGGTAGAGGTCGGCCAAAGTTTCGGCCCGAAGCATGGCGATACGGGTTTCCCTAAAATGAGGAATACCCTTGAACAACGGTGTCGCAGCCAAATGGCGACGGATATGCAAAATACCTCTGCGTTCGTCGAGCCGTTCCACACTCTCCCGCAACTGGCGGCGCAGCACCTCCATTTTACAAGATACCGGCAAAGATGTTACCCGGCCTTCCCGCAAATACTGTTTCATCTCCCCGAAAATCCACGGGGCACCGATAGAAGCCCGACCTACCATTACGCCGTCCACTCCATAGCGATCAAAAGCCGCACACGCACCTTCGGGCGTCGTGATGTCGCCGTTTCCTATGACGGGAATCGTCATACGGGGATTTTCCTTGATCTTGCCTATAAGCGTCCAGTCGGCCTCGCCGGTGTACATCTGGCTCCGGGTGCGACCGTGGACAGCCAATGCCGCGATGCCGCAATCCTGCAACTGCTCGGCCAGTTCCACGATAATACGGGAATCATGATCCCAGCCCAAACGGGTTTTCACCGTTACAGGCAATTTTACGGCATTTACCACTGCGCGTGTAATGGCAAGCATCAGCGGCACATTCCGCAACATTCCCGAGCCGGCACCTTTACCGGCCACTTTCTTTACCGGACAACCGAAATTCAAATCGATGATATCGGGCCGAGCCTCTTCGCAAATACGCGCGGCCTCAACCATCGAGTCGACATCGCGGCCGTAAATCTGTATTGCCACAGGTCGTTCGGCATCGCTTATCGACAACTTGGCCTGCGTCTTATCGACAGCCCGTATAAGTGCATCGCTCGACACGAATTCCGTTGTTACCATATCTGCGCCGAATTCCTTGCACAGAAGCCGGAAAGGCGCATTGGTTACGTCTTCCATCGGAGCCAGAAACAAGGGGCGGTTTCCTAAATCGATCGAACCGATTTTCATCTGCAAATGGTTATGGATTGAAACGCAAAATTAGATATTTCCCGCATACCCGCCGCACAAACCGGCCGTTTTTCGCAAATATCGGAGTACTTGTTTCCGGGAGAAACTTTCAAATCATCGTAAAATACGGGTTCATGACAACCATATCCTTTTTTTTATTACTTTTGCAACGCATAAATAGCGTACAGTACGCGCAAAAAGAAATAACGATGGACTACAATTTCAGAGAAATCGAGCAGAAATGGCAACAGTATTGGAAAGATAACCACACCTATCGGGTTACGGAAAACCGTCAAAAACCCAAATTCTATGTGTTGGATATGTTTCCCTATCCTTCCGGTGCCGGACTGCACGTAGGACACCCCCTCGGATATATCGCTTCGGATATCTACGCCCGCTTCAAACGCCTCAAAGGTTTCAACGTGTTGCACCCTATGGGTTACGACGCTTACGGGCTGCCCGCCGAACAATACGCCATACAGACGGGACAACACCCCGCCATCACCACCGAAAAGAACATCAACCGCTATCGGGAACAACTCGACAAGATAGGATTCTGTTTCGACTGGGACCGCGAGATACGCACATGCGACCCCGAATATTATAAATGGACGCAATGGGCTTTCATACAGATGTTCAACAGTTACTACGACTACGATGAGCAGAAAGCCCACCCCATCAATGCTCTGGTGGAAGCCTTCGAGACAAACGGAACCGAAGGCGTACACGCAGCCTGCACCGAAGAACTTTCTTTTACCGCCGACGAGTGGTGCGCCATGAGCGAGGAAGAACAACAGAAAACCCTGCTCAACTACCGCATCGCCTATCTCGGCGACACGATGGTGAACTGGTGTCCCCAACTGGGAACCGTGCTGGCCAACGACGAAGTGAGCGAAGGCGTATCGGTACGCGGCGGATACCCCGTCGAGCAAAAAGTGATGCGTCAGTGGTGCTTGCGGGTATCGGCCTACGCCCAACGTCTGCTCGACGGTCTCGATACCATCGATTGGAGCGACTCCCTCAAAGAGACCCAACGTAACTGGATAGGTCGTTCCGAAGGCGCTGAAATGGAATTCAAGGTCGTCGGTTCCGACGTTACCTTTACTATCTTCACGACACGCGCCGACACGATTTTCGGTGTTACGTTCATGGTTCTCGCCCCTGAAAGCGAATATGTGGCACAGGTAACGACACCCGAACAAAAAACGGCCGTCGATGCTTACATCGACCAAATCAAACACCGTACCGAACGCGAACGCCTCATGGATAGAAGCGTAAGCGGTGTCTTCTCGGGCGCATACGCCGTTAACCCGCTCAACGGAAAAGAAATACCCATCTGGATAAGTGATTATGTATTGGCCGGTTACGGTACAGGTGCTATCATGGCCGTACCTGCACACGACAGCCGCGACTATGCTTTCGCCAAACATTTCGATTTGCCGATCATTCCCCTTATCGAAGGTTGCGATGTCTCGGAAGAGAGCTTCGATGCCAAAGAAGGCATCATGATCAACTCCTGCGGAAACGGACTCGACCTCAACGGCCTTACCGTAAAAGAGGCGATCGCCAAGACCAAAGCCTTTATCAAGGAAAAAGGTATAGGCCGCGTAAAAGTCAACTACCGGCTGCGCGATGCCATTTTCAGCCGCCAGCGTTATTGGGGCGAACCGTTCCCTGTCTACTACAAAAACAACCTTCCCTATATGCTCGACGAGAGCCGCCTCCCGCTGTTGTTGCCGGGAATTGACAAGTTTCTCCCCACCGAACAGGGAGAACCGCCTCTGGGCCGGGCAAAAAATTGGGAAACCGAAGACCATTATCCGCTGGAATTGTGCACCATGCCGGGATTTGCCGGCTCGTCGGCTTATTACCTCCGCTATATGGATCCCCACAACGATGCAGCTCTCGTATCGGAAGATGCCGACACCTATTGGCGCAATGTCGACCTCTATATCGGAGGAACCGAACATGCCACAGGACACCTTATTTATAGCCGATTCTGGAACAAATTCCTGTTCGATTTAGGATTTGTCTGCGAAGACGAACCGTTCAAAAAGCTCGTCAACCAGGGTATGATACAAGGTCGTTCCAACTTTGTGTACCGTATCAAAGACACCAATACGTTCGTCTCGTACAATCTCAAAGGTCAATACGAAACGACTCCCATACACGTAGATGTAAACATCGTAAGCAACGATGTTCTCGACATCGAGGCTTTCCGTAACTGGCGGCCCGACTATAAAAATGCCGAGTTCATACTCGAAGATGGCCGTTACATCTGCGGCTGGGCCGTAGAAAAAATGTCGAAATCGATGTACAACGTCGTCAATCCCGACGACATCGTAGAGCGTTACGGAGCCGATACGCTGCGCCTCTACGAAATGTTCCTCGGGCCTATCGAACAAAGCAAGCCGTGGGATACCAACGGTATCGACGGCGTGCACCGCTTCCTGAAAAAATTCTGGAATCTTTTCTTCGACGGCGACCAACTTGCCATTACCGACAGCAAACCTTCGAAAGAGGAACTCAAAAGCCTGCACAAACTTATCAAGAAAGTAAGTGGCGACATCGAGACATTCTCTTACAATACGTCGGTAAGCGCCTTTATGATATGTGTCAATGAGTTGTCGGCACTGAAATGCCGTAACCGCCATATTCTCGAACCGATTGTCGTACTGCTCGCGCCTTTCACTCCGCATCTCAGCGAAGAGTTATGGCACGCTTTGGGACACAATACGACCGTATGCGATGCCCAATGGCCTGCATATAACGAAGAATACCTCAAAGAAGATACCGTCAATTACGCCGTATCATTTAATGGGAAAGTACGGTTCAATCTCGAATTTCCGTCCGAAGCCCCCCGGGACGAGATAGAAAAAGCAGTACTCGCTCACGAAAATTCAGCAAAATGGCTCGACGGGAAAACTCCTAAAAAGATTATTGTCGTACCGGGTAAACTCATCAATATCGTCGTGGGATAATACCCGATCAATCTTTTCTTCCCTAAAAGGCTGTACCAAGAATGGTATAGCCTTTTTTATCATCGTTGCAAACAGAAGCATAGCCTCTTGCTCCCAAATACCTGATCCATAAAAAGACAACGCAGATAATAAAGACCCATCAGGTTGAAACTTTTACTCAAAAAGACAATATATGATGCTATGCAGAGCGATAGCAAAACATCTTCCTCGAACATGTTTTACAGTTGTGTCATTCTGAATAGGACGAAGTGTAATGAAGAATCTCAACCTAAGTAGTAGTAACATGAGATTCCTCGCTAACGCTTCGGAATGACATAACTGTCATTCTGACGACCACAAGGGAGGAAGAATCTCTTTTCAACGAACGAGTGCACCGGGATTCCTCTCACTCGACCATAGGTCTCGGTTCGGAACGACAAATGAAACCGAATTGTCATACAGTTGTTACCGAAACGTCAACGCTTTGCATTTATCCTGTAATGAGAAAGAGCGACTTTTGCTGTCGAAAAATTATGGGAATCAAATGAAACGCTTTACAAAAATTATCACTGTCATCTGCCTTCTTCTCACCATGCCTGTCGCAGCCCGGTGCGCTGTGATAAAAGGTACTGTAAAAGACATCTCTACCGGTGAACCTCTGGCCGGAGCCACTGTATCGGTCGTAGGAACGACCACTGCCGCTTTTACCGACGAAACAGGAAGTTTCGAATTGAAAAATTTGAAAATAGGTTCTTATACCCTTATCATCAACTACATTTCTTATCAAAGCGAAACGCTCTCGGACTTGAAAGTTCTCGAAAGCACGCCACTCGTTCTCGACATCAGACTCAAACCCGACGATCAGACCCTCGATGAAGTCGTCGTCGTAGGACAAATGCGTCGAAATACCGAACTCGGCATGATAGCGGCGACCAAAACCAGCCTCGTGATACAGAACGGTGTATCGTCGCAACAAATAAAAATAGCTCAGGACAAAGATGCGTCCGAAGCCATACGCCGCGTACCGGGTATCAGTATCATCGACAATAAGTTTGTGATGGTAAGAGGCCTTTCGCAACGCTACAACAACGTTTGGATCAATGGCAGTGCCGTACCCAGCACCGAGGCCGACTCACGAGCATTCTCTTTCGACATCATACCCAGCTCGCAACTCGAAAACATTGCCATCGTAAAATCGCCCGCACCCGAGTATCCGGCCGATTTCAGCGGCGGATTCATTCTGCTCACAACCAAAGATCTGCCTGCCGAAAACAGCTTTACGCTATCGGTGGGGGGAAACATCAACGATGCGACCCACTTCCATGACTTCAAGCATAATAAAGGTAGTAAAACCGACTTTTTGGGATTCGACAACGGTTTGCGCCATCTCGACGGTGGTATGGACGCCGCACTCAAACCCATAGCCGGCGACGGTATCGACTTGCAAGGAAACGGATTCAACAACGACTGGAAGGTACGCACCATGCACCCGGTCGGCGATCTGAGCATAAGCGCCGATGTAAGCCGCATACGCCGCCTTTCGGCCGGAGGGAAAATAGGTCTTATCGGAGCCATCAATTACAGCAAGTTTCAAAACCTACCTCGATATGGAAAATTCGATGTTCGGCGCTTACGATACCGACAACGACCGCAGCAATTATCTGCGACGCAGTGTCGACGATCAGTACAACCATACAGCCCGCATAGGTGCGTTGCTGAACATAACGTTCATTCCCAAAAACGAAAACAACCGCTTCGAGTTCAAAAACATCTTCAACCAAATAGGTACCGACCGCTATACCTACCGTACCGGCATCAGTGCGCAAAACAATCACGAAGAAAATGCCGAGTACTATTATAGCAGCCGCACGACCTACAACGGACAATTTACGGGTAAACATACATTCGAAAACGATTATTTCGATTGGAGTGCAGGATATGCCTATGCCAACCGCCTGTTGCCCGACCGCCGCAAATATCTCATAGATGACGCGCTCGAAACCGGCGTTCTCGCACTCTCTACCGGAAACGACATCACACGCGAATTTACCCGTCTCGACGAGCACATCGCTTCGGCAAACGTCAACTACCGCCACGATTTCGAGTGGGGAGCTTTCAACCCTTCCATTAAAGCAGGAGCGTATGGCGAATACCGCACGAGAAGTTACCGTACCCGTAGTTTTATCTATAACTGGAATTACAACCATAACACGCTACCCGAAGGGTTCCGCCACATGGACCTCCCCACCGAACTGCTTACCGATGCAAATTACGGGGCCGACAAACTCTATTTGCTCGAAGAGGTGAAAATGCGCAACAACTACGACGGCAACAATCTGCTGGGTGCCGGGTATGTGGGCATAAACCTGCCGTGGGGCGGTTTCAACCTTTACGCCGGTGTCCGTTTCGAGCACAACGATATGGAACTTATCCGCAATACCCGGGATTACGAAAAAAGCCCACAAAGCACACATTATAAATACAATGACTTTTTCCCTTCGGTAAACGCTACCTACAAGTTCAACGAGGAACATCAGTTGCGCGCCTCTTACGGTAAATCGGTAAACCGCCCCGAATTCCGAGAAGTTTCTCCTTCGGTATTTTATGATTTCGATCTCGCTTCGAACGTACAAGGTAATACCGAATTACGTCCCTGCTATGTGCAGAACATCGACCTGCGTTACGAATGGTATCCCACAAAAGGCGAACAAATATCGGTCGCTCTCTTCTACAAACATTTCGATGACCCCATAGAATGGACCTATACCGTAACCGGGGGTACCGACCTTGTTTATTCTTATCGCAACGCCGACGGAGCATACAGCTACGGACTCGAAGTCGACATACGCAAAAACCTCGCATTCATGGGTATGCCATCGTTCGACTTCGTATTCAACGGCGCCCTTATCAAGAGTCTTGTAGAATTTCCCGAAGGAGATAGGGAAGAAGACCGTCCCATGCAGGGACAATCGCCCTACCTCATCAACACGGGTCTTTCCTATCGTAACGAAAAGACAGGCATCACTGCTGCCGTATTCTACAACCGCATAGGTAAACGCATAGCTGGTGTAGGCCGCTACATAGGAAGCAGCGGTAACGAAGAGACCGTTCGCATACCCGATTCCTATGAAATGCCACGCGATGTCATAGACCTGAGCCTTTCATGGAAAGCTAAAAAACATTGGGAAATAAAATGCGGTGTCCGCGACCTGCTGGCCGACAAAGTAACATTTATGCAACGCGACAAAATCACGACCAAAGACGGACAGAAAAAAGAAATCGAAGAAATAACCCGACAGTACAAACCGGGCCGTAATTTCCACCTCTCGGTAAGCTACACGTTCTAAAAGGATAACCATTTCAAAATAGAATCATAATTGTTCCGAAAGGAATTATCAAATCAAAAACAAAACAGAAAATGAAATCAAGAAAATTTCTGAGTTGGGCATTCATTGCCCTCTTATGCGGAGCCGTTACGGCTTGCAGCGACGACGATGACAACAACGATGGAGGAAACGGAGGAAACCAAAGCAGCAACGGTCTGTTGTTCGACGGCAACGTTATCGGCAACGGCGATCAGGAGTTCGTCTTTACCGGAAAACAAACACTCTCCGAAGGCACTTACTTGCTCAAAGGCTGGGTTTACATCGCCAGTGGAGCCGAACTCACCATCGAACCGGGCACCGTCATCAAAGGCGACAAACAAACCAAAGCCGCTCTCATTGTAGAACCCGGCGGAAAACTCTATGCTCAGGGTACTGCCCAGAAACCCATCGTATTTACCTCGGAAGAGGCCAAAGGCAACCGTAAACCGGGCGACTGGGGCGGACTCATCATCTGCGGTAACGCCCGTAACAATCAGGGACAAATGCAAATCGAGGGCGGTCCCCGTACCAAACACGGTGGCAGCAATGACAGCGACAACTCGGGTATCATCAGCTATGTACGTGTAGAATTTGCCGGTTATCCTTTCGAACGCGACAAGGAAATCAACGGTATTACATTCGGCTCGGTAGGTAGCGGTACGCAAGTAGACCACTTACAGGTATCATACTGCAATGACGACTCTTACGAGTGGTTCGGCGGTACGGTCAATGCCAAATACCTCGTCGCTTACAAAGGTTGGGACGATGAGTTCGACACCGACAACGGATTCTCGGGCAAGGTACAATTCGGCCTCAGCGTGCGCGACTCCCGTATTGCCGATACATCGCAATCAAACGGCTTCGAATCGGACAATTGCGCCGACGGCGCCGCTGTCGATCCCTACACGACCGCTACTTTCAGCAACATTACTTTCATAGGCCCGATGGCTGTCGATGCCAATTTCGAAAATACCACCGATTACATCAATGGCGGTGAAGCATATCCCAACAATGGTTCGGCTCTCGGCAAATTCCAAGCTGCCATGCAGATACGACGCAACAGCCGATTGAACTGCTTCAATTCTATTGCCGTAGGTTATCCCATCGGTCTCATTCTCGACAACCAAAAAGGAGATACCCAAAGCGCCGCTACCAACGGATTGTTGAAACTCCAAAACATCTGGTTTGCCGAAATGGGCATCACCGGCAGCGATGCCAACAAATCGTACGAGGACGTGTTGGTAACCGGCTATGACAACGACGGCAATCCTATTTACGACAATACGCAGACCTCATTTTCGAGCCGTTTCTTCCTCGCTCAAACCGGTAACCGGGTAAGTACGCTCGACGAGATGAATCTCGTGGGTGCCGATACCGAAGTAGGAACCAACTATCGTCCGGCTACCGGCAGCCCGCTGCTCACCGCCGCTTCGTTCGACGACAGCAAGCTCTCCTCGATGGAACAGGTAAATTATATCGGAGCTTTCGATGCCAATAACAATTGGCTTGAAGGGTGGACCGAATTTGATCCCCAAAATGCCGACTATTAATAAATAACAAAGCTCACCGGTCCACTTGTACCCCCTGCATTCGTAGGGGGTACTTTTTCTTTTAAATCTTAATATTCAAAAA
>ENA-UONY01001192-UONY01001192.1-human-gut-metagenome-genome-assembly--contig:-CS9-NODE-1192-length-23518-cov-185.701999_pt1 | contig 23518 bp, 26 predicted proteins | sample MGYA00242465_ERZ724012 | MGnify/ENA metagenome assembly ERZ724012 | reverse complement strand
TATAGACCGAAAAGATTCCTTAAGATGATGCAGGTTATTTTTTGAAGGTTACTTACTTCGATTTCTGTTGGATTATGCAAAATGAAGTCCAGTGTGAAAAACTTTTGGGAACTATATAGGAGTTGACTAACTTAATCTTATAGGAACGTTGCCCCTGGTGTGGTGTTCCTGACCTCCAAGGTGCGTAAAACCCTACGCACCTGAAACGACATCCGTTTGACAGTCAACGAGTTTGTGTCCCAGGTGCGGAGATGTTCACGCACCTAGGAGTCGTCGTCCCCGGTACAGGGCATTCTGTTGGTGTTCCTTACTTCCAGGTGCGAAAAACTATGCGTACCTGAAAGTGCTTCTGCTTGATAATGAGTGGCTTTCTGTTCCAGGTGCGAAAGGATCCGCTCACCTGGGAGTCAGCAGGCTCGGTACAAGGATAATGCTCCCGATGTTATTGACGCGGCTTCCCGTGCTCCCGTGCGGCGTTGGTTTGCGGACTCACATCAGACATCGCTTCACGTACGGAGACCTACGCATAATATTCTCGATTGGCGGTCTGGAGTCTGCTTGCCGGTCTGGAGTCTGCTTGGCGGTCTGGAGTCTGCTTGCCGGCCTGGAGTCTGCTTGCCGGCCTGGAGTCTGCTTGCCGATGAATGGGGCGCATCAAAGTCGCCTTGCCTCTTTCATTACCTTTGGGGCGAGGGAAAAGACGGCGATCATATTCGGAAAGGCCATCAGGGCGAAGGCAAGATCCATTAGACTGACGGCGACATCCAGAGTGAGGACACTTGCGAGGACGATTGTCGCGACATAGAAGTAGCGGTACTTTTGAGCATGTCTCGTGCCCCAGAGGTAAGATGTGCACATCGTTCCGTAGTAGGAATATGAGAACATCGTCGAGAAGGCGAAGATGATCACCACGAATTCGAGAAGATAGCGTCCGGCGAACGGAATCAGGGTGTCGTAAGTGTTCAGCGCGATGGACAGTCCCTTTATGCTGTCAGTGCTGTAGAGACCGGCCATGATCATCGGAATCGCGGACAAGGTGCAGACAAGGCCGGAGTCTATCGCCGGCCCAAGCATAGCCACGAGTCCCTCCCTCACAGGCTCGGCGTTCATCGAGGCTCCGTGCATCATCCCGGCGGTTCCGACACCAGCCTCGTTGACGAACATCGCCCTCCTCGCTCCGGTCAGAGCCACGGCGGTGAAGGCTCAGGGACAGGCCGCAGACATAATGATCGCCGCGAGGGAGACAGAGAAGACCCGCAAGGAACTCTATGACATCATCTCCAAGCATTCCGGCCAGTCTTACGACAAGGTGTTCGCCGACGCTGACAGGGACTTCTGGATGACAGCCCAGGAGGCTTTGGAGTACGGAATGGTGGATGAGATCCTTACAAAGAAATCCAAGTAGATGCCTAAAAAGAACACAGGTACAACAAAACATTGCATGTTCTGCGGCAGGTCAGAGCATGAGGTTCCTTTTTTGCTTCAGGGACTGGACGGATTCATCTGCAGCGATTGCGTTGAGCTTGCGCATGACTATCTCAAGGACACACTTGGCACGGTCTCCAAGGACGGCAAGCCGCTTGGTCGGCTTGAGGCCTTGAAGAAGCCTGTCGAGATCAAGGAATTCCTTGATGAATATGTCATCGGGCAGGATCGCGCCAAGAAGATGCTGGCAGTGGCGGTGTACAACCACTATAAAAGGATCAACCACAATCTGGTTGACCGTCCTGATGACGGGGTCGAGCTGGAAAAGTCGAATATTCTGCTGGTAGGTCCTACCGGAACCGGAAAGACCTTGCTAGCCAAGACTATAGCCAAGTTGCTGGATGTACCGTTCACGATCGTGGACGCCACAGTCCTGACGGAGGCCGGTTATGTCGGTGAGGATGTCGAGAGCATCCTTACGAGGCTTCTTCAGGAGGCGGATTTCGATGTAGCGAAGGCCGAGAGGGGAATCGTGTTCATCGATGAGATCGACAAGATCGCCCGCAAGAGCGACAATCCGTCCATCACACGTGATGTTTCCGGTGAGGGAGTCCAGCAGGCTATGCTGAAACTCCTCGAAGGCAATGTCATTAACGTCCCGCCGAAAGGAGGCCGCAAGCATCCTGAGCAGGAGTTCATCCACGTGAACACGCAGAACATCCTGTTCATCTGCGGAGGCGCTTTCGAGGGAATCGAACGCCGCATCGCCCAGAGACTTAACACACAGGTGATTGGTTTCGGCGCCGCCCAGAAGCAGGTCGTTGACAAGAATAATCTCTTGAAATATGTCGATGCTCAGGATTTGAGGGCTTACGGTCTCATCCCGGAGATTATCGGCCGTCTGCCTGTCATCACCTATCTTGACGCTCTGGACCGCGAGGCTTTGCTTAGGATTCTGACCGAACCGAAGAACGCCATTCTCAAGCAGTATGCGAAACTGTTCGAGATTGACGGAATGACTCTCAAGATTGAGGATGGAGTCAGGGAACTCATAGTTGACACCGCCATCAAGAACAAGCTTGGTGCCCGTGGGCTGCGCTCTATCTGCGAGCAGATCTTCGATGACGCGATGTACGACGCTCCGTCATCCCGCAAGAAGGTCTTCACAGTGACCCTTGACTACGCTAAGTCCAAACTGGAGAATTCGCTTTAGACCTTGTGGCGGCTAACTTGCTGACAACTAATTAAATAATATACCCTTCTCCTATTGAGGTAGAAGAAGGGTATATTAACATATTTACTGATAATGACTTAACCTCCACGCTTGGTGGGCATAACGCTTTCATTCCTCGAAATCATCATCATCAATGTCGTCGACGATGTTCTCCTGATGCCATTCGGAGTATCGGGTCGGAATATTCCTTGGTCTCAGAACAAGATAGTCATCCCCATGCCAGACCACTGAATATTCCTTCCTCGCCGCAGTGAGCCGCTCGTCCGACACGCTCGCCAGCACAATCTGCCCCTCAGGCGCCTCGTCATTTCCTTTGGCCAGCAGAGTGATGACATCGCAGGCCACCAGCTGCGACAGGAAGTAAGCCGACTTTTCCACCGCCGACCAAGAATCGTTCACATGGAATAGATAGACCATATTCTTGTTGTCCCTCTCCATCCGAAGGATTCCGTCCATTCTCTCGTTTAAGAACTGATTGACTGTGAGCATTGTATTATCAATATAAAAGACTACGACATCCGGTCCACTGTGTCGCGCATGAATTTCCAGAAACGTGTGTTTCCGATGTGGGTGAGTGAGCCAAGGCTGCACATGAACCTGTATATTCGAGAATCACGGGCGGCCTGCACTTTCATGAACTTGTAGAAGACGAATGTGTTGAGGATGCCGAGAGCGACCACGATGTATGTCTGGAGGTTGATCGACGCTCCGAGTTTCCAGGAAAGGAACCAGATGAGTACCGTCGTGATATTCATGGAAAGGATCGCCATCGTCGTGCCTGAATGCGAGAAGCCCATGTCGATGAAAAGATGGTGGAGGTGAGTCTTGTCCGGATGGAAAGGGGAGAGGTGCCTCAGCATCCGCACCGACATCACCCGAAGAGTGTCGAACACTGGTATGCTCAACACGGCGAGCGTGAATGCGATGAGTCCGAAGTTCCGCGCCTCAAGTTCCTTGACAGTACTGCCGGATGAGAGGCAGTACGCCACGAAGAAAGCGATCGCCGTTCCCATCATAAGCGTCCCTCCGTCCCCGATGAACATCTTCGACTTGCCGCCGAACACATTGTGCAGGAAGAACGGAATCAGCGCTCCGACTCCGATCAGCGCGAGCCCCGCGAGAGTGATCATTCCGCAGTGGAAAAAGAACGCCGCGAACAGAAGGCAGGACACGATAACGTACCCCGATGAATATCCGTTCACCCCGTCAATGAGGTTGATGGCGTTGATGATCCCCACCCCGGCGAAAATCGACAGCGGCCAGGCGACATATTCCGGAATGTCGTGGATTCCCCAGAGCCCGTGGAAATCATCAATGAAGCATCCCGTTGCCAACATCATCAGGAAGACGATCATAATCTCCACAATGAATCTGAATATGGCGGAGATGTCCCTCCTGTCATCCCACACCCCGATCGCCAGCATCACCGTGATGGCGCAAAGGTTCACCGTAGTGGTCGGGAAGTCATTAAAGAATATGCCCGTGATCACCACCGCCGGCAACACTCCCATGAACACCGCCACCCCACCGAACACCGGCACCGGTGTTCTCTGAAGCTTGCGTGCGTTCGGATTGTCAACAATGTTGTGCCTGATCGCATACCTCAGCACAAACGGGTAGATTAAGGTCACAATGACACACGCCGCCACTCCCGGGAGCGCGACCAAGATCTTTGGGTTCATAATACGCTTGAATAAGTAAGTTACAGGGTTGTGAAGTTTCCTTGCTTTACTGCACGGGTTAAGTTACGGTTTAGGTTGGGTTATGACGGGAGGTTAAATATCTTTGTGAAAATGTATTATCAAAACCTTATCCGTACTGAAGCCAGACTGTGGATAAGGTTTCTCATATTCATCGTCCGCTTAAGGCAATCTGCCGAAGACATTGGCACCAATGCGAATCTACTTGACGAAAGTCCCAAAGTACTTCTTGGCTTGTGAATATGTTAAAATATGGTACTCAATGCCACCCCACAACCTTACGTAAGGCAGGAAGCGTCTTTGGCATACATCTTTCAGAGAGTTCAGCATCAGAATGTTCTCAGGGTTCTCACATACCACGACAATCAGACGCAACCGTTGGTTTTGGCTATGCAAATCAATGCCACTCTCTTTCTCCAGGGATCTACCGTATTGAGTCTGAAATATCATGGAGAGAGTCATCTGCAAAGAATTCACAGACTTTTTGACAATCTCGTCTATTCTACTCTCAACATTTTTCTTGGTAAGCGCGTTTCCTGTAGAATAGTCCTTAAGTTCTATCAAATAGAACAATTCTCTGCTTTCCGGTTGCCAACAGGCATCTACCTCTTTGAAATTATAACCAGATAATTTTCGGTAAGAAGGCAAGTCGTAAAATCTGAACCATTTACCGTTAGGGAAATCCAACTCTACTCCACTCTCTCTGAACCCTGCCATACTACTCCATTTGTGATTCTATCTCCTCGTCATACATTGCCAATGACTCGCTGACAATATCATTCTCAGGCATAACATCCTTCAAGTCAGAAAATGACGAACGGATATTCCCATCATCTCCTCGAGTCATCGAACAACACATCACTCCGGCCGCTCCTTCTTTACGACTCTCTATCTGCAATTGCTTTATCGCAAAATAATTATGAGTGGTCATGAAGATCTGTACCCCAGCCTTGCCCAAAGCCATAAGAACCTTGACAAGTTGACGGATAGCAAAAGGATGCAGGTTGTCCTCAGGCTCATCCAACATCAGAACTGTGCCTTTATGGATAAGCCCATTCCTGATCAGATTGGCGATAACACCAATGTGCTTCACTCCCTCCGCTGTCATCTGAAGAGAAAACTCGGAATTTCCTTTCTTGAACACAAAATTATCCGAGTTTTGCACCCTTTTGAGCTCTCCGGAAAACATTGATGCGATTGTTTCCAGAATCTCCCTGTTCTCAATTCTGGTTTCATTCACCTCTGGCATGTCGAGCATGTCAATCAAATCCAATGTTGTGTCGTCATACCCAGGGAAAAAATACTGTCTGACAACAGCTTTGATGGCTGCGAATGCCGTAATAACTTCCTTTGAAGGAATGAATATGACATTGTGGGCATCGTTCAAATCTGCCAGATTGCAATGAAAGTCCTTTATCTGCCCTTTACTGTCAGAACCGAATGAGAAATCAACACTCTCCCATGGGCTATCCTCGAACTCAGCATGAGCATAAAGCCGTTTAATGGAACCGTTTTTGCGTACGATGTCACCCAAATCAACCTTGTTACGCCCATACACGCCTCGCATCTTCTCCGCTGTCACTCCAGAGGCGGAGATACCACTTTCATGCACAGCCTTGCGGCTGTACAGTTCAGAAGATTTCTCCAAAACATAGAGCATCTTCAAAAGACTGGTCTTACACACGTCATTCTTTCCAAGTATGACAGTAACGCCAGGGAACGATTCCTGATTGGCGAACTCCGCTATTCCCGCGACATTCTGAAGATGAACTTTTCTGATCATAACAAAAGCAAACAGTCTTTATATTAATGACAACCCGTCATGAAAGCAAATTTAACAAATCATTTCTCATTTGGCAAGAGTTTTTTTGACACTATTCGTCGGTCATCTCTTTCCTGAGTTTATTAATCCAATTGTCTTAATGACCACCGATTCGACAAGCTCCACATAACGTTTGGTGACAATCTCAGAGGAATATTCTTTTCTGATGACAGTGATACCTTTGGCACCCATTGCGGAAAGGGCCTCCTTGCTGACTTGTCTTAGATATTCAGATGCCGCTTTCGTCCTGTCGGGTATATTCCTGTCTGTTATGATTTTTGCACACCCGATGGGTGACAGAAAATCAACTATAGGTGTCCCCTCTCCGGAGCAAACCAGCATTGGCTTTCCGCATGCCAAGGATTCGTAAGGCCGGACAGCATAAAAAGAGCTTCCAATATGGATGTCTTTCCTACATTATTGGCTCCGACAAAAAGATTGATCTTTGCGAAACCATTAATCTCCAGCAGGTCAACCCCACGGAAATTCTTGATTGTAATATCTTTGAACGAGTGTCTCATTTATCTCTGAATTATAGCTCAACGTATTGCTCTAAAAGCAATAAGGAACCACTACAAAGATAGTATAGTTTATTTCACTTTCCATGAGATTATGATCTTTCATTCGGAATATACTCGGCAAAGATTCTTTCCAGTCGCTCCCGCCCGTATCGCTCTTCTATCGAGTATAACTTGGATTCATGTTCTAGTATCTGGTCAATTGTCCAATAAAACTTAATGAATCGCGCAGGGACACCTCCGCAAATGCAGTATGGCGGCATTGACTTGGTGACGACTGCACCTGCAGCTACTGTTGTGCCTCTGCCGATTGTCACGCCCGATAGAAGAGTCACATTCATCCCTATCCAGACATCTTCCTCTACCACAACATCTTTGTCCAGTCCTTTGGGCTTTGTGGCTTCTGTTATATTTCTATATGGAATGCCTACTATCCTTGCATGATTGCCAGTGATTACTTTAAGTCCATATGCGGAACCGGAATTTTTCTTCATGATGAACTTCGCGTTTGTGGTAAGTAGCGTTGCATGATTCAATCCATTATTTCCATATAAGAACACATTCTTTAGATTAGAGGCTGTAAGTGGGGGGGTAATTGTCACATTATCAGCGATATGTCCAAAATCACGTCGCCTCGTACCAAAGTATTCCTTATATAGGAAGTAAAAACCTCTCAAGCAGAAGTTCTTTTTAAGTTTTGCTAACATACTTATTTTGATCTATTGTCCTTTATTTTGTTGTGATTATTAATTTGAATTTACTGAAACAATGCGATGACATCATTCATAGTTGCTCCTTGATATGTCATTTTGAAATTATTGAGAAGGATAGCCTTTTCCATTGCTTCAGCCATTTCTTCTGGGTGATCCGGTAAGACTTTATAGCCATTATAGCCATTTACTATAATTCTGTCTATTATTGGAATACAAATTGATGCAACAACTGGAGTTTGCAGATACATGGCTTCAAGTAAAGTGTTGGGTAGACCTTCTATTCTAGATGGAAGAACAAAACAATTAGCATATTTCATCCAAATATATGGATTTGATTGTAAACCAGTGAAATGAATATATTGACATGCTTTACTTTTTGAGACCAAATTATGAACTCGTTCATAATTGGCTTCTCCCGGCTGAGTTTTTCCTACTAAATAAAGGTGTGTTTTTGAGTTTTTATCATGAACAATTTCAAATGCTTTTATCAAGATATCATGTCCTTTCGATGGAAGAAAATTTGCAACCCACACATAATTAACAGAACCATCGTTTGGATATGGATTATTATCTGAGGAAATTTTTCCCTTAATAATATTAACATCTATTGGGTTATGCAAACATATCACTTTGCTACGGTCTAAGCCGGTCGCTTGAATAATATCATCTTGCATTTCTTCTGTTTGGCCAATAATCTTATACGCAAGAGGATAATATTTTATAAGTTTATTCCTGAGATGTTCATTTACATAGTTGAGCATATTATCATTCCTAACCACACATGGTACATTCATCCAGTTAGATGCTTGAAGTAATTTGATATTTAACTGGAGCGTGGAACTGAAAACAAAATCAGGCTTTTCACGTAAAATCACTTTTGATAACCTTAATATTGGAAAAATATGTATGTTACGCCATTTGATAAATAGAACATCATATTCTTGAGGAATGAATCTTAAGATATCAGTCTTTCTGCCGCAAATGACATATTTTACTTTATATTTATCCAACGGCAGCATCTTGCCGTAATTTATAGTCATACGTTCAGCTCCTCCAACGCCTCCGAATAGGAAGAATAAGATTTTTTTCATAAGTGTATTTTTAATTAGTAGTGATTTTCTGTTGTTTGACTATTATCAAATGTACCATAAAACCAAAATGCCATGAATACAGGTATTGTAAACACGACGTATGATATTGATGATAAAATTAGTACAAGAAATAGAAGCAAATTGCTTGTGTTTTGATTAAACTGTTGATTTAGTCTTTTCGAGGATTTATACAGTAGAATATAAAAGAATAATCCCAGTATACAACCATGCATCCCAATGATTTTTAGGATTCCACCAGTTAGAGAAAAGTTAGAGGATATTTTTTGCGAGAAATACGATTTTTGTGGGTTACGTCCATATCCTAATATTGGGTCATGCTTAATATTCTCTAATTCAAAATACATGGCTTCGAACCGCCCCAAAGATCCTATGTATTCACCCTCTTCAAACGAACTATCATAATAACTCATATTGCTCATTCGCCGTTCAACAGCATTTTTTATGTCCAGTTGCTCAGTTATTTTATTGCCCATAAAATCTAGACTGAAAAGGTATGCAATTAGAGGAATAATCAAAATTGTATATCCGATTTTAGATGACATGTTTGAGTTACGATAAATCATTATAAGGTACATTAGTAGGGCTATGGAATACCCTGTTGTGGATAGGGTAGTTGCTAATGTTATAATAAGCCACAGTATATTAGGATTGTTCTTAAATTTGAGCCCATTCCTTAACATATTGCAATAGATACCTAACAAAATCATGATAGCAAAACGTCCTGGTTCCCAACTGCATCCAGAATTTCGCAAATGATGCTCACTTGAAAAATCGATATAATTATATAGATATAAAATGTTGTGACCAAGATTAGTCTGAGGGAAAGATGATGCAACTGATGACATTACTGATGGTAAAGCGATGGACATCAGATACAGGGGCAGAGATATTTTACATAGAGTTACGATTGTGGATTCATATAATGGTACTATTTGCTTACCGAATACACGTACATGTATATACGCAAATATGATTGTGTAAAATAAAAAAAACTGAAACGATTGATCGGATGTGGTGAACAATTGTTTATGGAAAGTGACGGCTATTTCCCAAATAAGACAAATTCCTATTATTTTTATTAAATAACGGTTGTTAAAACTGATAGGATTCCTCAATAGTAGAATAACAGTTAAGGCAATTGGGATAAGGAAAGGAATCCATGGCGAAGATAAACCTCCTATCATACGAGTAGTTTCTGGAGTCATCTGTGCCATATATAGAGCTATCACAAAAAAATAGAAGTACTCGTATCTTTTTATTGCAGTATTATCGCATAGTTTTACCATGGCTTTATATCTTCAGAAAGTTTATGAGTCTTTCTTCATAAGAAGAAATTGTATATTTATTAATCATTAGTTGCCTTCCGTTAGAACCGATAATACTTGCTTCTTCGGGATTGTTAACAATTAGTTGGAGAGTTTCTGCTATCATGTCAGGAGCATTAGGTTTAACGATATATGCGGTTTTACAAGATACAACACTCATCAAATCATCAGTAGAAGAACATATTGTGGGTGTTCCTGATGCCAAGTATTCCCCTAATTTCGTTGGAAAGCCTTTTGTCTGGTAATTAGAATGAGGTGTGAGCATTAATGCTGTTGCGTGGCTCATTTTTGACGGAATTTCATAAGAGGGTAATGATCCAAGGTAATGAATGACATCGCTGTGAGAATCGATAATCTCTTTGCATTTTATATGATATGGATTGGTTAAATCTAAATACGTAGCAATTTCAAAAGTATATCCTTTTGTGGTGTTATTGAATAGAAGAAATCCATTTAGGCTATCAAGTAGGCCATCACGCTCTAAGTTTGCTCCACTGCAGCAGAAGAAATAGTTCTCACTGTCCTTATGCCCTTCAAATCTTGAAATATCAACTAGTACAGGTAATAGAAATTTTTTCTCAATAGGTATGTTGTCAAAATAATTGTATATCCCTTGTGAAATTGTTATCAACCCGGAATAACTGGCCAGATTATTTTTCATCTTGGCTATATCTTTTTTATTATGAGAGTAATTATATCCAACTAGTTCTGTAATGTCGCGATAAAGAGGTGTCGCTCTTATTTTGCATGCAACTTGAACTATAGTTGTCAATTGTCTTTTTGATGAATATATTAGAACAGCTTTAGCTTTGTAAAACAATATCAACAAGATGAAGATTAGGCAGTGCCTCCAAAAAAGAGATAGGGCTCGAAATAAAGAATTACGATGATGATTTATTATCGGATTGGAGATATACTGAAAATATATTCCTGAAAAACATCCTTCTTTTTTCTTGTTTGGTGAATCTGAAGAGGACGGACTTGCAAGACAGAGATAAAGAATATCCTTTCTTTGGGCGAGTCCTGTTAAGTAGCTTAACATTCGATTGGTTGCTGCATGCCCATTAGGAAAAGGTTCAGCAGAAACCACTATTAAGTCATATTTTTTCATCATTGCGAGATTTCTTTTACGGTCTGTCTATAATATAATAGGATGATTATGAGGTATGTTGCGCCAGTGATGATTTTTGTATATGCTGCTCCGTATGCTCCAAATTTTGGAATTAGGGAAATACTACTTAATAAAGTTGTTAATCCGACAACAAACGAAGCGTTTCTAAGCCTTGTCCCACGCCCATTCGCTTGTATAAACCTATTGTAGAAGTCAGCAAGACCGTGTAAGAAAACGGCTATACTTACTATAAAATTAATACCGATGACCGGAGAAAAATCACTACCATAACAGTATTTTATAAAGGGGGGGATAAGTACCCACAATGCTATTACAGAAGAAAGACTCAAAGCAATAGTTGTCACTATCAATTTCAAAGGTATTTTCTTTGATGTAGCAAAGGACTTATAATGAGTAGTGGCAATAGTTGATGGAATGAAGGTCAGTGGTTGTGTGAAAGCTATTGCCAAGGAATAAAATCCAACGTCAGCATTGTTTTCACCAAAATAACTGATAAGAATCTCTGTTACATATCCAAATCCAACTGCGCAAAGTGAACCTAAATAAACATTAAATCCAAATGCTTTGTTGTAATCTGCAATTTTTCTTAGTTTGTTCCGATAATCATTAAACAGTGGTTTAACTTTCAGTATAACATATACAAATAATAATAATTGCGATCCATTGTACAGAAGAAGAATCGCAATTAATTTGTTCCATGGAAATTGCCCTGCGCACCAATAAAGCAAACAGGCTATTATGAGGTTGATGATTTTAGGGTAAAATCTAATCTTGGCTAATAAACTGATTTGGTTATCGGCTGGTAGCACGGTCTCATACAGTAATCCCCAGAGAGTGATGAATCCAAGTGGGGTTATGGCCGCAAATAAAGATCTTAATCCTTTTTCATCTATATTATGATCTAGTTGACTGAATACTACTAGTCCAGATATCATAATTGCGGACAAAATAGCTAATATGATTATCAAAGCACCATAGTAGTTTCTTGTGTCATGTTTATTATTGGATAAAACAATGGCCCTGTTCCCTGCTTGAAAAAAACCTAAGGTCACTATCAACGCGGCAAAATTGAAAACGCTACATATAAACTTGTAATCGCCGAATAATTGTGCACCTAAATACCGTGTGACAATTATGTTTGTGATGATTCCAAGTGGTATTCCAAATACATTTACGGATAATAAAGATATCGCTTGCCGGACATATTTCCTTCGCCATAACTCTTTTAACCGATATCTAATGCTCATAATGGAGGGTCACTTTAATTATTGCTGTTAGGATGGGTCGTGTTCCATTTCTTTGCAAAGCTGATAAACTTGAAACAGATAATGGCTCTCCTCCAGTATGTCCACGGATTACGTATTATTCGCAGTATTCCTTCAATAGGACCTTTTTGCAGCCATTTAGGAGGTCTTGGAAGTACTCCCGCAAGCGCGTCAGAAGCACCTCCAACGCAGTATAGAACTCCGGCATCTATTGTTTTTTTACAGCTTATTACGAAATCCTCTTTTTTAGGAGAAGGCATCCCGATAAAAACAACATCAGGTGTAGTTTCAGAGATTTCTTTGGCTATAGTCTCATTTTTACTTTCCATGAAATATCCATTACGCATTCCAGCGATTACAACATTTGGGAATCGTCTTCGTATAACATCATTTAATTTCTCTAGCGTAGAATCTTTGGCACCTAAAAAATATATTCGCAGCTTATTTTTATTAGCCTCGCTTAGTATGGCATCCATAACATCTGGTGTCGCTACTCTGCCATTAATAGGATATCCTGCTTTCTTGAGAAATTCAGCTGGAAGGAAACTGTCAACATTTGTTATATCTGAAAGAAAGATTGCCTCCCTTAGATTTTTATCATTTTGTGCGAGCATAACTGTGTTCGCATCAACGGGTGTACAGTATTTGCCTTTTTCGCCTTTTGATATCCATTGATTTAAGGTATCAATGATTTCTTCCTTCCCTAACAGATTAACTTTAATATTCCATATATCTACACGTTTTAAGTCTCGCTCGTCTTCTTTTAATTCTGCCATGTCTTAATAAGTTGATTTGATATTGTTTGGATATTATATCGTGCATATACCCGTTTTCTTGCATTATTGCCACATTCAACCTTAAGTTTATCATTGCCTAACAATGTAAGAATAGCTGTTTTCAGATTCGATTCATTTTGAGGAACTATTAATATTCCGTAATGTCGGCCATCTTCTTCCTCTAACATTTCTGGAATAGCACCTACACTTGACGCTATGATAGGGCATCCACATGCCATACTTTCAAGGATGACATTAGGAAACCCTTCCGTATACGTCGGCAGTACGAATATGTCACAAGATTTCATTTCGAGGATCGTTTCTTTAAAAGATACCTGTCCTTTTATTTCTAACCATTCATTTCCATTCCCCGCAATTTCTGTCAGTTCTTTGCGCACATAGTTGCTGATGCTTCCTATCATGCGAAGTCTGATGTTGGGTATAGTCTTGCATGCTCTGACAAGCTCAAATACTCCTTTAGTAGGAATACAATGCCCCGCAAACAGAAGTAGCCTGTCAACACGTTTGGATATTGTATCATCAACGATTTGCCTGACCTCTTCAGAAATAGGATTGGGAATTAATACGACATTTTGATATCCATTATCTTCTAATGTGGAAAATGACATCTTATCCATAACTATTGCCGTATCTGCTATACTGATCACTTTCAGAAGGAGTTTCCATTCCCAGCCACGCTTATTTGCCAGTTGAGGAATTCTTCCAAAATGGAAATGTATGCATGTTCTTAAGCCTTTCTTCTTTGCTGTTTGCAGAATGAGTATGTCTTTTATTAAGAGAAATGATGCTGATGTGCATATGTGCACTACATCGCCATCGAAGTCTTTTACTTTATGTATAGCAGCATGTGTTAGACATATGTAGTCGTATGCTGCTGAAAGCCATTTCTTTATTGGGCTCGATATGGTTTGTCCTGCTATTTTGCGAGAAAAATCGCAAAGAGAGATATTTACGTCGCTTAATGTAGCCATATAGTTCACTATATGTTTAGTCCACATGGCAATCCCACCAACGACTCCTCCTAGAGGAGAGATTAACAAAACTCGCATTGTATGTCAGTAATTTTGATTTTAGATTGAGAACTATTCCACCTCCCATCAATATTTTACGCACGATATTACGATGGTGTTGACTTGCGTAGGTTTTATTGATAATGCCTAACTATCTGTATGAGTACATCATTCTCGTTATGAAGGTCTCGAATACTTATATCTGAATACGCTGCTATAGTGGTCAATTTTGGGACTACGCTCAAAGTCAGAGAGATGGCGTCCGCCTGCCCCGTTGCCGGGCCAAACTTTGTCCGTTTTTGTATTTCTTGTTGATTATTTTTTCTCTTTTCCTACGCTGGCGACAGCCTCAGACGCTCAAGATGCTTTCTTCCGCCTGTCACCACGTCCTCGAAGAAGTCGCCGAGGAAAAGCCACACCGACACACCCGCAAGTTTTACCGTGTTCAACACCGTCAGGAAGACCGCCGCCGTCTCCGTGTCCTCTCCCTCGCCCTCGTCGCTGCCGTAGTGCTGGCATTACTGTTGTGAACGGACGGACCTGACACTCCGTGAGGTTGTTGTCTATCACATTCTGCAGTCAACGGAAAGCGATCTCTTTAAAGAAATGATTTCTATGCCACTTGCGATCCTATGCTTTTCCTAGAATTGCTAGCCCTCATCAATAATGAGAGATTCTATAAGCGGTTTTGTCCATTCCGGGAATTCATCAGTATATCTCTTCTTCATAACACCTGACTCTGTCCTGAATAACAATTGAGGGTCACGGTTGTCAACAGAATTGTCGTAGATATATGATCTATCCACAAATCTTATTGCTTTGGACATATTAATCAAGGACTTATAGTATCTGTTTGTCACTTTCGACATCGGAACCTCATGACCACCATTAATGTAACGTTGATATATTCGTTGAATATTAATGGCAGGATCGTCAGTACAAACGAAAAAGAGTCTAATGAAAAAACCGGTTTCTTTAGCTTTCTGGAGGAAAGTAAGTTTTTCTACCGATGAAAAAACCGTTTCAAAGCTTTCAAGACAGTCATCCCTCATCTCTGTAGCTTTCCGGGCAGCTTTCAGAATAGCATCGCCAGAGTTCCAATCACCAAAATCATTCTGAGCTATGTCGTCAGGATTGATGTAGATGCAATCTGAAGCCCATTCATTAGACAGGAGCCTAACGGTTGTCGAGGTCTTACCGGATCCATTCGGACCGGCGACTACACACAAAACAGGTTTTCTTTCCAACATAGTCCTACCCTTCCGCACATATTCTAATCGTTTCCTCCAGACGGCGAGCCAATTCGTTCTTGGCTTTTTTGCTGCTGAGTCTGGCATCATCTCCAACTTGAGACATCAGAATCCTCAAGAATGTGTCAGAAGGCTCTTTGTCTGATGTCAAACGGTATGATTTAATTGAAGGCATAGTTATCTGTTTCTCAATGTCTATCTCAAAGGTAATCTATTTGTGTGATATTTCCAAACAACATAGACCAAGGTAACCAAGGAAGTTAGTGGTCAATTTTGGGACTCCGCTCAAAGACAGGCACATAGAGTCCGCCTGCCCAGTTGCCGGGCCAAACATTGTCCCATTCTTCGAGTTCCTTGCAACTCAGTTGGCGAAAAACGGAGGTCCGTCTGGCTTCATTCCTTTCGATGACCACGACTTTATCTGCGCTGAACTTGTCGAGCAAGTCCGGCGATTGTGTGGCCACCACCACTTGCGAAGTCTCGGATGCCTTTTTTATCATTCCTGAAAGAATACTGATGGCAGCAGGATGCAGACCCAATTCCGGTTTGGACCACCCACTATCTTTGTTAACAAACGCAGTCGCCTCCCGGCGCTCGGTGCGTGATCATAAGTTTAACGGGCTCTGAGTCCCAATAATTTTTAAAGTCAATGAGACATGTGTGTGGTCTTGACGTTCACAAAGATAGTGTGTTCGTCTGTATTCTCAATGAGAAAGGAGTTGTTTTTCAGGAAAAGTTCGGTGTCCTGACCCCGTCGCCTGAAGCCCTTTCGGCATCCCACGCCTTTTGGCTCTCCACGTCAACATAGTCCTTCTTTTCGGATTCACGGTTCCCCCCGCGGCCGTTCTGGTTGTAGTGCTTGAGCGCGAACGCGTAGTTGATTGTCGGTTCTTCCTTCATCTTTGGCTCCGTTTTTTTTGATTCGTGACAAAGATGAGCAGACTTGTTCAGAACTCAATGCGGAAAAGTGGACGCGTACCAAGCTTCACTGTCCTCACCACATTCGGAATTATAGTGAGACTTGAGATTCGTTTAGACTGCAAGAAGGATAGGCTAATCGAAGTGGCGATGGGTCATATCCCTTTGTTCATCAAGCGGTTCAGAGCGGACATCATGCGGAGTTGCTTTGCGGTTGGGGGCTTCACTCCACGTTCAGCAAGATCCTTGACGGTTCATCGTAAAGAACCGTCTTGTCTCTTTCATCACCTTCGGGGCGAGGGCAAAGACAGCGATCATGTTCGGGAAAGCCATAAGGGCGAAAGCGAGGTCCATTACGCTGACGGCGACATCCAGGGTGAGGACACTTGCGAGGACGATTGTCGCGACATAGAAGTAGCGGTACTTCTGAGCATGTCTCGTGCCCCAGAGGTAAGATGTGCACATCGTTCCGTAGTATGAATATGAGAACATCGTCGAGAAGGCGAAGATGATCACCACGAATTCGAGAAGATAGCGTCCGGCGAACGGAATCAGGGTGTCGTAAGTGTTCAGCGCGATGGACAGTCCCTTAATGCTGTCAGTGCTGTAGAGACCGGCCATGATCATCGGAATCGCGGACAGGGTGCAGACCAAGCCGGAATCTATCGCCGGACCAAGCATGGCCACGAGTCCTTCCCTCACAGGTTCGGCGTTCATCGAGGCTCCGTGCATCATCCCGGCGGTTCCGACACCGGCCTCGTTGACGAACATCGCCCTTCTCGCTCCCGTCAGAGCCACAGCGGCGAGGGCTCCGAAACCTGCCTTCCAGCAGAAGGCACCTTTGAATATGGCATCAAACACGGCGGGCAGACGGTCATGATAGACAATCATGATACCCAACACCATAAGGAAATAGAATCCAACCATAAACGGAACGATCCTCGATGAAACCTGCGAGATGCGCTTTATTCCGCCAAAAATGACGAGGCTCACTATGCCGCCGATCACAAGGCCGAGCATCAGAAACACCCATCTTGACTCTGGCACTCCGAGCGGCTCAAGGATCACTGAATATAACGACTCAGAGAGTTGGTTGGCCTGCATCACTGGGAGACCGCTGAACAGAGCGCAGAACGCGAACATCACGGCCAGCGGCTTCATCTTCCTGCCAAGCCCTTCGGTCAGGACAAACATCGGCCCTCCTTGGATCACTCCCTTGTCATCCTTCCCTTTATACATTATGGCGAGGGTTCCCTCAAAGAATTTCGTGGCCATTCCAAGCAGGGCGCTGACCCACATCCAGAAGATTGCTCCAGGCCCACCGACACATAGCGCTATTGCGACTCCGGCGATGTTTCCCATCCCGACTGTGCTGCTGATGGTGTTCATCAGAGCCTGAAAGGAGCTGACCTGTCCTTCGCCCTTTTTCTTCATTTTCAGAGAACTGACCGCCATCCCCAACTTCCTCAGCGGCAATGCTCTTGAATATATAAACAGGAATATTCCTCCTCCTATCAGAAGTGTAAACAACGGCCATCCGCAGACGAAGTCCGTGAATTTGATAATATACTCTTTAATCAATTCCAACACTTTCCACACTGTTCTATGTCAGTTCCACAATCCCTTTCTTACCCTCGAATGCCTCATAACGGGGAACGTGTTCCAGCAATAATCAGGCCTACACACCGCTGGCGTCACAATATTCACATAGTTCAGGTGTCTCTCAAGGCCGCTTAGGGTTATTTGTCTTTTAGACTTTAGAAGCTGTTTTGAATTGTTTGTTTGAAGGTTTGAGAGTGAAAAACTTCAGTTTCGACCGCTTCTTCCAAGGAAGATAGCGGTGCTATCTGACTGAAGAAGCGGGAAGAAAATGAAGATTTTTCACCTCAAAGAACATTTCAAACAATTCAAAACAGCTTCTTAGTCCCGTCTGAAAATGTCTCTCGTGTAAACCTTGTCCTTCACGTCATCGAGACAGGAGTCGTAGCGGTTGGCTATGATCGCCTCGCTCTGTTTCTTGAACTCGTCGAGGTCGTTGACGACCCTTGAGCCGAAGAATGTCGCGCCGTCCTCGAGCGTCGGCTCGTAGATGATGATCTCCGCGCCCTTGGCCTTGATGCGCTTCATCACGCCCTGGATGGAGCTCTGGCGGAAGTTGTCGGAGTTGGACTTCATCGTCAGGCGATACACGCCTATCACGCACGCGTGCTCCTTGGAGCTGTCCCACTGGCCGTTGCCGCTGTAGTAGCCGGCCTTGTGCAGCACCGCGTCGGCGATGTAGTCCTTGCGGGTGCGGTTGCTCTCGACTATCGCCTGGATAAGGTTCTCCGGGACGTCGGCGTAGTTGGCGAGCAGCTGCTTGGTGTCCTTCGGGAGGCAGTAGCCGCCGTAGCCGAAGGACGGGTTGTTGTAATGCGTGCCGATTCGCGGGTCAAGGCCCACGCCCTTGATGATGGCCTGCGTGTCGAGGCCCTTGATCTCCGCGTAGGTGTCAAGCTCGTTGAAGTAGCTGACGCGCAGGGCGAGGTAGGTGTTGGCGAAGAGCTTCACCGCCTCGGCCTCCTTCATGCCCATGAGAAGCGTGTCGATGTTCTCCTTGATCGCGCCCTCCTGAAGCAGTCCGGCGAACGCCCTCGCATATTCCCTGGCCTCCGGGTTGCCTATGGCGCTGATGGCGGCGTTCTCCTCGTCCCACCTCTCGTCCTGGTCGGACGGGAGTATCTCGGGATAGCCGACGATGATCCGCGAGGGATAGAGGTTGTCGTAGAGGGCCCTGCTCTCGCGGAGGAACTCCGGGGAGAAAAGCAGGTTGAGTTTCCTGCCCCTGAGGGCGGGGTCCGTGAGGAACTTCAGGGCGTACTTGACGTAGAGGCTGCGGGTGTAGCCCACCGGGACGGTGGACTTGATGACCATCACGGCGTCAGGGTTGACGCCGAGGACGAGGTCTATGACGTCCTCTATGCAGTGGGTGTCGAAGTGGTTCTTCTCGGGGTCGTAGTTCGTCGGCGCGGCGATGACCACGAAGTCGGCGTCCTTATACGCTGACGCGCCGTCAAGGGTGGCCGTGAGGTTCAGCTCGCCCGGAGTGCCGGTCTTCCCGTAGTCCCCGAACTCGCCACGGAAGTATTTCTCGATGTACTCGTCCTGGATGGGGGACTCCCTGCGGTTGATCTTCTCCACCTTTTCGGGGACGATGTCCACGGCCGTCACTTTGTGATGTTGAGAGAGAAGGGTCGAGATGCTCAGGCCGACGTAGCCGGTGCCGGCCACGGCTATTTGAATGTCTTTAAATTGTCTCATAGGTGTCTGGAGTTAATATAATTGAGATGCTTGAGATTAGCTTCCTACTTCCTCCAGACCATCCTGTTGACGATGCCGGTGTAGGACTGGATGATCTTGACAACCTTGGTGGAGACGTTCTCGTCAGTGTAGGTCGGGACGGGGAGGCCGTAGTCGCCGCGGCGGTTCATCTCCACGGCAGTGTCCACGGCCTGCAGAAGGCTCCTCTCGTCGATGCCGGCGAGGATGAAGCAGGCCTTGTCAAGGGCCTCGGGGCGCTCGGTGCTGGTGCGGATGCACACTGCCGGGAACGGATGGCCGACGCTCGTGAAGAAGCTGCTCTCCTCAGGCAGGGTGCCGCTGTCGCTGACCACAGCGAAGGCGTTCATCTGGAGACAGTTATAGTCGTGGAATCCGAGCGGCTCATGCCGGATGACACGCGGATCGAGCTTAAAGCCGCTCTGCTCCAGGCGTTTGCGGGACCTCGGGTGGCATGAATATAAAACCGGCATGTCATACTTGGCTGCCATCGCGTTTACCGCATTGAAGAGGCTGAGGAAGTTCTTTTCCGTGTCGATGTTCTCCTCGCGGTGGGCGGACAAAAGAATATACTTTCCCTTCTCCAACCCCAACCGCTTATGAATATCCGAGGCCTCGATCTCGGCGAGGTTCTGGTGCAGCACCTCGGCCATCGGCGACCCGGTCACGTAGGTCCGCTCCTTCGGCAGGCCGCACTCGGCGAGGTACCTTCTCGCGTGTTCTGAATATGCCAGATTGACATCCGAGATGATGTCAACTATGCGGCGGTTCGTCTCCTCCGGGAGGCACTCGTCCTTGCAGCGGTTGCCGGCCTCCATGTGGAAGATGGGGATGTGCAGCCTCTTGGCTCCGATCACGCTCAGACAGGAATTCGTGTCCCCCAACACGAGAACGGCATCCGGCTTCACTGAGGCCATTAGTTTGTAGCTTTCTGCTATAATGTTGCCCATCGTTTCACCCAGATCTGACCCTACTGCGTTCATGAATACCTCTGGATCCGCCAGTTTCAGATCCTTGAAGAATATGCCGTTGAGGTTATAGTCATAGTTTTGCCCCGTGTGGGCCAAAATCACATCGAAATACTCACGGCATTTAGTAATTACCGCCGCCAACCGGATAATCTCCGGTCTTGTCCCGACTATGATCAACAGTTTGAGTCTGCCGTTGTCTTTGAACATGATGTCCGTGTAGTTTGCCGTGTCTATATTGTGTCCCATGCTATTGAATATTAGTTGTCATAAACCTTGGAAATTCCGATACTTATACGTAATTTTGTAATTGATAATAACAGGCTGACAGAGAGATTGAGGAGAGGGATTTCAACTTGAACATTTCTTCAACCACGAATGAGTGGCCATTCCCTAGATGGCCGCTCTTTATTATTACATCACAGGGTCGAAGTATGTATCCGGGCGGTTCGGGTCAAACAGTTCGTTGGCCCAGATCAGGGTCACGAGATTTTCGGTGGGGGAGAGATTGATGATGTTGTGGGTATAGCCAGGCAAGGCATGTACTACCTGTATGTTTTCACCGCTGACCTCGAATTCCATTACCGGGAATGGATTGCCGTCGGCATCAAGCCCTTCCTTTCTTTCCTGGACAAGGCCGTGGCCGGAAACCACAATGAAAAACTCCCATTTGGTGTTGTGCCAGTGTTGACCTTTCGTGATTCCAGGCTTGGAAATATTCACACTGAATTGGCCGCATTTTCCTGTTCTTAGAAGTTCAGTAAAGCTGCCACGGTTGTCCATGTTCATCTTTAATGAATATGCTACTTTCTCTTTAGGCAAGTAGCTCAAATAGGTTGAATACAACTTCTTTGCGAACGAACCGCCCGGAATTTCCGGCATGACGAGAGTGTTGGGCTGCTCATGGAATTCATTCAAAAGGTGGACAATCTCTCCGAGCTTGACCTTATGTGTCACAGGTACTCCGCAGTAACGTCCGATATTAGTGAAGACTGTCTCCACACCGTTGAACTCGCAGTGATGCTCATCCCCTTTCAATGCGGAAATCATCTCGTCCACAAGATCATCGATGTAGAGGAGTTCCAGTTCGACATTAGGATCGTTGACCTGAATGGACAGGTCGTTGGCGATGTTGTTACAGAATGTCGCCACAACACTGTTGTAGTTCGGGCGGCACCATTTGCCGAAGAGATTCGGGAAACGGTAAACAAGGACTTTGGCTCCGGTTTCTTCGGAATATTGGAAAAAGAGTTCTTCTCCGGCTTTTTTGCTGCGGCCATATTCACTGTCCCCGAAACGTCCGGATAATGTTGCTTGGATTGAGCTGGAAAGCATTACCGGACAAGTGTTACCGTACTTTTTCAGCGCGTCCAGAAGAATGGATGCGAATCCGAAATTGCCAGACATGAACTCAGCCTGATCCTTTGGACGGTTCACGCCGGCCAGGTTGAAGACGAAGTCGGCCTTGCTGCAATATTCATCAAGCTGTTCTGGTGTGGAGTCGATGTCATATTCATAGACCTCGGTGATCTTTGGTTCGATCTCCGATGTTGCGGGTGCTATTCCGTAGAATCTCGCCTTGCCGTCCTTTATGTTGTTGAGCTGCGCGCAGAGGTTCCGGCCGACAAAGCCTTTGGCTCCGGTCACAAGTATATTCATTGAATTGATTTTTGTTAGGTAGTTGGATAAGTGATAGGGGAATGACCGCTTTTATTCAGACCTTATGTCACGTGCCTTGGCATGAGGGATAAGTCCGAGATCTTCCTGAATGAAGCGCAGACGCATCAATTGTTCTTTCATGCCATCGATGTCGAGTCTGCGGGTGTTGTGGGAGTGGTAGTCCTCGATCTTGGTCATGTCGGAGTTGCCCTCGGTGAAGAATTTGTCGTAGTTGAGGTCACGGGTGTCACAAGGGATGCGGAAATAGTTGCCCATGTCGATCGCGCGTGCCATTTCCTCCCTTGTTACGAGGGTCTCGTAGAGTTTCTCGCCATGGCGGGTACCTATGACCTTGACGTCAGTCTCACCGTATTTCGGGTTAACTTTTGAATATATTTCCTTAAGCGCTGTGGCAAGTGTCATGAGGGTCGCCGCAGGCGCTTTCTGAACGAATAGGTCTCCGTTGTGCGCATGTGTGAAGGCATAGACAACCAGATCCACAGCGTCGTCAAGTGTCATCATGAAACGGGTCATGTTCGGATCCGTGATAGTGATTGGTTTGCCTTCCATCATTTGCTCCACCCAAAGCGGAATGACGGAGCCTCTGGATGCCATCACATTGCCGTAACGTGTGCAACAGATTGTGGTATTTGCATTTTCTCCAAGTTCGCGTCCTTTTGCGATAGCGACTTTCTCCATCAGGGCCTTGCTTATGCCCATGGCGTTGATCGGGTATGCGGCCTTGTCCGTTGACAGCACGACCACGTTTTTGACTCTATGCTCAATGGCGGAGAGAAGAACGTTGTTTGTGCCCTCGACATTGGTTCTTGTGGCTTCCATCGGGAAGAACTCGCAGGATGGAACCTGCTTGAGGGCTGCGGCGGAGAACACATAATCCACCCCACGCATGGCTATGTCAACGGATGACTTGTCGCGCACGTTGCCTATGAAGAATTTTACCTTTGGATTTTGAAGGGCATGACGCATGTCATCCTGCTTCTTTTCGTCACGGCTGAATATTCTTATCTCCTTGATGTCTGAGTCAAGGAATCTGCGGAGCACGGCGTTGCCGAAACTGCCGGTACCTCCTGTGATCAGGAGGATCTTGTCTGTGAAAACTGACATATTGTTTTGTTTTTTAGTTTGTATTGTTCTGGCCTCTTCCGATTAGGTCACTTGTGTAGGCCTTGTTGCGGATGTTGTCGCCGCCCCCCGCTACTTCTCCTTGCCGTAGTAGGAGTAGGCGTGGTAGCCGTATCGCCCGTAGTTCCCGTAGTAGCCGTCGGAGGACGCGGTCCCGTTGAGGACGCAGCAGAGTCCCCTGTACTCCCCGTCGCGGTAGAGCGCGTCGA
>ENA-UONY01001191-UONY01001191.1-human-gut-metagenome-genome-assembly--contig:-CS9-NODE-1191-length-23521-cov-6.218316_pt1 | contig 23521 bp, 20 predicted proteins | sample MGYA00242465_ERZ724012 | MGnify/ENA metagenome assembly ERZ724012 | reverse complement strand
GTTTTTCTCTTATCTTAAAACCGCCTCAACTCCGTTGCTAAAAGGCAACCGGGGGAGCTATAAGGAATCTATTAACTTGTCCAATTCGGCAGGGACGTTCGGCAGACCTGTTTCTTCTTGCGAATGGATTTTTTGAAATGTCCCAGGAAGGCTTTATATTGGACGTATTAAAAAACTATACGACATACAAAACCTACTATAAAATTGCCAAAAGCGAAGAAAACGACCCCGAATTCAACAAGCGCAAAGCATCGCGTGCAGTCCGACAATTTGAGTCGTTGCACCCGCACAATATATCGCAAAAGACGGCGATTATGTTGGAGCATGTCCGCGATATAACCTCGAAAAAAATAGGCGGGCACGCAAAGGCAATGGTCGTTACCGCCTCGCGCCTGCATGCGATACGCTATTTCAAAGAGTTCAAAAATTTTATAAGGGACAATGGCTATAAGAATTTAGACGTGCTTGTGGCATTTTCCGGAGAGCTTGTCGACGGCGAAGTCTCTTACACTGAGGAAAAATGCAACAAGACAAAAAGCGGCGAAACCATAAAAGAAAACCAATTAAAAGAGTATTTTAAGAGCGACGACTTCAATATTCTAATTGTCGCGGAAAAATACCAGACGGGCTTTGATGAGCCCTTGCTGCATACAATGTTTGTCGATAAGCGCCTAACGGGCGTCAAGGCCGTGCAGACACTCTCGCGCCTAAATCGAACATGCAGAGGCAAAACCGATACCTTTGTACTGGACTTTGTAAATAGCCCCGAAGACATAAAGGAGGCCTTTCAGCCTTTTTATCAAGCCACCGTTTTGCAGGAGGAAACTGACCCCAACCGCATATATGACCTAAAAAAGTATCTTGATAAATCGGCGGTATATACGCAAGAACAGATAGACAATGTCGCGGACATCTACTTTAAAAGCGGAGAACAGGACAAAAATGCCATCGGCAAAATGCGGTCAATTCTCGATAGTTCCGTCAAAATCTATTCGGATTTAAAGAGAGAAGATCAGGACAAATTTTTGTCCGCATTGGAGTCCTTCGTAAGTTTCTACGGTTTCATAACCCAAATATGCAGGATGTATGACAAGGACTTGCTTAAATTTGCCATATTCGCAAAGTTTCTCCTGAAAATAATCCCGCGAGACAAAAGTGAAAAAGTCCATTTGGACGACATGATACTTTTAGAGTACTACAAAAACGAAAAGAAATATGACGGAAGCATAGCACTCGATGAGGCCGACGGGAAAGTCGCGCCAATGACAGGTAAGGGGAAAAAATCCGAACCCAAACGAGACAAGCTGTCCGTGATTGTCGACGACATAAACAAGCAATTCGGAACAAACTTTACCGAAATGGATAAGGTCTTAAAACAGATAGAAAACGACCTTATAAATGATCCGGAACTTCAAAAATTTGCAAAGAGCGACAGAGAGACTATCCGCATCGTTTACGATAAATTATTCCCGTCGATACTCGCAAATCGCTACGCCACAAATGAAGACTTCTTCTCGAAAATGTGCAGCGACAAGAAGTTTATGAGCGATGTAATGGCTAGGCTATTCCCCATAGTCTTGCAAAGATTGGTCAAATAATTGCCTATCGCCTATTGCGTGGGGTCGCAAAGTTATATCGGCAAAAATATCGGCATTTTTTTTGGGTTTTATACTTTACTTATGTAAATTACTTGCGATAATACAATAAGTTAAACTTTATGACAATCGGCAAAAACATCGGCAAAGTTATTCCAATGAAGGTTTCAAGTATGGAACCTATGATGCCACGCGTCACACCTGAACTTATCTCGCTTTCAGGCGCTATTAGAGAGAGAATCGGCGGATTAAAGGAAAAACTTCATCCGATTACGGCAAAAGCTGTCTCGGCAGTCGTCGCCGACATGAACAGCTACTATTCAAATTTAATCGAAGGACATCATACATACCCGAAAGACATAGAACGCGCCTTGCAAAACGATTTTTCCTCGAATCTGCAAGAGCGAGACAAGCAACTTTTAGGTCTTGCCCATGTAAAGACCGAAAACGCCATATTAAGCAGTGCAACAGAAGAAAATATATTTACTCCCGGAACATTGCTCAAAATTCATGAGACTTTTTATGCAAATTTGCCGGAATCGATGCGACTCTCAAAATCGCAAAGCGGCAAGGAATATCAAATCATTCCCGGAAAATTCCGAAATTTTGAAGTTGCCGTGGGCGCTCATCAACCCCCAGCCTCAAAGAGTTTAGAGAAGTTCATCGCAAGGTTCTGCGAGGCTTATAAAAATATCCCAATAGGCGAAATTCTGATTGCCGCCGCGGCATCTCATCACAGGTTGGCGTGGATTCATCCTTTTGGAGACGGTAACGGTAGGGTTGTGCGCATATTTACAAGCTCTCTACTCAAGGCTTACGGACTAAACGGAGGCGGAATATGGTCTATTTCCCGCGGGCTTGCAAGAAACCGCAGTCAGTATTACGCAAAGCTTGCAATCGCCGATCAGGGTAGACAAGGCGATCTTGACGGACGAGGCACTCTTAGCGAGCGAAGCCTGGTTGAATTTTGCGAATTTTTCCTTTCCACAATGCTTGATCAAATGGACTTCATGCTTGGTATCCTGAAATTGGATTCCGTAATAAGCCGATATGCCCGCTTAATGCATGAGGTATTCCCAAAGAAATCGGAACTTTGCCTTCGCATTATAAAAGAGCTTTGGACTTTTGGAGAAACGCCTCGCGGGAAGATATGCGAAATAACTGGTATGTCCGAAAGGGCTTCGCGCGCAATTTTATCCGAACTTGAATCCAAGGGTTTTGTAAAAAGCGATTCTCTTAAAACGCCCGTTCATATAAATATTTCCGCCGATATATCCGAACAAATCTTCCCCAATCTTTTCATAGGTTAAAATTTGGATTTTAGTCTTATGCTTGCAGATGCATTGACTAATTTTTTATGAATGGATTTTCTGAAAGATTCGCCAAAGTGCGGATTATAACTAAACACTAAGCAAATAGAGATAACATTTTTATAATTTAAGGTACTGATATAAAAATATTAGGGCTTCTTGTATCCTTCGTAATAGTAGGATTGCTCTATTCCTTTGAATATAACATCCCTGTTATCGACATCGCTTGTGAGATTTTCTTTTAGCAGGAATCTCAATTCCAAGTCATTTATAGGGCTGCGTTCCATCGCTTGCAAATATAAGTTTTTATCGACATTCTGCCAGTTTACGACCTTGCCGAGATTTTTCTTTAAAATCATATCGAGCCATATTCTTGTAGCGCGGCCGTTACCTTCCATAAATGGATGGGCAATATTCATTTCAACATATTTGGCAATAATTTCCTCAAAATTTCCTTCGGGCATCTGCTCGATCTTTGCAAGCGCCTCTTTTAGGTAAATTGCGTTTGCAAATCGAAAATTGCCTTTTGATATATTCTTATCCCTTATCTTACCTGCAAAATCATATAGGCCGTCAAAAATATATTTATGGATTTGTTGCAAACCCTTTGTAGTTCCGACTTCGCATGAAGAAATATATCCCGAATCGTAGAGTTCTCGGGCCTTCTGCAAGCTTATTTCATCGATTTCTTTCATGTAATTTTAAGGCTTTATATCCTAATGAAACTACTTACGAGTTCAAGGTTTTAATGGACATAAAGAAGTAATTGAGAATTTGTTTCAACAATGGTTACCAGATTCTATTGCCATTTTACTGCATGTAGAACAAAAGTGTTAGACGAAAAATTGCGAATTTGGAGATGCCCGTTGAAGCGTCTATGTTAGTAAAATTTTTGGGACAAAAATGTGCCTTTTTTGGAAAATTAAAAAATTTCTCATTTTAAGACGTTATACGAGACTTTTTCTCCACAACAAAAACAGCCTCCTCAACCATATACCCAATACGTCCGCCCGACACTTAACCCGCAACCAAAAATTGCCCAGTCGTCCACAACGAACTCCCCCAAGCCACAACAAAATACCTCCCCCAAAGATAATTCCGCTCTAACCAAGGCCATACCCCCAACCACCCCAGAACCACCTGAAGAACCACCCTGCCAAACAATCAGCTGGGACATCGATTTGTAAGACGGAAAAATTCCGATGCGAGCATGCGTTATGTCCCCACCATGCAAATCTAACCTACAAAGCCTTTTCGGCTAAAATGGAATACCATTCCCGATTAGCCGAAATCTAGCCGCCGCTTTTTACAAGCCTTTACCACGCACAAAATCGGCGAGCATTTTCAATGTGTTATTTTTAATTCTTCAGTTCGAAGAAGCATTTTGCTTCGGCGCGCGAAATGCCGTGCATATTGACGTAGCGCGAGCGAAGAAGCGACAAATCGCGGTGTCCCATATTCAGTTGAAGGCGTGGCAGGTTTGCGTAATATTTTGCGTGGAAGCTTGCGTAAGTGTGGCGCAGAACGTCCTGAACCCAACGGCCGCGAAAGCCCGAGTTGTCGCGGATTTTGCGCCAGCGGCGTTGCCAATCGGTCGGGCATATATGGGAAGTGTTTTCGGATTTGTGGGTAATTAGAAGCCGATTCAAGACGGGAGGGATTTCCACTTGACGGACGCCGCCTGTCTTCGAGCACTGCGAGCGAACGGTGATTGTCTTTTCTTCGGTGTCGATGTCGCGCCAAGTTAGCCTGCGGACTTCGCGCGGGCGAATTCCCGTATAGACCAAAAGCGCGGCAACAACGGCATATTCGGGGCTTTCGCGTTGAGCGGTTTTGATTAGCCGCTTTGTTTCGAAAAGTTTCAGTGGCTGGATTTCCTTTTCGGCGACTTTGCGGCGTTCTATTTATTCGTTTTATCGGGTTTTTGTCGCACCACTCGCGACGGAGGGCGAATTCAAACAATCCGTGCAATATCGCCCGGGCTTTGTTAAATTGCGGGTTAACCCAGTTTTAACTCCACAACTAAACCTCCCTCACCGTCAACAACACCTCCACACTCCAATCCCACCAACCAATACCAATCTCCCCAAGTCCATACCCCCAACCATTCCAGAACCACCGGAAGAACGTCCTCGCAAAACAATCAGCTGGGATATCGATTTGTAAGATTAACTCTAGATTCTCACCTCATCCTTTTTCGCTTCAAAAAGCGTGTAAGCGTAGAGCGGTGAACTTGTAGCCGCTTGGCGATTGCCCCAACTGCCATATTTTCGCGCAGCATTTCGTTGATATATTCTTTTTGAGGTGTCAGTTTTAGAGTATTATTGTTTTTCCCCTTGGGGCGACCTAATTTTATGCCTTCGGCTTTCTTCCGAGCGAGAGCTTCTCGCGTTCTTGCCGAAATCAACGTTCTTTCCACCTCGGCGGACAGGCCGAAGGCGAATGCAAGCACTTTTGAATTTATATTGTCGCCCAATTCGTAGTTTTCTTTTACGGTTATCAGTTTTGCCTCCACCCGCATTAGCGTATTTAAAATTCCCATAATTTCCATTAAACTTCTGCCTAAGCGCGATAATTCCGACACAATTAGAGTGTCGCCACGTTTTATCCGTTTTAATAGTTTGCCGAGTTTTCGCTCTTGAAGGCTTACCCGAGAGCTTATTGTTTCCTCAATCCAACGTTCCACGGCAAAATTCTTTTTGCGGCAAAAAGTTTCTATTTCGTAGTGTTGATTTTCTACCGACTGTTTGTCGGTACTTACTCTAATATATGCGTATATCATAATTTATTATTTGTTGATTGCTATTGAAAAAATAGTTGACGAAAAGTTGCCCCGAAAGTAGCTTTTAAATGTTCGTTTTTTTGCTACATTGGTTGTTTTGCCTGTCTGTTTGCATATTGTTTATCCGCCAAAAAATTTTTCGAAGTAGTTTTGTATTAATACGCTTCATTTCAATAAGATAGGCTACGTCTGCGCGTTTTGTTGTATGGATTGGTAATTTTGCATTATCCAATCTTGAGCCTTCTGAAAAAAACGAAGGATATTTTGCGCCATACTCGCGTTTGTCATTTGGGGCGTTTACTTTTGCTATCCGTTTACTGGGGCGCAAAATGAAGATGTTTGACAACATAAACACCTTCGTTAAGGACGACCTTAAAGCCGAAATCCGCGAAAACAGCAGGTTGTCTATCGCGGCCGCCTGTTTTTCGATATACGCCTATCAGGAGTTGAAAATGCAGCTCGACGGCATCTCCGAACTGCGATTTATCTTCACATCGCCCACGTTTACCACTGAAAAGGCGTCGAAAGCCAAGCGCGAATTCTTCATTCCCCGCGCCGACCGCGAAAAGTCGCTTTACGGAACGGAATTCGAGTTAAAGCTGCGCAACGAGCTAACCCAAAAGGCAATCGCGCAAGAGTGCGCCGAATGGATTCGCCAAAAAGTGAAGTTTCGCTCGAATATCACAAACGAGCAAATCGGCGGATTCTTGAATATCGAGTCGCCGCAGCCGTTCACCTACCTGCCGCTAAACGGTTTTACCACGGTTGATATCGGTTGCGAACGCGGCAACAACGCTTTCAATTTCGTCCACAGATTTGAAGCCCCGCTTACACAAACCTACATTCAAACATTCAATTCCATTTGGAACGACAAAACAAAGCTCCAAGACGTAACCGACATCGTCATAGAAAACATTTCGGCGGTCTATCGTGAAAACCCGCCCGAATTCATCTACTTTATAACGCTCTACAACATTTTCAGCGAATTTTTGGAGGACATCTCCGAAGACGAACTGCCCAACGAGGCGCTCGGCTTTAAGGAAAGCGTTGTCTGGAAAAAGCTTTACGACTTCCAGAAAGACGCCGCCCTTGCCATCATCAACAAGCTTGAACGCTACAACGGATGCATTCTTGCCGACAGCGTGGGGCTAGGCAAAACGTTTACGGCGTTGGCGGTTGTAAAATACTACGAAAACCGCAACAAAAGCGTGCTTGTGCTTTGCCCCAAAAAGCTCGAAAGCAACTGGCACACCTTTAAGGAAAACTACAAAAACAACCCCCTGCGCGAAGACAGGCTTCGCTACGATGTGCTCTTTCATACCGACCTTTCGCGAACAAGCGGAAAGTCGAACGGGCTTGACTTGGCGCGGCTCAACTGGGGCGCATACGACCTTGTCGTTATAGACGAATCGCACAATTTCCGTAGCGGCGGGCAAATTTACGGCGACGACGAAAAGCGCGAAAACCGCTACCTGCAACTTTTGAACAAAGTTATCCGTGACGGCGTAAAGACGAAAGTGCTTATGCTTTCGGCAACGCCCGTAAACAACCGCTTTGGCGATTTGCGCAATCAGCTTGCCCTTGCCTACGAGGGCGATTCATCCAATATCGACGGCAAGCTCAACACAAAGCGCGGCATAGACGAAATCTTCCGCCGAGCCCAAGGCGCATTCAACGCGTGGAGCAAACAGCCGCTCAAAAAACGCACAACCGCCGACCTTCTCGACCGCTTGGATTTCGACTTCTTCGAGCTTCTCGACAGCGTTACAATAGCGCGTTCGCGCAAGCATATAGAAAAGAATTACAACACAGCCGCAATCGGCAAGTTCCCGACGCGCCTGAAACCGATATCGCTTAACCCTTGCATTACAACGCTAAAACGCGCAATCAACTACACGGAAATTTTCGAGCAACTGCAATGCCTTACGCTCAGCGTGTATTTGCCGTCCAACTTCGTCTTCCCGAGCGCGCTGGCAAAATACGACGACCAATATTCAAGCGACGTCAGTACAAACGTTCGCTTCACCCAGCGCGACCGCGAAAAAGGAATCCACCGCCTTACGGGAATCGGGCTTTTGAAGCGTCTTGAAAGCTCGGTTTATTCGTTCCGTCTCACGCTTGAGCGCATAAAAGCATTCAACGAAAAGACAATTCGCATAATCGACCGCTTTGAAAAATCGGCGTCGGCTGACTTGTTCGAAATGGAAGAGCTTAAAACTCAGGCAGAGCTCGACGCAGACGACGGCGACAGCGACCTTTTCACCGTAGGGCGCAAAGTGAAATATGAGCTTGCCGACATCGACTGCACCTCTTGGCGCAAAGAACTTGAAAGCGACGTCGAGAACATCGACCTGCTCCTTGCAATGATAAACGACATCACGCCCGAGCACGACAACAAGCTGAATACGCTTCTTGCGCAGATTGACGAAAAAATCGCCCACCCAATAAATGCCGGCAACCGCAAAATCATAATCTTTACCGCCTTTGCCGATACCGCAAACTACCTTTACGACCACGTTTCAAAATACGCCCTCGAAAAATACGGAATGCACACCGCCATTGTTACGGGCGAAGTTGCGGGGCGTTCGAACGTGCCGAAAATGAAGACCGATTTGAACACGGTTCTCACCTGTTTTTCGCCCATATCGAAAGAAAAGTCGCTGCTTTCGCCCGACGACAATTTCAATATCGACATTCTAATTGCAACCGACTGCATCTCGGAAGGGCAAAATCTGCAAGATTGCGATTATCTTGCAAATTACGACATTCATTGGAATCCCGTCAGAATCATCCAGCGTTTCGGGCGCATAGACCGTATCGGCAGCCATAACGACAAAATCCAGCTCGTAAATTTCTGGCCCGATATGGAGCTTGACGATTACATAAATCTGAAAAACCGCGTCGAGACCCGTATGCGCATTACCGTTATGACCGCAACGGGCGTCGGCTCCGACAACATAATTGACGGCGGCGACGAAGACCTTGAATACCGCAAAAAGCAGCTCGAACGCCTGCGCGACGAAGTCATAGACATCGAGGAAATGAATTCGGGCGTGTCCATTATGGACTTGGGACTTAACGAATTTCGTCTCGACCTGCTCGACTATATCAAAAAACACGGCGACCCGAACAATATTCCGTCGGGACTTTGCGCCGTTGTGCCCGCGTCTGCCGACAACCCCGCAGGTGTTGTGTTCGTGCTACGCAATGTTAACGAAAGCGTCAATATAGACAGGCAAAACCGCCTGCATCCGTTCTATATGGTTTACATCACAAGCGGCGGCGATGTTCACCTAAACCACCTGCAACCAAAAGAATTGCTCGACGCCATGCGCGTGCTTTGCAAGGGCAAAACAGAACCCATTCCAGCCCTCTGCAAAGCCTTTAATCGCGAAACCGCCGACGGCAGGAAAATGGGCAAATACTCAAAACTTTTGGGCGACGCCATAAAATCCATCATATCCGTAAAGGAGGAAAGCGACTTCGACAGCCTTTTCTCGGCGGGCGGCACATCCGCGCTTGAAAACGACATCAAGGGTTTGGACGACTTCGAGCTTGTGTGCTTCCTTGTTGTAAAGGAGGCGAAATGACGGATTTCCCCCAGTCAACATTCGTCGGCAAAACTTTTTCCGAATCGAAGTTTTTCAGAAAACTTGCGCTTTCCAAAAAGACATTGCCTTTCGGCAATATCGAAAAAATCGTCTGGCGCAACAAGCTTTCCGCCAGAACGCTCAACGTTCAGGACGGCGCGCGCGTTAAGGAAATTCAAGTTTTCCACGTCATATTGCGGGAGGATAAACCCGTAGACGGAATTTTGCGGGCAATAGACAACGCCGTTGCCTACCAAATTTTGTTTCTCGTTCAGCTTGGCGAAAAATTCCAAGCGTGGATTGGCTATAAAGAAGCCGACTTAAACGGCGTTAGCCTTACCGTAAAAACCTACTACAAGACGGATTGGACGGACCTTGAAAGCCTGCCCATTGCCGTTTGCGGGCTTACGCTCGACGACGTTTACGCGAATTTTATCTCGCAAATAAACGAAAACGTCAAAGCCGCGCCCGAAACCGATTTGCGCACGCGCGTAAACACCGCTGACGATATCGCCAAACTCGAACGCGAAATAGAGAAACTAAAAGCGCGCCTGCGCAAAGAACCGCAGTTCAACAAGCAAATTAGGCTGAATGCGGAAATCAAAACTTTAAAAACAAAAATAGAAGAAATTAAAAATGGATAGGAAAGAACAGATACCGTTTTTTATAAAACTTGGTAATAAACAAAATATGTCTGCGTTATATGAACGCGGCGAAATTTATATGCAAACATTTGCATATTTTAAGGAAATAGAAATTGGGCAAGACGGACGAGGAGACCCTAACGAAAACTTGCTAAAATACTTCAATGGTGAAGCTCTAAATCATAATAAATTTAAAATTATAGCAAATATTAATCATAAAAAATTTGAACACATATTTTCTCCCGAGGGAGGTACAATTTCCATTACGATTGGAAGTTCAGAGATTGATGAGAATACAAACGTGTTTTCAACGAGTATTGTTTATCCCGAGATTGGCAAACAAACACAAATAGATTTAGAAGAACAAAATTTTGCGGAAGACAAAGATTTTGCAGTAGTAATATTCGACATAGGAACTTTCAAAAAACGAATCATTGATGCACTAAAAATGCTTTCACCTCTAAAGATATACGGCGGGAAAGTTTCATATTTTGATCCAGTAAATTTTGGGGGAAACGTAGGTCCATTTATGAAGACACAAGAATATTCGTATCAACGTGAATTTAGGATATGCGCATATTTTCCAAATAGCGAAGTTCGTAAGTTTGAAATTGGTAGTCTTAGAGGGGTGGCATTCCCTCCAATGGATAAGAACGAGCTTCATAATCACAAATTTTTATTAACAAAAAACAATGGATAAATTTACTTTCAAAACAGCTGACGGCGTAGATGTTAACCTTGAAAAGCTCTCGAGGGCTTTTCCCGAAGTTATTACAGAAACTGTGGGCGAAGACGGCAAAATTAAGCGCGTTGCCGACTTTGAAAAACTTAAAATGCTTTTGGGTGATTCCGCCGCAGAACGCCCGCAAGAGTTCTACGAATTTACTTGGCCCGGCAAGAACGAAGCAATTTTTGAAGCCGCCAAGGCTACCACAAAAACCCTGCGCCCTTGCCCCGAAGAAAGCAAGAATTGGGACACCACCCAAAACCTTTATATAGAGGGCGACAACCTTGAAGCCTTAAAGATTTTGCAGGAAGCATATCTTGGCAAAGTCAAAATGATTTACATAGACCCGCCCTACAACACGGGCAAAGACTTTGTCTACCGCGACAACTTCCATAAATCCGCCGAAGAAGGCAAAGCAGACGAAACTGTCCGCGACGAAGAGACCGACAACAACCTTTTCCAAAACACCGAATCTAACGGACGCTTTCATTCCGACTGGTGCTCAATGATATACCCGCGCCTAAAACTCTCCCGCGACCTCCTGCGCGACGACGGCGTTATTTTCATTTCCATAGACGACAACGAAGTCCACAACCTCCGCAAAATCTGCGACGAGATTTTCGGGGAGAGTAATTTTATTGCCGACATCGTATGGGAAAGAGCCTTTGCCCCAATAAATTTAATGAAACACTTTTCTCCGTCGCACGATTATATAGTGTGCTACGCTAAAAATATCGAACTTCCGACATGTAAAGGAATTTCTCGCAACAACGGCGCAGATGAACGTTATTCAAATCCAGACAATGATCCGCGAGGCCTTTGGAGTTCAAGTGATATTTCAGTGGGGCCAGCCATCGCAGAAAAAGTATATCCCATCACCACGCCCTCTGGGCGTGTAGTAGAGCCTCCAGCAGGTCGCTGCTGGAGGCTCTCCAAAAACGCGTTTTTGGAGAGCCTCCAAGATAATAGAATTTGGTTTGGACCAGAAGGGAACGGAGTTCCACGAATGAAAAGATTTCTTTCCGAACTTCGAAAGCAGGGAATTACACCAATGACAATTTGGAAACATGGAGAAGTCGGACATTCTCAAGATGCGACACAACGATTAGCTGACATATTTGACGGTAAAAAGTATTTTGATTATCCAAAACCAGTTGAATTAATTAAACGAAGCTTGGCATTATATACCGATTCAGACTCTCTTATCCTCGATTTCTTTTCAGGTTCGGCAACGACTGCGCATGCTTGTATGCAGTTGAATGCCGAAGATGGCGGGAATAGAAAATTTATAATGGTTCAGCTCCCCGAAGTCTGCGCGCCAGATTCCGAAGCAGCAAAGGCTGGCTACAAAAATATCTGCGAAATCGGCAAAGAGCGTATCCGCCGCGCGGGCGAGAAAATCAAAGCCGAACACGCCACAACCGCGCCCAATTTAGACATAGGCTTCCGCGTACTGAAAATCGACGAAAGCATTATGAAAGACGTTTTCTATTCGCCCAACGAGACTTCTCAAGACCTGCTAAGCACGCTTGAAAGCAATATAAAAGAAAACCGCACCGACCTTGATTTACTCTTTGCCTGCCTCGTAGACTGGGGCGTAGAACTTTCAATGCCGCTAAAAACGGAAGAAATAGAGGGCGTAGAAATCCACACAATGAGCGACGGCGACACGCCCGCGCTGATAGCCTGCTTCGCGCAAAATATCCCCGAAACGGTAGTCCGCAAAATTGCAGCCCGCCACCCCCTCCGCGCCGTCTTCCGCGATTCCTCTTTCGCCGACAGCCCCGCAAAAATCAACCTAACCGAAATCTTCAAAACATACTCGCCAGAAACGGAAATAAAGGTGTTGTAAATAAGAAAGGAGTATGGAGAAATAAAAAATGGAAGAAGGGTTATGTATTTTAACTGGCACCGTAGTAGGTGCAATTATATCATTTATATCGGCTTTGTTTCTTGACCGTTTGAAAACCGAAAGAGAAGACAACCTATATCTTCGAAAAAAACGAGAGCAATTGTATTCTAAGGCGTTAGATATACTTTCTTTGATGGAAGATAAAATAGAACCACATACCGATCAAGAAGTGGCTAAAAATATAGCGTTAGAGATAAAAAACGAATTTGCGAAATTAAATAGTAGGTTTGTTCTATATGCATCAGAAGAAGTAAAAATGGCTTTTTCTGAATTTCGTCCAATTGCTAGTATAATTTACAGCCTTTTGGTGTTAGAGGAAGGTAGTAGATTGCGATACGAGCAATATAGCAAGTTAGTATTTCCCGAAAAAAAAGAAAATTTAATCAAAATGATGAAAAAAGAAATTGGAACATTAGAAAAACAAAAATCAAAAGGCGTCCAATGCAATCTTTGTTCGTGGATACAAAGTAAATTCTCGGCAAAATGAAACTCAAATTTAAACATCAAAAATTTCAGGCGGACGCGGCAAAAGCGGTTTGTGATGTTTTTGCGGGGCAACCTCGCGTTGTTTCCACCTATCAGATAGACCCTGGACGCGACGGACGGCAGGGTAAAATCCGCAATGTGTTATTCACTGGCTTTGCAAACAACAGGCTAATTCCCGCACTTACAGATACGGTTTTGCTAAAAAACATCAACCGCATTCAGCACGAGCAAATGATAAAGCCCTCCGACAAAATCGAGGGCGTCGGGATAAATCTTACCGTCGAAATGGAAACGGGCGTGGGTAAAACCTACACCTACATAAAAACCATTTACGAGCTAAACAAGCTTTACGGCTGGAGCAAATTCATAATAGTAGTGCCGTCGGTTGCAATCCGCGAGGGTGTGTATAAGTCGTTCTCGGTAACGGCAGAGCATTTCAAGGAAGAATACGGCAAGCAGATTCGCTTTTTCATCTACAATTCGGGCAACCTGCAAAACATTTCGCAATTTGCAAGCGACAGCTCCATAAACGCAATGATAATAAATTCGCAGGCGTTCAACGCAAAGGGCAAAGACGCCCGCCGCATAAGAATGGAGCTTGACGAATTCAACAGCCGCCGCCCGATAGACGTCATAGCCAAGACAAACCCCATTTTGATAATAGACGAGCCGCAATCGGTTGAGGGCAAGACAACAAAGGAATCGTTAAAGGACTTCAACCCGCTCTTCACATTGCGCTACTCGGCAACGCATAAAAAGGACAGCATCTACAATATGGTTTACAGGCTCGACGCACTCGACGCCTACAATCAAAAGCTTGTAAAGAAAATCGCGGTAAAGGGAATTTCGCAAAGCACAACAACAGGCACTTCGGGCTACTTGTATTTGCAGGGGATAATTCTTTCGCCCAGCAAACCGCCGCGCGCAAAGCTTGAATTCGATATAAAGGGCGCGGACAAAATCCGCAGAACCACAAAGATTTTCGACCAAGGCGACGACATCTACGCCTCTTCAAAAGAGCTCGACGAATACAAAGACCGCTACGTTATAAAAACTATCGACGGCAGGGACAATTCCGTAGAGCTTTTAAACGGCACAAAGCTTTTTGTGGGCGACGTTATAGGCGCGGTAGACGAATACCAGCTGCGCCGCATTCAAATTCGCGAGACGATAATTTCGCACCTCGAACGCGAGCGCGAGCTTTTCAAAAAGGGCATAAAAGTGTTATCGCTTTTCTTTATCGACCAAGTTGCCCACTACAAGGTTTACAACGACAAAAACGAGGCCTGCAACGGCGCGTTTGCCGACATTTTCGAGGAGGAATACGCAAGCGTAGTTCAAGACTTTCTTGACGATTTGGCGGTTGACCAAGATTACAAAAACTACCTAAAAGCCCACACTGCTGCGCAAATCCACGCGGGTTATTTTTCGATAGACAAAAAAAGCAAGCACTTTGTAGACAGCGACGTTAAGGAAGACAGAAAAGCCAAAATTTCAAACGACGTTGACGCCTACGACCTTATCATGAAAAACAAGGAAAGGCTGCTCGATTTAAACGAACCCGTGCGCTTTATATTCTCTCACTCGGCGTTGCGCGAGGGCTGGGACAACCCCAATGTTTTTCAAATCTGCACGCTAAAACAAAGTTCGGCGGAAATCCGCAAAAGGCAGGAAGTCGGCCGAGGGTTGCGCTTGTGTGTGAACCAAAACGGCGAGCGTATGGACGCAAACGCCATCGGCGCGGACGTCCACAACGTCAACGTGCTTACAGTCATTGCAAGCGAATCATACGAAAAATTCGCAAGCTCGCTTCAAACAGAATATGCCGAAGCCGTTTCCGACCGTCCCTGCAAGGTTGAGGCAAAAATTTTCGTCGGCAAAATTGCCCGTCTTCCCGACGGCACGGAATGCGCAATTACGGAAGAACAGGCAAACGCAATCTGCCACAGCCTTATAAAAAACGACTACATAGACGACAAAAACACCCTTACAGCCAAGTATTACGACGACAAATCCGCCCAGCGTTTTACGCTGCCCGAGCAGCTAAAACCGCTTGCCGAAACAATCGTGAAAGTTTTAGACAACATTTACGACCCAAGCAAAATTAAGGCGGAAAACGCCGCCGCAAACAATGTTGTAGCTCGAATAAACGAAAACAAAATCGCCAGCAAAGAGTTCAAGGCGTTGTGGGCAAAAATTTCGGCAAAAAGTGCCTACTGTGTTGATTTCGATACGTCGGAGCTTGTCGCAAAATCAATCGAGCACTTGAATAAAGAGTTGTTTGTAGGGCAGCGGTATTTCACGATAACCGAAGGTTCGATGGCAAAGATTGATTCGCGCGAAGCTCTCGAAAACAACGAGGCTTTCACGGCTACAAAGTCCGAAACAAAATTCGCTTCAAGTGCCAATGAATTCGCAAATGTCCGCTACGACCTTATCGGGAGAATCGTCGCCGAAACGGGGCTTACGCGCAAAACCATTGTCGAAATTCTGCGCGGCATTCTGCCCGAAAAGTTCGATATGTTCAAAATTAACCCCGAAGACTTCATAATACGCGCTTCGCGGATAATCAACGAGCAAAAAGCAACGGTTATTGTTCAGCATATTGTTTACAACAAAATCGACGCAAAATACGACACGAGCATTTTCACAGAACCCACGCTAAAAGGCAGGCTGAACGTGAATGCGATGGAAACGCCGCACCACCTTTACGACTACCTTATTTACGACTCTTCTATCGAAAAGAATTTTGCGCAGGAATTTGAAATTAAGGGCGATGTTGTTCTCTATGCAAAGCTACCCAAGAGCTTTTATATAAACACGCCCGTCGGCAATTACAGCCCCGACTGGGCAATAGTTTTCAAGGAAGACAAAGCAAAGCATATCTACTTTGTGGCAGAAACAAAAGGCGATATGTCGAGCCTAAACCTGCGCGGCGTTGAAAACGCAAAAATTGACTGTGCAAAAAAACACTTCGCCGCAATCTGTCAAAGCAACATTACCTGTGAGGTTGTGCGTGATTACAAAGATCTAATGGAAAAAGCAATGAAGTAGTAGCCCTGTTACCAACCGGCGAGCGGTTTTCGCCCGTCGGTTGGTGTATTCCGGATTACCTACGGCGTGTAAAACCTAAAAATTTCCTTCGCCCATTCTACTACTCTAATACGCCACGGGGTGTGGAGGGCTTCTATGCGTTGCCAGTAGATTTGGGCGATGGGGTCTTGGATTTTTGGGCACTCGGCTTTTACGGCTTGTTCGTAGTCCATATAGCCTTGTAGGGTTGTGGCTTGGGCAAGCAGACATTGAAGTTCAAAATGCTTTTCTTTTGAGACGCTGACAGTTGGCGTGCCTTTCTTTGGGAAAAGCGACTTGTCCAGAATGTGGTGATTGTCCCCTTTGCCGTCGGCGGATTTCCCGCAATATCTTTTGCGCGTCAAAAGCTCAATCGGCACTTTCGTGCGCTTTGCCGCTTGGCGAACAAAGTCGGGATAAGGGTTGTTCGGGTTGTGTATGTCTTTATGTGCGTAAGAAAGTTTTTCGTTCATTTAGTTCCTTTCGTATGCGAGCTGTTTGTCGGCGAGCAGCCTCGTCGTGTGGAGAATCGGCAGATTGCAATGTTCGTAAGCTATAACAAAACTGCGCTTTGCCGACTCGCGTTTATATCTAATTTTGAGTTCGCGAAGATATCGCGAAAATGATTTTGAATGATGTGATTTCATAGATTATAAAGTGTCTTTATCTAAAAAATTACCGTTAAGGCAGGAGTTAAAATCTATTGCTTTCAGATGGACGCGCAGAACCTTGGCGCATTTGTCGATTTCCGATTCGCGCCTGCTTTCGGGCATTGGCGGCGCATCGACATAAAGCCGTTCGATTTCAACGAGACCGTTCGACTGGAAGCTCTCGGCAAGCTTTATCGCAGCATAGCCAGTGGGAGCGTTGGCAAGCGTAATAGGTTCGCGTCTATTGCAAGATTGAGAATCACTACCGAATCCAATTTTGCCGCTCTGAGGCTCGCAGAAGTTCAAGTCATCAACCAGTTCGAGCACTTCGCGCTCGTTGCTTTTGAAGACGAAAACATTGTTGAAATTCGTCACAAGCCTGCGGCGAGCTTGTTCGCCTATTGATAAATCAAGCCCGACAAGCCCTTGCGTTGCCGCAATCACAAAACCGCGTTTCGAGCGGATTGTCTGCATATTGAAGCCATCGCCCGAGATGTTTTCGCCATCGGTAGCCACAAGTGGGAATTCGTCCATAACAATACCTACAAGCCGATCTGGATTTTTCCGCGCCTGAATGTGTCCATAGACATCGCTCTTCAAGAGCTTGCAAATTGCCGATGCCGACTGTCTGTTGGAAATTCCGTCGAAGCTCGCCACAACAATCTTTCCTGAGCATACAAGTTTGCCGACCTCCAAGCGAGTTTTGTTATTTCCTTCGAAAATGTGCCCATTAGTAATTGGGTTGCCGAAACTTGAAATCAGGTTCGACATCGTGCTTAACTCATTGCTCTTGGTTCGAGGGTCGAGACGTTGCCATTCTTTAACACTCGCCCGCGTATCCTCAAAAGTTCGCGTAGGACTTCGTAGGATTCGGCGGTTACGCCTTTCGACTTCTTTTCAAGTGCGCGCAAAACCATGCCGACAGAGTCCATTACGTCGCGCCAATTACTGTTTGACGAATCCGCCGTTGTGAACTCTCAAAGCCCATCCAAGAAGAGTTTAAACGTTGTCTTCCCGTGTCGGAATAAGCAGTAAGTCAGCACTGTTTTGAACCGCTTCCTTAGCGATTGTTCCCAATAGACCTCGCTGCTCTGAAATGGAAAGATGTTGTAAAGCCGTTCGACGTATTCGGGGATTTTGCGGAAACTGTCCAAGCCTCCGAGCGGGTCGAAGTAGAACTTGGAATCGGCGCAATAGTCTATCACATCTTCCTCTCGTATGAATTCTTCCGCCCATTTTCGGATTTTGAAAAGCGTGTTGTCGCCCTTCAAATCGAAGATGAGCAAGCCGACTTTCTGCGTTTCGTCTTCCGCGTTATATCCGATGATATCGCGTAAAAGCACGTTTAGCGAAGTTGTCTTGCCGCTACCCGTGCTGCCGATAAATATCGTATGTTTGCAAAGCGCGTCTTCGGAAAGTTGCAACTCTCCCGCACTTGTTTTGATTGCAAAAACTATTTTATTTTTCATGGCAGAAAATGTCTCCTACTCACAAAATTTACTTCGAAAGATACTCGGCATAGCGCGACTGCGCTAAATCTGCCCCCATACGTTCGAGTGTGGGGATTATCTCTGGACAGTCCAAAATTACGGCGTCCATAAAAGCCCATCCGCGCTTTTGTAACTCGCCAACAAGCTCTGTATTTTCCGCCGCGCGATACGCGTTGATGAAAATCCTCGCAAATTGCCCTTCGTCGATTTGCCTGAACAACCCCTTCGCTCTTGCCGCAGGCAAAAGCGAGAGGTCCAGACACAGCAACTCCAACATCACTGCATCAGTCAGGTTTAGTGCCTCCATCATTTTGCAATCAAGGGCGTCGCACATATAAAGATAACACGCAAGCTCGTTGCTGTTTGGCGCATATCCCATCGCGGGCAACGCCAAGAATGCCCCCTCTCCAAGCCGATTGTCGCAAAGCAGCAACTCGCACAGCAAACCGTGCTTGGCTATAAAATGCAGACTTTCGTCATTCAAAAGCCCGCCGTTATTGTCGATTTGTTCTCTTAATGTGTAATATTCTTTACTCATAAAAAATAGCTTATAGAGCTATGTCTTATGGAATAAAAATTTACCCAACCCCGTGATTTTTATTCTAAAACAATTTTATTTCCATCACTTAAAAACCTTTTCTTGCAATGTTTACGAGATTTTATAAATTAAAATACACATTTTTAAGAGGAAGTGAAATATTCCATTCAAACGTTAAAATTTAACAAGGACATTCCATGGGATCGGGTAAAGCAATCAACTTACGCGCACCGAGAAAATCGCTCAAAACTATCTACAAAGAAAGTTCTGTCTTGGGACAAGGAGGCGTGGATTTTGGCGAGATTGTCCTTATCGTCGGAGAGACTGACGTCGGAAAAAGTGTGTTTGCCTCTGACCTAGCCTTTGATCTTGCTGCGGGACGCAACATTTTCGGAGGGGTTAAATTGTCCAACCCGATGAAAACATACCTTGTTTTAATGGAATCCACCAAAGCCGATTTCACTAAAATTGAAAATGGTGCGCAAGAATTGGCAGGGTACGATAAAGCACAGCTAACAAGGATATCGCACAATCTTTTGCTTGAAACAACTCCAATCGATTGGACTTCGGATTTTTTAAAAGAATTGTCGCGGTGTGTAGCTGACGGTTTTAAAGCAATAATTGTCGATAATCTGAACTTCATTCCCATCAACAAAACAAGTACGACTGCTACTGTAAATTTCATACAGCAAATCCACAAGATTTTGGATAAAAAGGCGGTCTTGTACATTGTTGCGCATACCCCGAAAGTTAATAGTGCAACGCACGCGTCCAAAGCGTTAAAAGGTGTCAGTGAATGGGGTGATATGAGTAGAACCACTTTGAATATACGCCAATCGAAATACTATCAAAACGTCGTTTTAGCCGAATGGACAAAAAAATTGTCAGCATTGGGTATCGGGGAACGACAAATTTTTCTTGCCAAAAGTGGCGACGACACAAAACGCTACTTCGTGGAAATTGCATTCAAGGATTCCGTGTCTAAATACGCAAATAGAGGGTTCGAGTTTATCCCGCATACAACAAAGGAAGAAATAATAAAATACATAGAAAAATTACGAAACAAGGATAAGTTATTGGAGGTTCTATCTGCAAACGAAATCTTCGATTCCATAACCCATACAGGGAAGTATAGATATTTGCTCCCGATTTCGGAAAAAAATTTAGATGAAACAACACAAATCGATCTTTATAAATTTGACGACCAAAATGCTTTCATACCGACGGATAAATCGCATTTCCTTCCTGCGGGAACGAAACTTTGGGTAGGAATAAAATACGGCATCCCTGAAAAATTTGCGGCGCAAGTAAACCGCCCCAAACTTATTACACCATTGAATCCAAATTGGGAGAAGTATGTTGGCGAATTAACAAAGGAAGGAAAGCGTAAAGTGGAGAAGCAGTTAAAAGGCTGCAAAAAGAGAATCATATGTTGAAAAAACGTTTTTATCAAAATGTTATTCCCCGCCCCAAACCCACTATTTATCTGATCGTAGCAGATGCTGGGAAGAAAATGTTGTTTTTAAATAGCACGATTTAGAATTACCTAATAGTTGCCTCGAAATCCTCTTTTGACGCGAGTCTTGACTATGTCGGCAAAATATTTAGGCTAGATAGAATATGACAAAACCCCCGTTTACAGTTTCGAGCAAGGCGATTTCGATGATTGCGGAAATTTCCGCGCTTGTCGAACGGTTTGCCATTCGCTTTGAACGCGACGCTCTGAAGCTTAGGCGGGCGAACAAAATCAAGACCATTTATTCGTCGCTCGCGATTGAGGGCAATACCCTTTCGGAAACGCAGGTTGGTGATATTTTAAACGGCAAAAATGTAGTTGCGCCGATTCGCGAACTTCAAGAGGTGAAAAACGCGATTGCCGTATACGACAATTTTGCCTCGTTCAATCCGTTTTCGCTCGAAGACCTTTTGAGGGCACACGCGCAGATGATGTCGGCACTCGTCGAAACTGCGGGACAATTTCGGAGAAGCGGAGTCGGCGTTTTTGACGGAGATCGCGCGGTTCACATTGCCCCACCATTCGAACGCGTACCCGAGCTGATGGCAAACCTCTTCGACTGGCTCAAAAATGCCGACGACCACCTGTTGATTCGCAGTTGCGTCTTCCACTACGAGTTTGAATTTATCCACCCGTTCGCCGATGGAAACGGCAGAATGGGCCGCTTGTGGCAATCGCTGATTTTGTCGAAACTCAATCCCGTCTTTCAATATCTGCCCGTCGAAACGCTCGTCCACGACAACCAGCTGAAATACTACGAAGCCATCAACGCGAGCACGGCAAACAACGATTCTGGCGCGTTTATTGATTTTATGCTCGGCGAATTGCTCAATGCGCTGAAAATCCACCAAGGTGAGCCGATTGGCAGAGTAAATGGCAGTGTAAGTGGCAGAGTAAATGAAGTGTTCGGCTACGTAAAAGCGCACGAAGGTTGCAATGCCGGCGAGCTTTCCGCCGCGCTTTCGATTCCCAAGCGGACTCTTGCCCGCGACTTGAAAAAGCTTGCCGACCAAGTAGAGTTCCGCGGCGCGCCCAAGACTGGCGGGTATTATTTAAAGTAATTGCGCGATACACATTATACCTATTCCGTATAACAAGAATCTGGCGGAGCAATTTTATACGTTATTTGTATATTATTCTTGATTTTTGCAAAATATATACGATTATTGTATAAAATGAGCGAGCAACTGAAAGATTTTGTAAAAGCGCGGCGCAAAGAATTGAAGATGACCCAGCAGTCTCTTGCCGACAAAAGCGGCGTGGGCATTCATTTCATTCGCGATATTGAGCAGGGCAAACAAGACCTTCGGATAAAGAAGGTCAATCAGGTTCTGTTTATGTTCGGCGCGAAGCTTGCGCCCGTTCCGCTCGACAAGGAGGATAGGCAATGAGGAGCGCAAAAGTTTTCTTCAAAGACGCCTTCGCGGGAATGCTGCGAGAAACGGAATCTGGCTACGAGTTCGCCTACGACGAAAACTACCTCCATACCGACACCGCCGAGCCCGTCAGCCTTACTTTACCGCTCCGCCCCGAACCGTATACGCAAAGAACACTCTTTTCGTTTTTCGACGGGCTTATTCCCGAAGGTTGGCTACTCGATTTTGCCACGCAAACTTGGAAGCTCGACCCGCGCGACAGAATGGGGCTATTGCTCGCCTGTTGTAAAGACTGCATCGGCGCGGTCAGCATCATCGGAGAGGAGGACGGCAAATGAAAAGATGTTTGTATTGCTACAAGCCTCTCAAAGACGGCGAGGTAGACTTTCATGCAGTCTGCGCCAAAAAATTTTTCGGCACATCGGTTGTTCCGCAACTACCATACTCGCAGGCGGACTTGAAGGAGCTTGCCAAACAGGTTGTGCGTTCGCAAACGACAATCGCGGGGGTTCAGCCGAAGCTTTCTATGTATCTCGATAAAGCCGTTCGCGCCAACCCGAAACTCACGATTGTCGGCGTATTCGGCAACTACATTTTGAAGCCGCAGGCGGCGCGCTTTTGCAACCTTCCCGAAAACGAAGATTTGAGCATGCATTTGGCGGAAATCGCGGGGCTTGCAACGGTGCCGCACTCGCTGATGCGCTTTGCCGACGGCGGGCTTTGCTATATAACAAAGCGAATCGACCGCGGCGCGAACGGAGAAAAATTCCCCATGGAGGACATGGCGCAGCTTACTTTGCGGCTGAGCGAAGACAAATACAAGTCGTCCTACGAACGCATTGCAAAAACAGTCCGCGAATATTCCGACAACGTCGGGTTCGACCTCTCGAATCTCGCCGAACAAGTTTTATTTTCGTGGATAATAGGCAATTCCGACATGCACTTGAAAAACTTTTCACTCATAAAAAGCGACGGCAAATGGGGACTTTCGCCCGCCTACGATATGCTAAATGTAAAGCTTGCTTTGCCAAACGATTCAGAGGAATTGGCACTAACACTCAACGGCAAAGGCGGAGCATACCAATATACGAAAGTAGATTTTGTCAAGGCATTCAGAACATTCGGGTTGACGGACTCGGCAATAGACAACCTATTCGCGCGAATGATTAAAGCAGAATCCAAACTTTACGATTTTATAACCACGAGCTTTTTGTCCGTCGAAATGCAAAATGTTTTTTGTGGGTTGATAGCGGAAAGAATCGGCAGATTGCGGTAGGAATCAAATGATTTCGTTAGATGTTCAACATTACAAACAGGCAAAAATTACGAGCCAATAATTGCCAATTTCGGACATCCCCAAAAGTGTCAAATTGCAACCAAGCGGCATGACGATTTCATAACTTATTGAGCGCAAAGAAACATTTCTTGCATGACACGCAAGGGGTCGCAGATTCGAGTTCTGCTACTCCCACCATTTTGAAAGCCGCAAGTTTAATAACTTACGGCTTTTTATTTCTCCTTGACAAGTGGGGGCAATGCCAAATGTTGAGAAATACGGCGGCTCAAAGCCAAAGGCTATGGAATAAGAGTTATAAGGAAGCGAATTTCCATAGTATCCCTCCGCATTCTACGGATGCCCCGTGGCGGCAGTTTTCAAAGTCCCGCCCGCAAGCCCGCCTTTGGATTAGCTTCTTCTTGCGGCGCAAACCGGAGCGTTTTTAATGAAAACCAATCTATATAAACCTAAACCCGAATGTACTATTTTCTTCTCCGCCGCGCGGCAAACGCAAGCGCGAGCGCGCCCAACACCGCCGCAACCGCCGCGGGCTCCGG
>ENA-UONY01001189-UONY01001189.1-human-gut-metagenome-genome-assembly--contig:-CS9-NODE-1189-length-23541-cov-6.229924_pt1 | contig 23541 bp, 15 predicted proteins | sample MGYA00242465_ERZ724012 | MGnify/ENA metagenome assembly ERZ724012 | reverse complement strand
ATTAACTGTTTTTAGGACATCTTCATAGATTTCTACCGGATATTTTTTATTGAGTTTCTTCACCCAAACTTTTTCAAGGTAAGTTTGGTAATCGGCCGTCACTTGTCCTCTCACATCGGTATACGCCTCCGGCATCTTCTTCAATAGTTTACCAGACACAAAAGCTATCGGCAACTTCTCATCGGCTTTTACCGGAGCTCCCTTAAATACCAATTCATCAATTTTTTCATTATCTCCCTCAACAAACAAGCCTCGTTCCACTTTTACTCTTGTTAAAGAGTCGGTATTGAACTCTCGATTCAACACGACGATTACAGAATCGTCATCGAGTTCTTTAATCCGGTTCTTTATGCCATCGGCGGTAGCCGCATCACAGCATTGAATCAAAAATCCTTTATAATGAGGTTTATCCCATTTGTATTTTTTCCTATTTTTCTTGAAAAACTTCTGCAAGCCCTCGGTATCTTTCGATGCTTTTTCCCAAACTTCCCTATTGCTGATTTCAAACAGCAACATGCCGTCTCGATATTCATTCATCAAATTGCGAAAATCGGGATACTTATCTTCCAAATGAGCCTTCTCGAAATCTAATATTTCCATATCGGCCATATAACCAATCATAGTCGAAATATAATCGGGTGCATTGACCGTCACATCTCGGCCTTTGGACAAAAACGAGGCAAAATCGGCCACTGTATATGAATGGTTCTCAAACGAGAATAAAACACTTTGGTCATTATGAATAGCCGCTATATAAGAAGAATCGACTTTACCTAAATCGCCAGCCAATTTCATCAACTTCGCCCTCTGCGATTCTTCCAAAGAAAAACCATAATCATTTTTCAATTTAGCCACCATCGCATTACGAGCCATGCTACCTCTTTCGTCTCGTGCCATCATTCGCGTAATCTCCGAGCGCATTTGTTCAAACGGCTTAATATCCCGCCGGTCCATTAACTTAATGATATGCCAGCCATAGGGGGATAATACAGGCTCTGTAATATCACCTTTATTTTTAAGAGCAAATGCAGCATCCTCGAACTCTTTTACAAATTGTCCACTACTCACCCACGGTAATTCTCCACCTCGTACGGCAGAAGCCTTATCTTCCGATCGCTCCTTTGCCATCGTAGCAAAATCGGCTCCCGACTTCAATTCTTCATAAATGGCTCGTATCTCGGATTCTTTCTGCGCTTTTACTTCATCAGAAGCACCACGAGGCACTAATATCATGATATGGGAAAATAGAAACTCTCCCGGATTGGGACGACGACTATGTACTTTTATAATGTGATATCCGAACTGGGTTTCCACTATATCGGAAACTTCTCCCGCTTGTAATGCGAAAGCAGCCTTTTCAAAAGGATAAACCGTACGTCCGCCTCTAATAAATCCTAAATATCCCTTATTCTGCCTCGATCCGTCTTCACTGAATTTCTCTGCCAACATTCCAAAGTCTTCACCCGCCTTGATTTCAGCCAATACCGATTCGGCTTTTTTCTTTGCCTCGGCTCGGTCCTCAGGAGTCCGAGCATTCAATCCTATGAGAATATGGCTTACCTCCACATCTTCTTTCATTCGGTCATAAGCTTCATATGCCAAACGGTCATCAACAGAAGCATCGATCAAATAGGGTTTAGCCAACTCTTCTCTATACCCCGCCAATTCATTTTTAAATGCCGAAGTCGTATCAATCCCCATAGCTTCGGCCTCGGCGACTTTCAACTTATAGTTCTTAAATAGTGTAACGTATTCATCGAGAGATTTATGATCGATTTGTTGCTGGCTGTTCTTATTATAGATATACTCAAATTCCGATTTGTGAATATCTTTATTATTCACTCTCATAATAACAGGGTCGACATCGGTAGCCCCCCCTCCAAACCAAGAATTTCCGGCAAGCAAAGCCGCTAAGAGCCATTTGTTTTTCATTGTGTTATGCACTACATTTTATTGAGACTTGATAGTCCCGAGTTATCAACAAAAATAATACACTATTTTAACGCTTCAAATATAAGAAAATTATATCGTAATCACTAAAATAGTGTATTCTTCCCAAAAATAAAAATCCACCTTCCTTATCGGAAAAGTTATCCTCTACTATAATTCGGAGCCTCGCTGGTTATCGACACATCATGAGGGTGACTTTCGGCTACACCAGCATTGGTAATACGAGTAAACTTAGCATCATGTAAAGCCTCTATATCCTTAGCTCCACAATATCCCATTCCGGCACGCAAACCGCCGACCATCTGATAAACTACTTCATATAAAGATCCTTTAAAGGGAACACGAGCCGCAATTCCCTCGGGAACCAATTTTTTAGTATCAGTCTCATTAGCTTGGAAATAACGGTCTTTCGAACCTTTCTCCATCGCTTCGAGAGATCCCATACCCCGATATGACTTATACTTACGTCCATTGAATATGATCGTTTCTCCCGGCGATTCTTCAACACCAGCCAGCATACCGCCCAACATAACCGAGTAAGCCCCAGCAGCCAATGCTTTTACAATATCACCCGAATAACGAATTCCACCATCGGCAATCAATGGCACACCTGTTCCTTTCAATGCTTTCGCCACGTCATAAACGGCAGATAATTGAGGAACCCCGACACCGGCAATCACCCGGGTCGTACAAATGGAACCGGGACCTATACCTACTTTCACTCCGTCGGCTCCGGCTTCCACCAAAAATTTAGCGGCTTCACCCGTCGCAATATTTCCCACAACGACATCGATATCTGGATATTTTGCTTTTATATCTTTCAATACACCGATTACGCCCTTAGAATGTCCATGCGCCGTATCTATAACGATAGCATCGACTCCGGCTTCTACCAACGCATCCACACGAGTCATCGAATCGGCTGTAACACCGACCCCCGCAGCCACACGCAGCCGACCTAATTTATCTTTACAAGCAAACGGTTTATCTTTGGCTTTCGTTATATCCTTATAAGTAACCAACCCTACCAAATGGCCGTCTTTATCGACAACCGGGAGCTTCTCTATCTTGTGCCTTTGAAGAATATCCGCAGCCTGTTGCAAATCGGTGGATTGTGAAGTCGTCACCAAATTGTCTTTGGTCATTACCTCGTCTACCAATCTTTCCAAATCGCGTTCAAAACGCAAGTCCCGATTCGTTACAATACCCACCAAAAGATTTTTATCGTCCACTACGGGAATCCCTCCTATATGGTATTCACTCATCATAGACAACGCTTCGCGCACCGTCGACCCACACTTGATTGTCACAGGGTCATAAATCATTCCATTCTCAGCTCGTTTAACAGCATGAACTTGACGGGCCTGAGCCTCGATACTCATATTTTTATGAATGACTCCAATTCCTCCTTCACGAGCGATAGCAATAGCCAATTGCGCCTCGGTTACCGTATCCATGGCTGCCGAAACTAATGGAATATTTAATCGGATATTGCGTGAAAACTGCGTCGACAACTCGACATTACGAGGAAGGACTTCGGAGTAAGCGGGGATTAACAAAACATCGTCAAAAGTTAATCCGTCCATCACCACTTTTTCTGCAACAAATGACATAATGGGGTTCATTAGAATTTTATTGCATGCAAAGATAATTATTTTTCGGCAAGCTATTATCTATACATGAAGATTTTTAAATTATTTATCACCCCAAAAGCTAAAATAAAAAAGCGACAACCGATTATCGGAATGTCGCTTTTTTACTATTATTTCTCGGCTTTTAATTTCCCATCTCTGAAAGGAACTTGATACGTATCAAACGAATTTCTTCTTCGCTATACTCCATACCAAACTCCTCAATGGCATCTTCGAGACTATCGCTTTCACTCTCCTTGAAGTAGTCAAAAATATCGTCGATATGCTCGTCGTCCATAATCTCGTGCAGGAAATAGTCGATATTGATTTTCGTTCCCGAATAAACAATCGCCTCTATCTCGTCGAGCAACTCTCCAAATTCAAGGCCCTTCGACTCGGCCAATTCATCAAGTGCAATTTTCCTGTCGATGGCCTGAATAATGGATACTTTCAATTTCGACTTATTGGCAACCGTACGCACCCTTAAATCTTCGGGACGCTCAATTTCATTTTCTTCCACATGAGCTTTGATGACTTTAACGAATTCTTCTCCGTAACGTTTCGCTTTACCTGCTCCTACCCCCGGAATATTTTGTAACTCCTCAATTGTAATCGGATAGGTTGTCGCCATAGCTTCTAATGAAGGGTCTTGAAAAATCACATACGGAGGAAGTTCCAATCGTTTAGCGATTTTCTTTCGCAAATCTTTCAAAATAGAATATAACTCGGGATCGACTGCACAAGAAGCTCCACCTTTCATGGGCACTTCTTCCTCCACCTCGTCAAAATCGACATCTTTGACAATCTTAAACGAAACCGGATTCTTCAAAAACGCATGCCCAGCCTTCGTTACCTTCAATAGTCCATAATTCTCAATATCTTTACCTATGTAGCCGGCTATCAATGCTTGTCGAATGACGGCGTTCCACGTGCGCTCATCTTCACCCTGTCCGCTTCCAAACACCTCTAAATCTTCATGTTGATACGAAAGTATTTGGCTCGTTTCTTTACCTAACAAGACATCTATCACATATTCGGCTTTAAATTTTTCTTTCAGTGCAATAATAGTTTCAAGAACCGCACAAAGTTGATCTTTTGCTTCCACTTGCTTTTTAGGATTTAGGCAATTATCACAATTTCCACAATTATCTTCCTCATACTCTTCTCCAAAATAATGCAGTAAAATCTTGCGACGACAAAGAGAAGACTCGGCATAAGCAGCAGTTTCTAACAAAAGCTGTTTACCAATCTCTTGCTCGGCAATGGGTTTTCCCTGCATGAATTTTTCGAGTTTCTGTAAATCTTTATTGATATAAAAAGTTATACACTGACCTTCTCCTCCATCTCGACCGGCTCGTCCCGTCTCTTGATAATAGCCTTCCAGACTTTTGGGTATATCGTAATGTATGACATACCTGACATCGGGCTTATCAATCCCCATACCAAAGGCTATCGTGGCAACGATAACATCTATTTTCTCCAACAAGAATGCATCTTGATTCTGAGTCCTAGTCGCAGAGTCCATTCCGGCATGATATGGCAGCGCACGAATTCCGTTTACCTGTAACAATTCTGCCAGTTCTTCTACTTTCTTTCGACTCAAACAATAGATTATACCCGATTTACCCTCCTGCGATTTTATATATTTAATAATGTCTTTATCGATATTCGCTGTTTTCGGGCGAACCTCATAATAAAGATTAGGACGATTAAACGACGACTTAAATACAGTAGCTTCCAACATGCCCAGATTCTTCTGTATATCATGCTGGACTTTCGGAGTCGCAGTCGCGGTAAGAGCTATTACAGGACGTACGCCAATCTCATTAATAATAGGTCGGATACGTCGATATTCAGGACGGAAATCATGTCCCCATTCCGAAATACAATGGGCTTCATCTACCGCATAAAACGACACATTCACCTGTTTAAGAAAATCAATGTTTTCTTCCTTCGTCAAGGATTCAGGAGCAACATATAACAATTTGGTTTTCCCCGATAAAATATCGGTTTTTACTTGGTCTATCGCAGTTTTGTTCAAAGAGGAGTTTATGAAATGAGCGACACCATCTTCGGCACTGAAATTCCGCATAGCATCGACCTGATTCTTCATCAATGCAATCAAAGGCGAAATAACTATCGCAGTACCGTCAAGAATCAACGACGGCAATTGATAACAAAGCGACTTCCCTCCTCCGGTAGGCATCAATACAAATGTATCATTCCCGGCAAGCAAATTTCTGATAATCGCTTCCTGATTTCCCTTAAATGTATCGAATCCGAAATTCCTTTTCAGTTCCTCAGTCAAATTTACTTCTTTTGCCATACGGTTACTCTCTTTCTCGTTATGTATATTCGCCGACCTTTATCGGTCAAACAAATTTATAAACAACTCCTCTTAATTACCAAATTTTTTCTTACTGTTTTTTCTTATACTGCCAATAGTTTTGCTTTTTCTAACTTCTTTTCTGCATAGCTACGTGTTATATGCAATTTCTTTTTTGTCGAAGAAGGCGTTTCATACATAGCATCCATCATAATCGTTTCGACAATAGAGCGCAACCCTCGGGCTCCCAACTTGAACTCTACGGCCTTTTCGACAACATAATCAAGCATATCCTCATCAAACGAAAGTTGCACTCCGTCCATTTCGAAAAGTTTGATATATTGTTTGATAATCGAATTCTTAGGCTCTACCAGAATTCTCCGTAGCGCGGCCTTGTCCAAAGGTTGCAAATAGGTTAAAATGGGCAATCGTCCTATAATTTCAGGAATAAGACCAAACGATTTCAAATCTTGGGGTGCAATATACTGTAACAGATTTTCCCGATCTATACGACCATTGCTACCACCTCCATTATAACCTACAACATGGGTGTTCAACCTCATGGCGATTTTGCGTTCTATCCCGTCGAAAGCCCCACCACAAATATACAAAATATTCTTTGTATTCACCGGTATCATTTTCTGCTCGGGGTGTTTACGCCCGCCTTGCGGCGGAACATTTACGATAGAACCCTCCAATAATTTCAACAAACCTTGCTGTACGCCCTCACCGCTAACATCACGGGTAATCGAAGGATTATCGCTTTTACGAGCAATCTTGTCGATCTCGTCGATAAACACAATACCTCGCTCAGCCGCCTCGACATCATAATCGGCAACTTGCAGCAAACGGGTCAAAATGCTTTCGATATCCTCGCCCACATAACCGGCCTCGGTCAAGACAGTAGCATCGACAATCGTAAACGGAACTTTCAATAAACGAGCAATCGTCTTCGCCAACAAGGTCTTTCCGGTTCCAGTAAGGCCAACCATAATAATATTCGATTTCTCAATCTCAACATCATCATTATCGGCTACCTGCAAAACACGTTTATAATGGTTATAGACCGAGACCGACAAATAACGTTTAGCATCGTCCTGCCCGATAACATACTGATCGAGAAATGTTTTTATCTCTTCCGGTTTAGGTAAATCCTCTCGGGATACGGTCCATTTGGAACTCGCTTTTTTCTTTTTATGCAAATATTCTTCGGAAAGGAGATAGGCTTGCTCGGCACACTCGTCGCAAATACAACCGTCACGCCCCGGCATTAATAATCTTACCTCATTTTCTCCTCTTCCGCAAAAACTACACTTTTCGCCCTTAGCCATTCCTAGAATATTATTTCATAGATTTTACCAATACGTCGTCAATCATACCGTATTCTTTGGCTTCAAGAGCAGTCATCCAATAATCACGATCGGAATCTTTCTCCACACGCTCATACGAGTTTCCCGAATGATCGGCTATAATGGTATAGAGTTCTTTTTTAAGTTTCTGTATCTCCCTTGCCGTAATCTCTATATCCGAAGCCTGACCTTGTGCGCCTCCCATCGGTTGATGTATCATAACCCGGGAATGTTTCAAAGCAAAACGTTTTCCCTTTGTCCCTGCAACCAACAATACAGCGCCCATCGAGGCGGCCATACCTGTACAGATCGTAGAAATATCACTGCTTATGAACTGCATGGTATCGTAGATACCCAACCCGGCATATACCGACCCTCCGGGAGTATTGAAATAAATAGATATATCTTTACCCGGGTCGGCAGAATCGAGATAAAGCAACTGTGCTTCTATAACATTCGATGTATAATCATCGATAGGAGTTCCCAAAAAGATTATACGGTCCATCATTAAACGCGAAAACACGTCCATCTGGGTTACATTCAGTTGGCGCTCCTCCATAATAGAAGGGGAAAGATAGCTACTGGTAAACTGCGCATATTGATCAAGGGCAAGTCCATTCATACCCAAATGTTTTACCGCATATTTTCTAAAATCATTAGTCATAATTATATCGTTTTTAGATTGTTTTTTTAATCCCTATTTTTAGTCAAAGATATAAATAAAAACAATTATACCCCAAATAAAATTCTGCAGCCCGGTCTTTTTTACCAATATCTTCACAAAAAATAATACATCAACCGAACTACAAGCATCAATTAACTATATTGGAAGATTTCAAACAATGAAAAGCCCCGAAGCCATTACGTCTCGGGGCTATCGATAATTATATCGATTTTATTACTCGGCAACTTCAAACATTTTCTGGAATTTATCCATCGTCACTTCTTTGGCCGTAAGCGTTACAGACTCCTTAATAACAGTTTGAATCTTCTGCTCCGTAGCTTGGTCAATAAGACGCGAACGAGACTCTTTGCTCGATAACATTTCCTTAGCATAACGTTCGAGAACATCATCGGGAACACCTGTCATACCATATTGTGCGAACTGACTTGCCGCTACCCGTTTTGCCAAAGCCAACAAATCGGCATCATCGACATGAATATCGAATTGTTTTACGATTTGTTCTTTAATCAACTGCCATTTCAAATCGGGAACCATCTTCGCAAAATCCTCATCGATATTTTCAGCTTTACGATTTTTATCGGTAGCCAACAACCAACGTTTCAAAAATGCATCGGGCAAATCAAACTCACCTACTGCCTTTTCTATCGCAGCACGTGCATCAATCGAAAATTTATAATCGCTTTCAGGAACCAATTGATGTGCTATCATTTCACGAAGTTTAGCAAAATATTCCTCTTCTGTTTTTACAACATCTTTACCGAATACATTGTCAAATAATTCTTGATTCAATTCGGCAGGTTGCAAATGTGTGATATCTGTCACTGTCATCTCGAAATTCGATGTCACATTGGCAGCTTTTTCCTTATCGATATTCAACATAGAGGCCAGTTCTGCGACCGAAGCATCACAACTTTTCGAAGGATTGAACATCACTTTGTCACCTTTCTTCACACCGGCAAATTTAGCTTTTTCCTTGTCATTCTTGAAATATGCAGGAGAAACGATGGTACTTTCGACCGTAATTCCCCCTTCTACCGGAGTCCCTTTTTTTACCATTTCTACCATCGAACCTTTGATAAGGTCTCTTTCATCGGTAGACTCATCTACCGAAATCTGTTTACCAAAACGTGACAAAAAGGATTCATTCTGACGTTTTACCATGTCATCATCGACAGTAATCGTATAGTAAGGTACTTTTATTTTTTTATCGACCTTTACATTCAATTCGGGGGCTAATGCCACATCAAAACGGAACGTGAAATCGTCTTGTGTATCCAAATCGACAGTCATATCTTCTGCGGTCATCGGCTCGCCCAAGATATTGAGCTTATTATCACGAATATAATTGTACAGAGACTCGGAAACCAAACGATTAATTTCTTCAACTCGAACCGATTTTCCAAACATCTTCATGAGCATACTAAAAGGAACTTTCCCTTTTCTGAATCCGGAAATATTCGCTTTTTGCCCATAAGCACGAAGAGATTTGTCTACTTTTTCCTGATAGTCAGCCTTTGAAATTTCAATCGAAATCACGGCATTCAGGTTGTCAGTGTTTTGATGCGAAACGTTCATTCTTATGATTTTATTAAATTAGACTCACAAATTTATTCTCAACTTTCCACAAAAAGCGTGCAAATTTGAGAGCGCAAAATTAGTGCTTATCTTTCGATAATCAAATTATTATTAATTTTTTTCTTTCTACCTATATCGTGAAAAGACTTTCCACTCCGCAAGAGCAGCCTCCTTTGAACCCCAATACCCCACCTTATTTCGTATCGGACATCAATTGTTCAAAAAAATCGTCAAGCTCTTTATCCATTTTTTCCCAAAAATCATCGTGCAAATAGATATTCTCATCGTCCAATGTAACCAAATCGGCAACGGGCTCCATCTCATTATCTACCAACACGACAGAAAAAGGGGGTATAATATCCAGCGAATGTAAAGCATGATTCACATCTTCATGACTCAACACCTTCCTCAGAAAAGCAATTATCGCAGCATCCGAACGTTCTCCACTGGAATCTCGCCACTCGTCCAATCCATCAATTACCGATTGCACCAATATACTTTCAGTATCATCAAATACCGAAAACAACTGTTCATCGTATTTCACCTGCACATACATATCGGTCAAGGACATCGCCTCTGCACGAGCCTTCTCCACTGCCGTACAAAAAGACTCACACATTGCAGAAAAAAGTGTTAATTCCGAAGTTTCCATAAATACATAATTATTTGTACTTCAAAGATAGTATAACCGAAGATGGAAACCAATTTATTTAGTCATGCCCGGCTCAACTTACCTTTACATTCACGACAAAGATAGCGAAAAAATCCGTAGACATCGCCGTTATGCAAAATTTTCTCCTATTCGTCACATACAAAGCAAGTTTCAAATACCATAGACAAAACGATGCGATAAAAAAAATCTCGTTTTATTCAAAAATATATAACTATTTGTTTGGATTCAAAAATGATTTCATTACATTTGCAACATCAAACTTATATTTGACAGGCAATGAAGAATTTTGATTTTGCATATTACTTTTACTTTTATTTTTATTTTGGAGAAAAATAGAAACGGGGTTTTATGCAAAAAAAAGAAATAGAAAACAATTAAGAAACTTATGATAAAATCCCGTTCAATACGAACGGGATTTTTTATTTATCTTGCTTATGAATAAAAAAGTCACCATACAAGGCATAGCCGGTTGCTACCACGAGGCCGCCGCCCGATCTTATTTCGGGGAAGAAGAAATAGAAACGGTTCCCTGCTCGACATTTCCCGAAATGTTCAACCGCATGAATAACGACCGTTCTTTATTGGGTATCATTGCCATTGAAAACACCATTGCAGGCAGCATTTTACAGAATCACGAACTATTACGAAAAAGTGAATTAAGTATCATAGGAGAATATAAATTACGTATTTCTCACGTACTGGCCGCACTACCGGGAGAAACTATGGACGATATCCTCGAAGTGAACTCTCACCCCATGGCATTAATGCAATGCGGTGATTTTTTACAAGCTCACCCTAAAATGAAAGTCGTAGAAAAAGACGATACGGCCGGTAGTGCCCAAGAAATTTCACACCGTCATCTTTCGGGCCATGCTGCCATTTGCGGTAAACTAGCTGCCGAAATCTATAACATGAATATCTTGGCAGAAGGTATCGAAACAAATAAAATAAATTTCAATCGTTTTCTAATTCTTGCCGATCCTTCTCACCGTGAAATTTTAATAGCAGGCAAACGCATAAACAAAGCTTCACTTGTTTTCAGTTTGCCACATACACAAGGCAGTTTATCAAAAGTACTCACCATACTTTCTTTCTATGACATCAATTTGTCCAAAATACAGTCCATGCCCATTATCGGGAAAGAATGGGAATACCGATTTTATATAGACCTTACATTTGATAATTTCACTCGATACAAACAATCCCTCGAAGCAATAAGACCTCTAACAAAAGACTTTAAAATACTTGGAGAATATGCAGAATTCAATCAACCCCTTTAATATCAGACCCGCTAATCGGGTAAATAACATAAGCGAATACTACTTCTCAAAAAAGTTGAAAGAAATAGCCGAACTAAATGCCCGCGGTTTGGATATTATCAATCTGGGCATAGGCGGGCCTGACAGGCCGCCCCACCCCGAAACGATTGAAACCCTGTGTACGGAGAGCCGGAAATCTGATGTTCACGGATACCAACCTTACATAGGCCTACCCGAACTACGCCGAGCCTTCGCCGATTGGTATAACAGATGGTACAATGTAACACTCGATCCTCAAAAAGAAATACAACCCCTTATAGGGTCCAAAGAGGGTATATTGCACATCAGTTTGGCATTTCTCAATGCCGGAGACGGGGTATTGGTTCCCAATCCGGGATACCCCACATACAGTTCCGTCAGCCGACTGGCCGAAGCCGAAATTTTCACCTACGACCTCGACGAAAATAACCATTGGCAACCCGACTTCAAGCAATTAGAATCGTTACCGCTCGATCGTATAAAGTTAATGTGGGTCAACTATCCCAATATGCCTACGGGAGCCAAAGCATCTATGGAATTGTTTACCAAGCTGGTGGATTTCGGGAAACGTCACAACATAATCATCGTGAACGACAACCCGTACAGTTTCATTCTCAACGACAATCCGATGAGTATACTAGCTGTCCCCGGGTCTAAGGACATTTGTATCGAAATGAATTCTTTAAGCAAATCTCACAATATGTCCGGTTGGCGAATCGGTATGCTTGCTTCCAACCCTCAATTTATCGAATGGATTTTGAAAGTGAAAAGTAATATCGATTCAGGAATGTTCCGTCCGCTACAAATGGCTGCGACAAAAGCATTGTCATGCGGTCAAGAATGGTATGACCAATTAAACGAAGTGTACCGTAACCGACGTGATATCGCAGAAAAAATCATGAAAGCTCTCGGTTGCAGTTATGATCCGTCACAAGCAGGATTGTTCGTATGGGGAAAAATTCCCGATAGTGCAACAGATGCCGAATCGTTAGCCGACGAAATATTATACAACGCGCACGTCTTCATTACCCCGGGATTCATTTTCGGAAGTCGAGGGAACAGATATATTCGCATTTCGCTTTGCGCCCCCGAAAAAAAGATGCAAGAAGCGTTACACCGTATAGAAAAAATCAAATCAAATAAATAACAATACCATTATGGAAGATTTACAATCAATTTTACTTCCCGGAATAGACTCTAAACGCCCTATTATCATAGCTGGCCCATGTAGCGCCGAAACCGAAGAGCAAGTAATGACCACAGCGAAAAGCCTCGCCGAGCGCGGCATTAAAATATTTCGTGCAGGTATATGGAAGCCTCGTACCAAACCGGGCGGATTCGAAGGTATAGGCGTAGAAGGCCTTGCTTGGTTAAAACACGTCAAAGAAAAAACCGGTATGTACACGGCAACAGAGGTTGCCACTGAACGGCACGTATTCGAAGCATTAAAACATGGTATCGACATTTTATGGATCGGAGCACGCACGACCGCCAATCCCTTTGCGGTTCAAGAAATAGCCAACGCACTGAAAGGTGTAGACATTCCGGTACTCATCAAGAATCCGGTAAATCCCGACCTAGAACTATGGATAGGAGCCGTCGAACGCATTTATAACGCTGGTCTCCACCGACTGGCAGTCATACACCGGGGTTTTAGCAGCTACGACAAACAGTTGTACCGCAATATGCCTCAATGGCACATTCCCATCGAACTACGTCGCCGTCTCCCCAATCTTCCTATTTTTTGCGACCCTAGCCACATCGGTGGTAAACGCGAACTTGTAGCTCCATTGAGCCAACAAGCGATGGATCTGGGATTCGACGGACTAATCGTTGAATCCCATTGCGACCCCGATTGTGCATGGAGCGATAAAAATCAGCAAGTGACCCCCGACGCTCTGGACTATATACTCAACATGTTGGTAATACGAGAGACCACACAGACGACAGAAAACCTATCGGAACTACGTCACCAAATAGACAACCTCGACAATCAACTACTCGAACTGTTAGCCAAACGCATGCGCATATCCAGAGAAATCGGGCAATATAAAAAAGAGCACAGTATGCCCGTGCTGCAAACTAACCGCTATGACGAAATCCTACAAAAACGCATGGCACAAGCCGTTGAGTTGGGAATGAGCGGAGAATTCATGAAAGAAGTGATGCAAGCCATTCACGAAGAATCGGTACATCAACAAATGGATATTATTAATAAATAAAAACAATGAAAATAGTAATTCTCGGAGCCGGAAAAATGGGCTCTTTCTTTGCCGATGTACTCAGTTTCGACCATGAAATCGCCCTATACGACATAGACCCTCATCGACTGAGATTCGCATTCAATACTTTGCGAATGACCCGGCCAGAAGAAATACAAGATTTTACTCCCGACTTAGTCATCAATGCGGCAACCGTAAAATATACGATAGAAGCGTTTCAAACCGTTCTCCCCTATTTACCGGCTCACACAATCCTATCGGATATTGCTTCGGTCAAGACCGGATTACCCGAATTTTACGCCCAAGCCCGACACCCATTCGTATCGACACACCCTATGTTCGGACCGACATTCGCTAATTTGAGCGACCTAAGTACACAAAATACAATCATCATTACCGAAGGCGACCACATGGGCAAAATTTTTTTCAAAGATATTTACCAGCGACTGAGATTGAATATATTCGAATACAGTTTTAAAGAGCATGACGAAACCATAGCTTATTCGCTCTCGGTTCCATTCACTTCGACGCTGGTGTTCGCCTCGATTATGAAACATCAAGAGGCTCCCGGCACGACATTCAAAAAACATATGGACATAGCAAGGGGGCTACTTTCGGAGGACGACTACCTGCTAACCGAAATTCTTTTCAATCCCAATACCCCCGACCAAGTGCGGAGAATACAGAAGCAATTATCGTCTCTCCTCGATATTATCGAGCGTAAAGATTCTATAAAAATGAAAGAATACCTCACCCAAGTGAGAAAAAACATAGAATAGCTCAAAATCATGAAAAAGGCTTGCTTAACACAAGCCTTTTTCATTTCACACACGCCCTGCCTTACCAACTTTATAAAATGAAATTGATACAATATTTTCATGGATTGCAAAAGAATATTTATATTTGTAGGTTAACTTAGGCGTATATATAAGCGCACTAACAAACCTATGGATTAACATGAGAAAATATAATACGTTCCGTATTTCATGCATAGCCTTATTATGGGTATTCTTATGCGTTCTTCTAATTAGGGGAAGAGGCATCGACGGGCAAGCTCTGTTCGCTATCATTGCTTCGGGAATCATTGTATTCGTTCCACTCTACAAACGATGGAAGCAAGAGAGTAAAGGTAAATAGTACCATTGTATTTACGTAAAAGAGACTAAAAATGAACCCCGACAATACAGAACTACTGAAACAAATAAACACACCCGCCGATTTACGAAAATTACAGGTTAGCGAGCTACCCCAAGTGTGTGACGAAATCAGGCATTTCATTATCAATACTCTCGCCCATAATCCGGGACATTTTGGGTCTAGCATGGGGGCCGTGGAATTGACCGTGGCCTTACACTATGTATTCGACACTCCATACGACCGCATAGTTTGGGACGTGGGACATCAAGCCTACGGGCATAAGATTTTAACTGAAAGACGAGACAGGTTTTATACTTGTCGTAAACTCAACGGATTGAGTGGATTTCCAAACCCAGCCGAAAGCGAATACGACGCTTTCATTGCCGGGCATGCATCTAATTCCATATCAGCAGCATTAGGCATGGCCATTGCTACACAACTGAAACACGAACAAAAAGAAAGAAAAGTCATTGCTGTCATCGGAGATGCATCCATTGCCGGAGGATTAGCTTTCGAAGGATTGAATAACGCATCCATCAGTCCCAATAACTTGCTCATCATACTGAACGACAACGATATGGCAATCGACCATAATGTCGGAGGGCTAAACGAATATCTAGTAAACATCACTACATCGAAAAGCTATAATAAACTCAGATACGATGCTTATCGTACCCTACGTAAGCTAAATCTGATAGACGATGAACACAGGGGGGCCATTTTACGTTTCAACAATAGCCTAAAAGCTTTACTAACCAAGCAACAAAACATTTTCGAAGGTTTAAATATACGATATTTCGGTCCCATAGACGGGCACAATGTGGTTAATATCGTCAATAAACTCAACGATATAAAAGATATGACCGGTCCGAAAATACTTCACCTACGTACGATCAAAGGGAAAGGATATGCTCCGGCCGAAAAAGAACCGACTATTTGGCACGCTCCGGGCTGTTTTAATCCAGAAACGGGCGATAGAATTACCACAACAGAAGAGCAAAAACCTCCCAAATTTCAAGATGTATTCGGACTCACGCTTGTCGAATTGGCTAAAAAAAACGATAAAATAACAGTTATCACACCTGCAATGCCAACGGGAAGTTCTACCTGTTTCATGATGGAGAAATTTCCCGAAAGGTCTTTTGATGTCGGTATCTCCGAAGAACATGCCGTCACCTTTGCCGCTGGTTTGGCCAAAGAAGGATTACAACCATTTTGCAGTATCTATTCGACTTTTCTCCAAAGAGGATTCGACGAAGTCATTCACGATGTCGCCATACAAAACTTACCGGTAACATTTTGTATCGACCGCGCTGGACTCGTGGGAGAAGACGGGGTTACCCACCACGGTGCATTCGATATGTGCTATTTGCGTTGCATACCCAATATGACTATTGCTGCACCTATGGACGAACATTATCTGCGACATCTCATGTACACAGCACAACTATCCGACCGCGGGCCGTTTGCCATTCGCTATCCTCGCGGTTGCGGAAGTCATGTCGATTGGGAATGCCCTATGCACGAAATTCCTATCGGGAAAGGTCGCAAGCTCTATGACGGAAATGAGATAGCCGTACTGAGTATCGGGACTGCGGGTGTCGCGGCACGACAAGCCGTAGAGCGGGCCCGAAAGACAGGTGTAAAAGCAGCTCTCTACGATATGATTTTTGTCAAACCCATTGACGAAGAAATTCTTCACGAAGTAGCCCAAAAATACAAACGAATCATAACCGTAGAAGATGGATGCATAACAGGAGGCTTCGGAAGTGCTGTATTAGAATTCATGTCCGACAATGGATATACACCCCATATAAAACGAATAGGAATCCCCGATAAATTCATAGCACAGGGGACAGTTAAAGAACTACACCAACTATGTGGTATAGATGAAGAAAACATTTACTCGGTAATTATTGGTAATTGGTAAATCATAGAAATAAAAGAGAACTAATAATTATGAAAATAATCATTGCTGGAGCCGGAGAGGTTGGAACACATTTAGCAAAACTGTTATCCCGAGAAGAACAGGATATTATTCTAATCGACAATGATGAAGAGAAACTACGAGAACTCGATGCCAATTATAATTTAATGACTGTCATCGGGAACCCTACTGCATTCCAAACATTAAAACAAGCCCAAGTATATAAAGCCGATTTATTTATTGCTGTCATGCCCTTCGAGTCTCGTAATATCATGGCATGTACAATGGCATCGAAACTAGGCGCAAAAAAAACTCTGGCAAGAGTGGACAACTACGAATACCTTTTACCTGAAAATAAAGCCTTCTTTGAAAATCTGGGAGTAAATGAACTGATATATCCCGAAAAACTGGCCGCAGAAGAAGTAATAACCGCATTAAAACACACATGGACACGCAACTGGTTTGAACTTTGTAATGGAGAATTAATCGTACTAAGTGTAAAATTACACGACAACGCTAAAATTCTGAATAAAAAACTCTATGAACTTACAACAGCCGAAAGCCAATTTCACATCGCGGCCATCAAACGTATACATGAAACTATTATTCCAAGAGGAAACGACGAAATAAAAATAGGAGACATCGCATACTTTACCACGACTCCTAATCATATACAAGAAATTCAAAAACTCTCAGGTGAAACAGAAGCAGAAATTCACAAAATAATGATCATGGGAGGCAGCCGTATCGCTATACGCATATCGAGTTACGCGCCTGATAATATGGCAATAAAACTCATCGAATGCGACAAGCAAAAGAGTTATAAATTAGCCGAATACATGAACGATATAATCATTATTCAAGGAGACGGACGCAATGTGGATCTTTTGAAAGAAGAAGGAATCCGTGACATGGATGCATTTATAGCATTAACCGATAGTTCCGAAACAAATATATTAGCTTGTTTAACCGCCAAAGAATTAGGGGTAAAAAAGACTATTGCAGAAGTCGAAAATATCCAGTTCATCTCTACTGCCGAACGGCTAAATATAGGAAATATCATCAATAAAAAATTACTAGCAGCCAGCCGTATCTTCCAATTGTTGCTCGACGAAGACTCCTCAAATGCTAAATGTCTCGCATTATCCGACGCCGAAGTCGTAGAATTGGTTGCAAAAGAAAATTCTAAAATTACCAAAGCCGCAGTAAAAGACCTAAAACTCCCGTCCGATTTAACAATCGGTGGATTGGTTCGTAATGGACACGGCATGGTCGTAACCGGAAACACATGGATACAACCGAATGATCACGTCGTTATTTTCTGTCTCGACACAGCATTACATAAAATAGAGAAGCTTTTCAATTAGGAATATCATGCCCAAAATTAACTTTCATGTCATACTGAAATTCATCGGAATATTACTATGCATGGAATCTATATTCATGCTCGTTCCGTTTGTCGTAGCTCTTATTTATGGAGAAGGAGATGCGCCGGCCTTTATTAAATCGGCATCAATAACTGCAATCGTAGGTGGTATATTATTCTACATTTTTAGAAATTCCCGTAACGACGTAGGAAAGCGTGAAAGTTATTTACTGGTAACTTCTATATGGCTTTTCTTCTCGGCTTTCGGGATGCTCCCATTTTGCTTAATGCCCAATCATTTGAGTATTACAGATGCTATTTTCGAAACAGTATCCGGCCTAACAACGACAGGAGCTTCCATTATAGAAAACGTAGACGTTCTTCCACATGGTATTCTCTTTTGGCGCAGTTTCATGCATTTTATCGGAGGAATGGGTATCATCTTGTTAACAATCGCCATACTGCCCATGCTCAACCATCAGGGTGGATTACTTTTATTTAATTCCGAAGTAACCGGCATAACAACCGAAAAATTGAAACCTAAAATCGGAGAAACAGCAAAAAAATTATGGAGTGTATATATCATACTCACCATTATCCTCTGTCTCCTATTGTGGTTGGGTCCCATGAATCTTTTCGATGCTATCTGTCAAGCATTTTGCGTCATGGCAACAGGTGGATTTTCGACCAAACAAGCCGGTATAAATTTTTGGAACTCCTCTTACACAGAATATGTCATGACTATATTCACATTTATCGCAGGTATAAATTTTGCTTTGGTGTATAGAGCCGTAACCGGAGATTTCAAAAAACTATTACACAATGAAGAAACCAAATGGTACACGGCAATTGTATTAGGGGCCACTTTATTAGTCATTACAGGACTATACATAACCGACCAAAACGGATCCTTCGAAGATACTTTTCGAAGATCGCTATTCTTGGTTGTAACAATTGTTACGTCAACCGGATACACCGGAGATGACTATGTCGCTTGGGGCCCATTTTTTACAACTATATTTTTACTACTCATGTTCTTCGGAGCTTGTGCCGGCTCCACTTGTGGAGGAGCAAAAATAGACAGGCTGGTGGTCCTCGCCAAAAATACAAAAAATGAACTTTACAGAGTCATACACCCCAATGCTATATTACCTGTACGCGTAAATGGGAAAGCCATATCTCACGAAATAGTATCCAAAATATTAGCATTTATCTTAGTATATGTCATGGTACTTATAGCAGGGTCTATTATCCTATCGGCATTGGGGTTGTCTATGGAAGAAGCATTCGGTTCGACACTTTCCTGCCTCAGCAATATCGGTCCCGGGGCCGGTTCAACCGGTCCGGCAGGTAACTATGCTTTTATCCCCGATTTAGGAAAATGGACTTTGTCAATCATTATGCTCATCGGCCGGCTTGAACTGTTTACAGTCCTCATTTTATTCACATCTTACTTTTGGAAAAACTCATAATATTGTTGAGAATAAGTATTTTTTGTACATTTGTATCTAATCTAAAATCCAAAGCGAAGTATTCTCATAATATGCCTACAACAGACTTAGAAGAAAATAAAATAAAACAAGCCCAACCCGAAGAGGGAAACAATACATCTCAGAATGAAAGAGAAATACGTAAAAACATATTTAAAAATGAACGTGTAAATTTCATTTTAGGTGTCATTTTAGTCATATTCTCCCTCTATTTGACTATCTCTTTCATCTCATTCTTTTTTACAGGAAGCATCGACCAAAGTAAAGTTGAGAATCTATCGGTAGGAGAACTTTCTTCCATTGGAAACGAGATTCAAAATTGGACGGGTGCATTCGGGGCATACTTATCCAACCTCATGATAAATCGTTGGATGGGTATATCTGCTTTCATCGTTTCTCTATGGTTATATGTCGTAGGCCGTCGATTCATGAAAGTCGCCCATACTCGAATGATACGATTTACGATTAGCTGTGCCTTGTCGATAATAGTTTTGTCTCTCTTTTTCGGATTCATTTTCATGCACAGTTATAACAACACCTTCCTATATTTAGGGGGATATCACGGGTATTATGCGACTTTATGGCTCAATGCATGGATAGGACCATGGGGAACGGCTCTGTTCATTATAGCTCTCGTTATCATATTGCTCGTCCATCTAAGTTATAAAACCATCGAATATATTCGACGAGTATCGTCCGTCAGCCTCACAGGGAAGGCGATCCAAGCAATAAAAAACAGGACGGATAACCCAGAAACAGATAACGAAAATGACAATAAGGAAACGGAATCTAACGAAACCCAAAATACTGAAAACATACCCTCATCGGAAAACGATATTGTAAATACATTGCCCGAATATCCCGATGACCCTACCGAAGAAATCCCTACACTCGAAGATATACAAGAAAATATTCTTCCTATCGAAGAGGAGACTAAACGAGTTACCATCGAGACCGGTGACCCCGACTTTGTCATCGAGACGGCTGAGACCGAAGTATTAGCCACACAAGCTCCTATGGAAGATTATGATCCTACGAAAGACCTCTCGCATTATAAAAGACCGACATTCGATTTACTGGACAAACGGGAAAACAGCGAGGTGGAGATCAACATGGAAGAACAGTCCGCCAACAAAAAACTGATCACCGAAACCCTCAAAAATTACAATATAGAAATCAGTTCCATTACGGCGACTGTGGGTCCTACCGTTACTCTTTATGAAATAAAACCAGCACCCGGAGTAAGAATAGCCCGGATAAAAAGTTTGGAAAACGATATTGCCCTCAGCCTATCGGCGTTAGGGATTCGCATTATAGCCCCTATTCCCGGCAAAGGAACCGTTGGTATCGAAGTACCAAACAAAGACCCCAAAATGGTCTCCATGTATTCTGTTTTAGCTTCCAAAAAATTTCAAGAATGTAAATATGAACTTCCCCTTGCATTAGGAAAAAGTATTACGAACGAAGTCTGCATAGCAGATCTTTGTAAAATGCCTCACATATTGGTGGCTGGTGCTACCGGACAAGGAAAATCCGTCGGGCTGAATGCCATTATCACATCTTTACTTTATAAAAAACACCCGGCTCAATTAAAATTCGTATTAGTCGATCCCAAAATGGTCGAATTCAGTATCTATTCGGTTATAGAAAGACATTTTATGGCTAAATTACCCGACGCAGAAAAGTCCGTAATTACCGACAGCGACAAGGTTATCGCCACTTTAAATTCTCTCTGTATCGAAATGGATAATCGATATGCCCTACTCGCCAAAGCAAATGTGAGAACAATCAAAGAGTATAACGAAGAGTTTATCCATAGAAAACTGAATCCGAATAACGGACACAAATTCATGCCCTATATCGTGGTGATTATCGATGAGTTCGCTGATTTAATTATGATGGCAGGCAGAGACGTCGAAATGCCCATCGCTCGAATAGCACAAAAAGCGAGAGCTGTCGGTATTCACATGATCATAGCTACACAACGTCCTTCAACGACCGTTATCACCGGTAACATTAAGGCAAATTTCCCGGCACGTATCGCTTTCAGAGTCATGCAAATGGTCGATTCACGGACTATACTCGATGCTCCCGGAGCAAACCAGCTCATCGGACGAGGTGATATGTTATTTACCGAAGGTGGTGATTTGAAACGTATTCAATGTGCGTTTATCGATACTCCCGAAGTAAAACGAATTTGTGAGTATATCAGCAAACAACAAGGATACCCCGAACCATATGAACTTCCAGAATATAAAAATCCCGACAGTGACGCAGGGAGCAATGGAAACGATGTAATCAACCGAGACCCCCTATTCGAGGAAGCCGCTAAAATGATCGTCGTTTCAGGGCAGGCCTCCACATCGTCTTTACAAAGACGCTACTCCATCGGATACAATAGAGCGGGACGACTGATGGATCAACTGGAAGCTGCCGGTATCGTAGGCCCAAGCGAAGGGGGTAAACCTCGACAAGTACTGATTGTGGATATTATGGCTCTCGAAAACAAATTAGAATTAATGAAATGAAAACAAATCGCATTCTACTATACTGCTCCGTACTTTTTCTACTATTGAGCATGGAACCTCTACATGCACAAAACGGTACAAAGGCATTGGATAAAGTCGTTGGTAAATTCCAACAATCGAACGGTATATCGGCTACTTTTACACTGACCATTTTTAATGCACTGAACGAACCCGTAGAAAAACAAAACGGAACTATAAAACTATCTGGGAACAAATTTTACTGGAATACAACATCTATGATTGTATGGTACGATGGTTTGCAACAATGGGCATATGTAAAGGCAACAGAGGAAGTAAACCTAACCGAACCTACGGCCGAAGAAATCGCAACAGTCAATCCCTACATACTCATCAATAACTACAAAAAAGACTTTTCCATCAAAACATTAAAGTCAAAAAGTTCCAAAGAAAGTATAGCAGAACTTACACCAAAGAAGAAAGGAACAAATATAGACCACATTATAATTATTATCAACACAACTACATGGAATCCAAGCTCTTTTAAGCTCTATTATAGCGATCGGACATATAGCATAATCAACCTATCAAAATATGCTACCGACCAAAACTTTCCAGACTCGACATTTGTTTTTAACAAAAAGCAATATCCAAAAGCAGAACTTATCGATTTACGCTAATAACACAAATAAATAGAAATTATGGAACAAAACGAACGCATACGTTGTCTAATTATAGGCTCAGGACCGGCCGGTTATACGGCAGCTATTTATGCTTCACGAGCAAACCTATCACCGGTTCTATATGAAGGCATGCAACCGGGCGGACAACTAACAACGACCAGCGATGTAGAAAATTTCCCGGGCTACCCCGAAGGTATATCAGGATTCGATATGATGGAAGATTTGAAAAAACAAGCCGAACGATTCGGGGCAAACATTCGCCGAGGGATTGCCACAGCTGTCGATTTTTCTCAAAAACCATATCGTATAACCATAGACGGTGAAAAAATTATAGAAGCCGATGCCTTAATCATTTCTACTGGTGCTTCGGCCAAATATTTAGGACTCCCAGATGAGGTTAAATATGCAGGTATGGGAGTGTCGGCCTGCGCTACTTGCGATGGATTTTTCTACCGAAAAAAAATAGTCGCAGTAATAGGTGGAGGCGATACGGCTTGCGAAGAAGCAGAATACCTTTCCCACTTAGCCTCTAAGGTTTACTTAATCGTCAGAAAAAACTTTCTAAGAGCCTCCAATATCATGCAACGCCGTGTCAATGAAAATCCTAACATAGAAATCTTATTTGAAACTCAGGCCGAAGGATTGTTCGGAGAAAACGGTGTGGAAGGAGTACATTTGGTTAAAGGCAAAGACACAGCGCATGAAGAGCGTTACGATTTACCCATAGATGGATTTTTCCTTGC
>ENA-UONY01001184-UONY01001184.1-human-gut-metagenome-genome-assembly--contig:-CS9-NODE-1184-length-23596-cov-65.391530_pt1 | contig 23596 bp, 10 predicted proteins | sample MGYA00242465_ERZ724012 | MGnify/ENA metagenome assembly ERZ724012 | reverse complement strand
GCACATTCTGTAAACTATGTTATCACACTATACAGCTTGCCCCTCCCGTTGCACCAATCCTTGTTGTTTCCACTAATCTTTGCAAAAGAACACTTATCACTTGCCTTACTCGCCCCTCCCGTTGCACCTAATACTGCCATTCCCACAACCATTGCAAAATCGCCACCATCCCTTCGCCTCGCACTAAACTTGCCTCCCCTCGAAAAAGGGGAGGTGGCTTGACGGCATTGCAAAACCGTTATTCTACATCATCTTCATTTTGTAATTTACCGGACTGTTTCCAAAATTGCTATACTTTTTGCCGTCAAGACGGTGGGGATTGTGTTTGCTTAGAAGATTTGAAGATAGTACTCCTATCAATTTCAATCCCCACTGTCACGGCTCGGAATAGTTTCAGAATTGTAAAGGCAGGACTATCTGAATACTGTACAGCAAGACAGAAAAAATTATCAGCCGTGCCACCTCCCCTTTTTCGAGGGGAGGCAAGAAAGGATTGCGATTTATGCTACTTTCTGCATAATTTATACACTTTTTGGTATGTTATATTCTTTCGTTGTCATTTTGGTAGAGTAGTAAAGCCTTAGCCCCGCACCATGTCCTTGCCTCCCTTGTCAAAGGTGAGGTGCTGTCGCCCGAAAAAATTCGGGCGACTACCGGAGGGATTGCTCCCCATCCGCACCAACCCTCCCAAACCCGCACTATCCCTCGAAAATCGCCATCACCCTCGCCTCCTTAAAAGCATACAGACTAAACAAAAACCGCTCCCGTAACACTCCGGGAGCGGTTTAACTGTATTCTGTTGTGACTTATCAGTTAGCAACGATGTTTACGAGCTTGCCGGGAACAACTATCTCCTTGCGGATCGTCTTGCCCTCAAGCGACTGTGCGATAGCTTCCTTTGCCATCTTCAGCAGTTCGTCCTTGTCGGCGGCTGTAGGCACGTTTATACGAGCCTTTATCTTACCGCACAGCTGAACTACTATCTCAACGGTGCTGTCAACGCAGAGCGCCTCGTCGTATGTTACCCACTGCGCTTCGTTCAGTATGCCGTAGCCGAGTGAATTGTACATTTCCTCGGTGATGTGGGGAGCAAAGGGATTCAAGAGTATCAGCAGCGATTTCATCTCGGCATCGTTAATCTTGCCGTTTGCGGTAATCTCGTTGATAAGCGACATCATAGCGGCGATAGCCGTGTTGAATCTCATCTTCTCAATATCTTCGCTGACCTTCTTTATCGTCTTGTGCATTGATGTTCTCAGCTCGTCTGAGTATTCATCGCCACGGACAAGCATATTCTGAAGATTCCATACACGGTCAAGGAAACGCTTACAGCCCTTCATACTGCTGTCGTTCCAGGGAGCAGCCTGCTCATAGTCGCCCATGAACAGAACGTATACACGAAGAACGTCTGCGCCGTATACGTCAACAACGTCATTTGGGTCGATTACGTTGCCTCTTGACTTGCTCATCTTCTCGCCGTCCGGACCTAAGATAAGACCCTGTGCGGTACGCTTTGCATAAGGCTCGGGAGTGGGAACTTCGCCTATGTCGTAAAGGAACTTGTGCCAGAAGCGTGAGTAGATCATATGACGGGTAACATGCTCCATACCGCCGTTGTACCAGTCAACAGGAAGCCAGTATTTGAGCGCTTCCTGCGAAGCAAATTCCTTGTCGTTGTTGGGGTCGCAGTAACGCAGGAAGTACCAGCTTGAGCCTGCCCACTGAGGCATCGTATCTGTTTCTCTGCGTGCGTCCTTGCCGCACTTGGGGCATTTGCAGTGTACGAATGAATCTATCTTTGCAAGCGGACTTTCGCCGTCCTGACCGGGCTGGAAGTTCTCAACGGGAGGAAGCTCCAGAGGCAGTTCCTCATAAGGTACGGGAACAATTCCGCAGTCGGGGCAGTGTACTATCGGGATAGGCTCGCCCCAGTATCTCTGACGGTTGAACGCCCAGTCCTTCATCTTGTACTGTACGCCCTTTTCGCCGCAGCCGAGCTTTGCAAGTACGCCGAGCATCTTTTCGATAGCGTCCTTCTTGTTCGTAATGCCGTTCAGTTCGCCCGAATTCACCATCTCGCCGTCGCCCGTGTAGGCTTCCTTCGAGATGTCGCCGCCCTTGATAACCTCGATTATATCAATGCCGAACTTCTTTGCAAATTCATAGTCACGGGTATCGTGAGCAGGAACCGCCATTATAGCGCCCGTGCCGTATCCCATCATTACATAGTCGGAAATGTATATCGGAATTTCCTTGCCGGTAACGGGGTTTACGCCGGTAAGACCGTCTATCTTTACGCCCGTCTTGTCCTTGACAAGCTGTGTCCTTTCGAACTCGCTCTTCTTGCTGCACTCTGCCTTGTAAGCGTCAAGGTCGGCAATGTTCTTTATGGAATCCCTATACTTTTCTATTATGGGATGCTCGGGAGCGATAACCATAAATGTTACACCGTAGAGCGTGTCGGGACGGGTCGTGTAGATGCGGAGCTTCTCGCCGTTTTCCTTGATGGAGAAGTTTACGAAAGCGCCTGTAGACTTGCCTATCCAGTTCTCCTGCTGGAGCTTTACGTTAGGCAGATAGTCGACCGTTTCAAGTCCCTGTAACAGCTTGTCGGCATATTCGGTGATACGCAGGTACCACACTTCCTTGGTCTTCTGCACTATCTCGCTGTGGCAGATGTCGCAGTGACCGCCCTGTGAGTCCTCGTTTGAAAGTACGACCTTACAGCTCGGGCAGTAGTTTACGAGCGTCTTATCCCTGAATACAAGGCCATGCTCGAACATCTTGAGGAATATCCACTGAGTCCACTTGTAATAACGCTCTTCGGTGGTGTCGATGACCCTTGACCAGTCGAACGAGAAGCCGACACGCTTGAGCTGGCTGGTAAATTTTACTATGTTGTTATCGGTGACCTTACGGGGATGAACGCCGGTCTTGATGGCGGTGTTCTCGGTGGGCAGACCGTAAGCGTCAAAGCCAATCGGGAACAGTACGTTGTAGCCCTGAAGCCTTCTCTTGCGGCTGACTACCTCAAGGCCCGAATAAGCCTTGATATGACCTACATGCATACCTGCGCCGGAGGGGTAGGGGAACTCTACGAGAGCGTAGAATTTCGGCTTGGTGCTGCCGTTTTCAGCCTTGAATGTCTGATGCTCGTCCCAGTATTTCTGCCACTTACTTTCTATGGCAGAAAAGTCATATTTTTTCTCTTCCATTTTGCGAGTTGTCCTTTCATACGCCCGATATGGCGGTATAATTCAATTTCAACCTTTATTATAATACAAAAACTGCTGTTCTGTCAAGTAAAGCGGCAAGTAAAGCGGCAACAGTAAATAAGTGTAAAATAAAGGTGAAATATGTAATTCACAGCGTGATGATTTATGATGAACCGGTTTTTACGTCTGAGAGGGTGTAAACCGTTATGTTATCGGGGGTGACGGCGAATCAAGGCAAGAATAACCGAATGATGATTCTTGATGATTATAGATTTTTTCGGCAGAGAGAGGGGTACATCGCAATAACTTGAAAATTATGGGAGGCTTTGGCGGCGGATTGCTTCGGGCGGATAACACCGTTCGGCTTATAAATGATAATATTTAATATAGATAATTACTGTATAATGTGATTCATAATAATAGAATTGAAATTACAGCGAAACGGGGAGAAGAAAATCAAAGAGGGTGGGATGACGGAAATAAAAGGAAGTCAGAGAATGATGTTGCACTCGCAATATAATTTGTACGAATAATTTTAAAACACGATATAGTTTTTGATATAATGAGTTGTGAATAGCGAGCTTGAACTTAACGAACGGATGGGGGAGGAAAGAAAATCGAAGAGGGTCGGACTTATGGTTCGAGATGGAAAATCAAGGGAGGGGGATGATACTATACCGGTAATATAATAAACGGCAAAATTAAAATTAGCCGTAATTAGTATATTGAATAAGAAAGATAGATGCGAAGGTAGCAGTATTCGGTGCAACGGGGGCAAGCAAGGCAAGTGATAAGTGTTCTTTTGCAAAGATTAGTGGAAACAACAAGGATTGGTGCAACGGGAGGGGCAAGCCCGCTCCCCTACGAAAAGCGAGTGGGATAGTGCGGTTTTGGAAAGGTTGGTGCAAGCGAGGGATGGTGGTGAGGCAATCCCTCCGGTAGTCGCCAGAATTTTTTCGGGCGACAGCACCTCACCTTTGACAAGGGAGGCAAGTTTAGTGCTGGGGATAGTGCGGAAAATCTCATTGATGGTGCGGATGGGGAGCAATCCCCACCGTCACGGCTCGGAATACAGCTATATGTTTTCCCGTAACCGTCCGAGCGAGCAATCCCCACCGTCACGGCTCGGAAAAGTTTCAGAATCGTAAAAGCAGGACCATCTGAATACTGTACAGCAAGCCGAAAAACCTCTACAGCCGTGCCACCTCCCCTTTTTCGAGGGGAGGCAAGGACGTGGTGCGGAGCAAGGGATAGTGCGGGATTGGGAGGGTTGGTGCAAGCGAGGGATGGTGATGAGGCAATCCCTCCGTCTTGACGGCAAAAAGTTTGAGAAATTGAAAAGGCAGGCGTATCGCAAACAGAAAGCAACAAAGCAAAAGTTTGTGTCGTGCCGTCAATCCACCTCCCTTTAACAAGGGAGGCAAGAGTGTTGGTACGGGGAGAGAGGGTGTTGTGCTTTTGAGAAGGTTGTGGGGATTGAGAGGTTGGTGGGTGTAAAGCAATCCCTCCGGTAGTCGCCCGAATTTTTTTCGGGCGACAGCACCTCACCTTTGACAAGGGAGGCAAGGACGTGGTGCGGGGAGAGGGGCGGTTATGATTTTGCAATGGTTGTGGGGGATGGCGGTATTAGGTGCAACGGGAGGGGCGAGCGAGGCAAGTGATAAGTGTTCTTTTGCAAAGATTAGTGGAAGCAACAAGGATTGGTGCAACGGGAGGAGCGAGCTCCTCCCCTACGAAAAGCGAAAGGAATAGAGCGGGTTTGGGAGGGTTGGGTGGGGCGAGGGGTGTGGCAATCCCTCAGTCTTGCGACAGATAAGGTTGAGAGGATATTAAATATACTTGAATCGCTGAGCAAGGCAATTTATGATAAGAAGTAGCCTTGTCGCAATCCAGCTCCCTTTACTCAAGGGAGCCAAGAATGTGGTGCAGGGCGAAGGGATAGTGCTTGGCGATATATTTCACTTGACCGGTGTCTGTAGGGCGCCGGTTTTTTGTATTATGTGCCGCATTTGTGACCGTTCGTGCCGTTATAACAACCGTTCGTGCCAAAAAGTTGAAAATTAAAAGCGAATGAGTTATGATATAATTATAAAATTATAAGGGGAGAAGTATGCTCATCTGCGTTTACGATACCGCAAACGAGGCGGAGATACTGAAAGCGAAAATAACACAGATCGCAACGGCGGCATATCGACGAATTGCCTACAGGGTATGTCAGAGGTATGAGAGCTTTGTGAATGAGTGTAAGACGGCTGACCTTATAATCGTGCTTGCCGACGGAGGGGACGGTATGGAGGGTGTTATTGCGGCAAAGAATGCCGACAGGGATACACCTGTAATATGGCTGTCGGACGATGAGGGATTCGGGGCGCAGTCATACAGGCTTGGCTGTACCTATTTCCACAAGAAGCCGATACCGCTTGAAAAGCTGAAGGAGGCACTGCATAAGTGCAGATGTATGGCATAAGCACGGGTAAATCTACAGGAGGAAAAACATGAAGAAAAAATTTGTACGGCTCATAAGTGCGGTGCTGTCTGCGGCAATGACGTTGACGGCTGTACCGTTATCGGCATTTGCCGAGGGCGAGGCACATACGCATGACGGCGAGAGCAATGTCATCACGACACCGCTTGATTTCAGAGAAAAGACGGCGGACGAAAACGGTGTCGGCTGGAGCTGGGATTATGACACAAAGAAGCTGACGCTTGACGGAGTGAACATTCAGGCGACAACAGACAGTATGAGCGTCGTAACAGTTCCCGACGGTACGGAGATAGTGCTGAACGGTAACAATACTATCGTACAGACGAACACCGGCGACAGCGATACATACGTTCTCAGTGCCGTAAATACGAATGATGTTAACTGTGACGGCACTATGACGATCAGCGGCGACGGTGTGCTGAATGCAGAGAACCGCTCTACAGACAGTATGGCGCGCTCTCTCGGCGGAACAATAATCCTGAACGGCGGTACTGTAAACGCAACAGGTACTGTAAAGACAAATTCGCTTGAGATACATAATCACGGTGTGCTGAACGCAAATGCGACAACTGCATCTTTTGAGGGTGTGGCTGTCAATGTCAGCGGCGGCATTACTGTTGACGGCAACGGCAGTCTTACTGCAGTAGGTTGTGCTAATGAATCTACGTTAAACAGTGCAATATTGCTTACCGGTAATTCCGGCGACAAAATTTCCGTCAGCGAAAACGGCAGTATTACTGTGCCTGAAGGCAATGCAGCAAGAGTCGGAATATACTACAGCGGAAACAACGGCGACGGAATGGATGCCGAAATAAGTGGCGGTAAGGTCACTGCTTACGGTGTGCTAAGTATGGCATTTACAAAGTAAACCTTATAATGAGCGGTACAGGCTCGGTATATACTACGGGCGGTTCATACGCTATCGGTCAAACTTTACCGGCAATAGACGAGAATGAATTTGTAATAAAGGGCTCGACCGAGTTCAAGGCTTCGGAAAGTGCTGTGACAGGCGAGGTCAAGTATAACAGCGGCTATTATGAGATTGGCGGAGCAGACGCTAAGACGGTAGTTATAAAGCCTGATACTTCTCCCCGTATAATACTCGGAAAGCAGACAGGAATATTCAAGACGGAAGAGTATGAAATAATTGAAGGCATGACTGATACCAAGCTCAAGGGTACGGTTTACTTTGATATTACTCTGAAGAATATGAGCGATGAAGAGTTTGCAGACGCAAGAGGCTATTTCGGCGGCGATGAACCCGATTTATCAGCAAGCATAATCAAGACCGATTACGGCTGGGTGTGCATGGTCTGCGATACCGAGTTTTCGGTTACATACGACACTGATAATACTCTTACAATAAAGTGCGGAGATATTGTATCCAATACCGTTCAGGTAAAGTCGAATGCAAACCGTTTCAACAAGGTTACACAGGGTGACAACACAAACAGAACGGTTTTCTATACAAACACTTCGCAGGAAGAGAAGGACAATTACAAGCTTGTAAGCACCTATACGGTTGACAGTGAAAGCATAAGCTATAACTGGTACAGTACGAACAGTGCATACAGTGCAGATGAGCTCGGTGCGGCAGTATCCGGAAGCAACGGCGAATTCAAGCTTGCGGATAATATTCCTGCCGGAAATTATGTTCTGTATTGCGATATAACCTATTCAGACGGTGACAGCACAGAAACCGTTACAGAAAAATTTACATTTACATATAAAGAATGTGCACATGAAAACGGTTATTCCGACGGTAAATGCACAAACTGCGGAGCGTTATGTGATCACAGCAATATTGATATTGACACGGGTAAGTGTAACAAGTGTGAGCATCAGTTTGTTGCTACAATCAGCACAGACGGCAATGCGCCGACAGGCTATGACACGCTCGCAGACTGCCTTGACAGCATTACTGCCGATACCGGAAACTATGTTAAGATCTATCAGGATATCGGCGATGCATCGGCAACTGCAACTTTAGATACTATAGATGTAAATCACAATGTTATGATCGACCTTAACGGTCACAAGCTGAACAATATCAAGCTTGGGGTCAACAAAGACGTCAAGCTTGCATTAACCGGCACAGCGGGCAGTTATGTTACGCAGGTGTATGTTCGCAAAGGCGGCGGATCATTCATAATTGACAGCGAAGCAAATGTAGAATTTAATACAATTTTTGTTGAGGACAGTGCACGGCTTGCTGTAAACGATGGCGCAAAAGTAACTACAGAGCAGTTGACTGTGATAGCATCCGTGAATGATGACGGAACTACAACGACATCTGTAAAGCTCGCTACGGGAATGAAGTTAGGTGGGCTGACATATCATCGCCAAAACAATTCCGGCGCTCTGAAATTAGGTGATCTTCTTGATGTTACCCGGCAGGCACTGCGACGTGAAGATAACGGCAATTATCTTGATCTTTATAAAGAATATGGAAGTATGGGTTATTCCGTTGCGCTTACTGTTGTTGAGCATACTGACGCTGACCACAAATACGGCAGTGGAACAGGCAAGTGCGAGGAGTGCGGAAAGCCCTGCGAGCATGGCGGTGATATAAACACGGACACCGGCATCTGCTCAATCTGCGGTGCGGTTGTGTCTGTCGCACTCTATACAGACAAGAACGGAAGCTTAAAGTATGTAGATACCGATGAGCTTGACTCTTTACTGAATGAATACAACGGAAGCGGTACGATAAAGCTGTTTAAGGATTATGATAATTCAAAAGCTCAGTATGACTTATACGGAGAACTTACAATTGACTTAAACGGACGCAGATTAAATATCCGGAGTATTACTCCTTGCAAAAACGGAAAGCTTACAATCAAAAACAGCGGCAATCCGGTTATGCTCGGTTGTAATGTATATCCGACAAGCGACGCTTCATACGCCGGCGGTACGCTTATAATAGACGGCGATGTAGTTTTAGACACTTCGATCTATGTATATGATTCGAGTACGGTTATATTGAAAGCCGGTGCATATCCAGCCGGACTTTACGCCAGGGACAGCAAGACATTATACGATATGCTCGGAGATGGTAAGGCTTTCTTCAAGACTGACGGAACTCTTTTCAACGCAAACGTTAAGGAAATATCAAGCAGTGAAACGCTGACAGTCAAAGACCACAGCCATACCTATGTTGACGGCGAGTGCGGCTGCGGATATGTTTGCCCTCACAGCGATGTTGACAGCGAAACGGGTAAGTGTAACGAGTGTGAATATCAGTATGCGGCTGTTATCGTAAAGGACGGGGCTGTAGCTTCTGTTTATGAAGAAAATGAGATGGGAGCGGCTTTTGAAGCGGCTGACAGAGAAGCAAACACCGGCTGTATATTAAAAGTATACAAGAATTATACAGGCAGCTATACAACACTCAGCGGTAAGTTCACGCTGTGGATCGCTGAGAAAGCCAATGTAGGTACGTTAACTGTTTCGGGAGATATAACCGTTACGGGATCGGGAAAAAATAATCGTATTTATGGCGATTTCAATGTAGCGGCCGGCGGTAAGCTGACATTTGACGAAAACTGCGGCGCTATGGGAACTGTGTCGGTAGGTGCAGGTACATTTGACTGCTATAGTACATTTGCTATAACACTCAATATAAACGATGCAAGCAGTGACGTAATTCTTCACGGCGGAGCTTTCAAAACAATATGCTATAACGGCGGCGGGGACAGAGCAAACGCAGAAATACTGACTTTGTTGGCTGAGAACCGTATGTTTATGAAGTCTCCCAATCCTGAGCCGATAGACGGCTCAAAAACACTGTTGAAAGACGGTTTTGCAACAACTGTTATTGTAATACCACATGAAGGTCACAGTTACGACAGCACAACGGGCAAGTGTACGATTTGCGGTAAGCGGTGCGGTCATACGGATGTTGACAGCAAAACAGGTGTATGCTCTACCTGCAAATATCAGCTTACTGCGGGCATTTCGGGCGCGGGAACAGCGAAGTATTTTGATAATATAGACGACGCTTTTTCTGCGGCATTATCGGAGGTAAACAGCGGTTGTACGCTTACATTGTATAAGCACTGCGAGATTACACAGAACGTAGAAATCGGCAATACAACGGTTACTGTCGATGTGAACGGATATTCACTCGGCGGAGAGGCAAATATCAATGTAAATCACGGTGGTGTGCTGTACCTTAAGGACAGCAGGAAAAGCACCTACAACGGATGCATAGACGCACCTTTTAGTGTAAACGGCGGTACGCTTATAAACGGTACTGCAGACGGCGGCAGTTCAGCCGCAGATGTACTCAATTTAGTCATTAACAGTGCTAAGTGTGTCGAAATATACGGCGGCATATTTGATAATGTTTACATTTTAAGCGCAAGCGGTGTAGCTTTATACGGCGGAAGGTACAACACCATCTGCGGCGAGGAAAGCAACAGCACACCTGTAAACACTCTGCTTGCAAAGGGTTATGCATTTGCGACCTTAAACAGTGTCACACATCTCCCCGAAAGTATAGTTGACGGCAGTGCGAAGACAATCGGCGGAAGACTTACAAATGTCACGGTTGTAAAGCATACTCATACATACACCGAAACAAATACAAAGTGTGCGTGCGGTGCTGTGCTTTATGCAAAGGTGACATCAGCCGACGGTACTACTAACGAATATTTTGACAGCATTGAGGAAGGCTTATTATATGCCGATAAGGCTGAAAACAAGGGCTGTGTTTTCACTCTTGTAACAAGCGGTAAGATTAAGGACTATGTTACACTGTCAAGCGGTCAGTTTACGATTACCGCAAATAATTACGGTACTATCGGTAATTATTACGGTGGGCGAATAACTATTGACGGTGCAGATGTTGTTGCCAAAGGTCATCTGTTAATCAAGTGCGAGATATATGTGAACAGCGGTTCTCTTACGTTGCCTGAAGACTCAAGTACCCGATTTGGTCAAATTTATATATTAGGCGGTACTGTAAACATCAGCAAAGGCGTAAATGCCGACAATAATGCCGGTGCTGATAATTTGATTATAGCCAATAACGCAACCGACGCAAAGCTTACTATAGGCGGCGGTACTTACGGCCGTATCGTTCTCGGACAGCATAAATTTAAGGACGTGCTTGCAAGCGGTGCGCGTGTGATAAGCTATGATAACCCGTCAGATCCGACTGCGGAGAAAACAGCAACGGCTTTATTATACAGCGATATAGCCGAAGAAAGCTCTTTAGCCTACAGTGACGGACGCTATTATCTGGTCACAAAGTGCGAGCATAAGAATGAGGACGGCAGTTATGCCTTTAATGAGGGCGGTATATGCAAATACTGTAACTCTGAGTTTGCCGCAAGCGTAAGCTATACGGTTGACGGAAGTGCAAAGACAGAGCTGTTCGGTGATATTTATGACGCTTTTGATAAGGCTAATGAGGCAGGTACTGCTACTATAACGCTGTGCAGGGATATTGCAGACAGTGAAATTGCACATGAAATAAATGTTACGGGCAATGTAACGCTTGCACTGAACGGCAAAACATTGGGTGCTACGGATAAAGCAAAAAAAATATATATTTGTGGCAGCACGCTTACCGTGAATGGAAACGGTAAAGTATGGAGCGCAATTGAAGCTAAGCCGGACTCGAAATTAACCATTACAAACGGCGAATACTACGATGTGTATGCCCTTTCAGACAGTGAAGTGGTAATCCTGGATGGTATAATAGACTGCTTATCCGTTTATGGTACGGGTAAAGCAGAGGTCAGCGGCGGTAAATTCAAGTATTTGTTTATGTACAACGGCAAGGCAATCGAATCTGTACTGGCAGACGGTTATGCGTATAAAAATGCTGACGGCACTTGGCTTTCGATTGATGAGCGTGAAAAAGATAGCTATTTGGGCGGTTCTAAAGGAGCGTTATCCGTAGAAGAAGCACCGATAAAGAGCGCAAGTATTGCGTGGGCAGACGAAGGAACGCCTGTTATATACCGTAACGGAGCGAAAAAATTGAAAGTCAATGTTACATGCGATGTGGCGGACACTTCAAAGCGGATAACCTATTCGGATTTCGTAAACGGCAATAATCGCAGTAAAGATTCTAAGCTTTCTGTTAACTGGTATATGGTATTCGGTTATAAAATCGGTGAGATTGTAGCGGAAGACGGTGAGGTTGAATATTACACTGTACTGAAGTGTGACGGATACGAATATAAGTCGAATGTGCTTAAGTTTACACTTGCGACCTGCTCGCACCCTGAGGATAGCTTTAATAACGAAACCGACGGTTTGGTATTCTGCGGTATATGTGATTTATTGATAGAAGCCGAGGTAGTAGATGCTGACGGCAAGTCGTTAGGCTATGCGGGTCTTAATAGAGCCATAAAGCTGGCGCAGGAGAACGAAGGCAGCACTGTAAAGCTGATTTCGGAAAGAGTACCTGCGTCCATTACCGTGACGGGCGGTAAGTTTACTGTTGACTTTAACGGTAAAGAGGCATATTATCAGTTCACTGTCAACGGCGGTGACGTGACTTTCACTTCTTCGGCAGTACAGGACGTGAGCAATCAAAATCTGCCAAGCGGAATCACAGTTAACGGAACTGACGCTGAGGTTACAATTGACGGTAAAATCAAGCTGGGAAGTGTAACAATATCAAGCGGTGCGCTTGCAGTAAACAGTGCCGAGAGTTATATTAAAGAACTGTCAATAAATGGCGGAAAGACTGTTGTAAACGGTGCAAATATTGATGCACTGAAAGCTAACGGCGGAGACACGGTCATCAATTATGTTACAGCCGATTCTTTAAGCGTGAATATCAACGGGTCCGGTAGCCTCTCTATCGTAGCCGGCGAGTTCGGCAGCACCACTTGCAAAACAGACAGCGGTTATACTTTAGGTATGGCAATTGCGAGTGGAAGCGTAGTTTTCGGCAATAATATAAATGGCTTTACTATTTACACATACGAAGCTATTCAGACCATGACCAAAACCGATAGAATTTTTGTTGATAAGTGCGTCCATAAGGGTGAAAAAGGCAGTTATGTGCTTGACGGAAATCCCTGTCCTTACTGCAATGAGGAAATTGTTGCAACTGTAAGCTATACGGCAAACGGCGGCGAAGAGACGGATCTGTTCAGCGATATTTATGACGCTTTTGACAAGGCTAATGAGATAGGTACGGCTACTGTAACGCTGTATAAGGATATTACGGACGATATTACAGATACGATAGCTGTTACAGGCAATGTTACGCTTGAACTTAACGGTAAAAGGCTCTCACAACCCGGTACTGATGTATGGTATTCCATAGAAGTAACGAGCGGTAAGCTGACCGTTAACGGCAGTGGCTTAATAAAACGTGTTGCCGTTCGCAACGGCAGCAATGCGGAAATCAACGGTGGTACTTTCTCTGACTTCATAATTAAAGACGGCGGTAACGCTGTAATTAAAGGCGGTCAATTCTACAGCTTACAGGTTTCAGGCGAAGGCAGAAACGTAGGACAGCTTCTTGCGGATGGCTATGCCTATTGGAATTTTATCGATTCCGGCATCTGGTCTACTATTGCAGAGCGTGAAAAGCAGGATATAACTAATGTAGAAGTAAAGGAAGCGCCGATAAAGAGCGCAACGGCGACAGTAGATAAGACTGTACTGTACCGCAACGGCGGAGGTGCACGGCAGATCTTATTTAACTTCAATGTTAATACAAGCGACGGATACACGATAAGCGATGCCAATAAGGTCACAGTCGGTTTATATGTAGGCGATACCTTAATAAGAGAGCTCGACTTCGTCGGAAATTCATATACGTTTGCAAATGCAGATGAAATTTCCGATACTGACGGCACTGTAAAGGCACATCTTGTTATCAAGTTAAACGGATACGAATATGTGACCGATGATGTCGAATTTGAAATAGCGACCTGTACGCATCCGTATGGCGCATTAACGACAGACGAGTATGATTACTATCGTTGTTCGTTATGTGATGCCAGCATAAATGCGATACTTGTTAAAACAAACGGCGACAAGGCATGCTATACCGACAATGTGCCCGAAGCATTTGAAGCGGCACAGCTTGAGGAGAACAACGGCTGTACATTAGAATTATACAGAGGTGTGAACAGAGACTGTGAGATCACACAGGGCAGCTTTACCGTTTTATTCAAGAAAACGGGAAGTGCATCTGCTGTGATCAAAGTAAGCGGCGGAAATGTCAAGATCACGGGAGATGACGGCTGTACATTATCGAAGTATCCGGGAAGCTCGGTGGGATATCTCATAGCTGTAACGGGCGGCACGGTAACGTTTGATGACATAACTATCAATGATGACAGTATCAGCGTAAGCGGCGGCAAGACTGTTATAAACGGCGGTACTTATAATAAGCTGAGCGTCAGCGGAGGTACGGTCACTATAAACAGCGGTACATTCAGCAGCATAGATGTAAGCGCAGAGGGCAAGGCACTGAAAGATCTGCTCGGCGAGAACAAGGCGTTTACGACAAGCGACGGAAAGCTGTTTGACGCAAGCAAGGTTTCGGAAAGCGATATGTCACTTACGGTAATCGACCACAGCAAGCATGAGTATGACGAAACAGGAAGGTGCGGCTGCGGTTATCAGTGTGCACACAGTGAGATCAATGCGGAAGGTGTATGCAACGAGTGCAATGCAAAGATGTATGTTGCAGTCACTGTAAAGAGTGAGACCGGAACAACGGTAAAATACTTTACAAAACTTACGGAAGCGTTTGAGTTTGCGGCAAAGAACGAAAACAAGGGCTGTACGCTGAAAATGCTCAGAGATTTCTTCGATAGAAATACTGACATTAACGTAAACGGCGGAGAACTTACTGTCGATATGAACGGCTTTGGTGTCTATTTCAATAGCTTTAACGGATCCGGAACCCAAATCACTATACGCAGTGACAGTAAGTGTACTTTTGGGGTTGAAAATGGATTTAGCATGGACGGCGGCACTGTTACTTTCTCGGGAGAGGTCAGCGTAGTTTGCCAGAATGTGAAATTAAATGCCACATATTTCTCCTCCTATGTTGAAACGCTGAAAATTGACACGCTGATTTTAGAAGACGGTGTTCTGCTTAAACAGCTGGCAAGTATCACGAATGCTAATATCGCTAATATAGACTGCTCAAGTGAAATTTATCTTTATCAAATTTTAGCGAGCGGCAGCCGTGTCGATTCTCAGCTGTACAGCGATCTGAAAGCAAACGCTTCGTCAAACTTCGATAACGTAAGAATAATAAGATGCGACCACCCGGACGGTGTGGGCAGAGATAACCGTTGCATATACTGCAATTCATTGATCGCTGCAAGCGTAAGCTATACCGAGAACGGAGCGGAAAAGACAGAATATTTTGTTAAGGAAGATCTGGGAAAGGCGTTTGCCAAGGCAAACAGCGTTGCAAGTGCAACAATAACAATGCTGATGCCTTCCGCTTATGATACAGACTACCTCCCTGTTACAGGTGATGTTACACTTATTGCAAATGGCGATAACGCCATCTTGTATAATACAGTAAAGGTCGCCGATGGCGGTAAGCTGACACTTAGAGGCAACGCCAATATTTTCGCTGTAATTGCCGAGCCGGGCTCCAGGTTGACTGCCGAAGAAGCCACAAGAATCGCATATCTCACCGTAAACGGCGGAGATGTTAAGCTCAGCGGCGGACAATATGATAACATTACGGTAAAAGATGGCAAGATAACAGATATTCTCGGCAACGGCTATGCGTATAAGAAAACAGAGGGCGGTGCATGGCTGACGCTTAAAGAACGTGAGGTGTCGGAAGCAAGCGGTGTTACCGTTGCTAAGGCACCGATAGTACAAGCAACGCTTAGCACAGAAATGAACAAGCTGTATCGCAACAGCAACGCAAATCCCACGCTGAAGTTCAACCTGTCTCTTGCTAACGGCTCGAACCTGAACGACTCGTATGTAAGTAAGAGATACGGTATAAACTCCTATGTAAGCGGAGATATAATTTATAGCAGCTTAAGCGCACTTGTAAAGGACGCTAAATTGTCGGCAGACGAAATAATTGATAAGGCGGGCAACAGCGTTGCTGCCAAGATATACTTCGTAGTTATTACCGATGACGGCTATGAAATAAAGTCGAACACTGTAAGCATAGACCTTGTTGACTGTGATCATTCTCAGGTGGTCGATCCTACAGCGGACAAGGAAACCGCAGGTAATATTACCGAGCCGACATATTGCGAGATATGCGAGAGCAAGTTCAATGCAAAGATAACAAAGGGCGACGATGTCAGGTATTATAACGATCTTGACGAGGCTGCGAAAGACGCTCAGAAGAGCGAAAACGAGGGCTGTACCTTATATCCGCTTTATAACAAGAACGGATACGGCGGTCAGTTAGTCATAACCGAAGGTAACTTCACGCTCAAGTACGCAGTTCGTACAGCGTTCTCACGTCCGATCATCATAAACGGCAAGGCAAAGCTGACGGTTACGGGACGTTGTGCGGTGACAGCGTTTGAGAATCAAGACGCATTCATAGTGAGGGGCGGTGATGTCACATTTGACGGGCTTGCAACAGGCAGCAATGTGACCATAAACGGCGGTAATGTTACAATGGCCGCAAACAATATAAATTGCCTTACAATAAACGGCGGTAATGTATCCATTTCGTCAGGTGGGTTTGCCGAAATCATAACTAATGCCCCGAATAAGGTGATAGCCGATTATATCGATCCCGGCTTCTGGGTACAGGACAGAGGAACAAAAGAGTGGATAGATATATACAGTCTTAATAAGGCAACGGCATCATCGACAAACGGACTTACGGTACGGTTATGTCCGATGCAGATAATCAAGCCGATTGATACTGTATATTACACCAACGGTTATTATCCAGGCGACATACCGTCACTTCAAATAAATGCAGAGCCGTGGTATTCAAACGAGGTTGACGCAAAAGTTGCTTATCAGTGGATCGCCATTGATGAAAACGGCTACGAAACAGTGATAGAGGGCGCTACAGACAGAAAGCTGTCGCTCGAAAATCTCACAACGGGCAGGTACTACTGCCGTCTTACCTACAGCAATGCTGCAACGGCGGGAGTTTCGATGAAGTCGGACGTTGTAACGGCTACGATAACCGAATGTGAGCATTCCGGAGGAGAGGCTACCTGCACCGAAAAGGCAAAGTGTGAAATATGCGGTGCGGAGTATGGCGAACCTCTCGGTCACGACTATGTTGTAATCAAAGTAGTTGAGCCTGACTATCGCAACGAAGGCTACAGCGTATTTGAATGCACAAGATGTAAGGATTCATATATCGGAAACCGTGTTCCCGTAAAGCCTATTCCCGACGTGGAAGAAATAGCGGTTGAAAAGACAACATACAATGAAGTCGATATAAGCTGGAAGAATATAAGCGGCGTTGACGGATATTATGTCGAATGCTATGTCGGCAATCAGTGGAAGCAGATCGGCTTCAGCACGGACGGCGACAGAGTAGCGGCAAAGCTGAGCGGTCTTTCTGCAGGCCTTAAATATAAGGTAAGGATAGCGGCTTATGCAGGAAGATTCACCGCCAAATTCAGATGTTTCTATGTTGATACTGTTCCTTCTCCCGTATGGAATATAAATACGGTGAAGGCTACCGATGAAACGGTAAGAATAAGCTGGAGCAGAAACGCCAGAGCGGACGGCTACAAGGTAGAGTGGTACATTAATAATCAGTGGTCCGTAAAGACTGTTACCGGCAACAATAATATATCGGCGGTTATAGACGGACTTTGTGCAGGAACACGATATAAAGTAAGGGTAAGCGCATATAAGGGCGACCTTTACAGTCCGTATACATATGGCTATATCGATACGCTCCCGTCAAAAGTTACGGGTATTACGAAGACAGTAACATCTTCTTCGTTTACGCTTAAATGGGATAAGAACGAAAGTGCGGACGGTTATACCGCTCAGTACTATGCAGACGGTAAGTGGAATGAAAAGACGCTGACCGGCAATAACAAAACTACCGTTACAATAGGCTCGCTTAAGGGCTACAAAACCTACAAGGTCAGAATAAAGGCTTATAAGGGTGAGCTTGAGAGTGCATTCGACGATATTTATATCACTACCGCTCCGACAAAGGTCAGCGGTCTTAAGGTAAAGAGCGCAGTTGACTCAAAAGCAGTAGTTATATGGAATGCGGATGCGAACGCTGACGGATATAACGTAGAATATTATATCGGCGGTAAGTGGGTCAAAAAGACCATAACCGATAATAAGACAGCAAAGGCTGTGCTTGGCGGACTTACACCTTACATCACATATAAAGTAAGGGTAAGAGCGTATAAGGACAATCTGTACGGCGATTACAGCTATACTACGGTTACTGCAGTGCTTTCACCGGTAACCAATATCAAGGTTGTATCGGCAAAAAGAAACTCGATAACCGTTAAGTGGGGTAAAAATGCCAGTGCAGACGGATATAAGGTTGAAATTTACAAAGGCGGCAAGTGGGTCAAAAAGACGTTAAAGGGCAGTACGAATGCTACTGTCACTATTGGCGGACTCAGGGCCGGAAGCGTGTATAAGGTAAGGATTGCGTCTTATAAGGGTGCAAATACAAGCACTTATACTTATGCAAATGTGAAGACAGCCAAATAAGCTGACAGTAAAAAAAGAGAACACCGGGCGACCGGTGTTCTTTTTTGTGTATCAGATGCGTTTTTACTATAAGAACAAACTGAGCCGTAAGCAAGAGTGCTTACGGCTCGATTTGCATAATTATAACGTTAATATCCGCCGGTAACGTAACCTTAGCCGAACTGAAACAGCCGGAACGGCGAATTTGGTGTGGCTCACAGCCGCCGCTTACTTGAAGTATCTGTTCAGCAGACCCTCGAAAGCCTTACCGTGACGGGCTTCGTCCTTAGCCATCTCGTGAACTGTGTCGTGGATAGCGTCAAGATTTAACTGCTTTGCTCTCTTTGCGAGGTCAAGCTTGCCCTGTGTAGCGCCGTGCTCTGCGGCAACTCTCTTTTCGAGGTTTTCCTTAGTCGATGCACTTACAACATCGCCTAAAAGCTCTGCAAACTTTGCAGCGTGTTCAGCCTCTTCCCAAGCTGCCTTTTCGTAGTAAAGACCTACCTCGGGGTAACCTTCTCTGTGAGCGGCTCTTGCCATAGCGAGATACATACCTACCTCTGTGCATTCGCCCTCAAAGTTAGCCTTTAAACCTGCAAGAATCTCTTCATCCTCAACTGCCTTTGCAATGCCTACCTTGTGCTCGTCTGCAAATACAAGCTTTTCGCTTTCCTTAAGCTCTATGAACTTGCTGCCGGGAACCTTGCACTGGGGGCAGAACTCGGGAGGTGTATCTCCCTCATGAACGTAACCGCATACCGGACATACCCACTTTTTCATAGTAAATTACCTATCCTTTCATAGTGATAAAATCATTATTTTCTTATTGTTTTTAGCGAAATCAGTAATGTTTACTGATTTGTTGATTTTATTATAACCGATACTTCGGCGTTTGTCAAGAGGTTTTTGAAAATTTTTTTGGGGAAATTGGGTTAGTGGGGGTTATGTAACAAAATTCAAATGCTCTGCTTGTGAATAGTCAAGCGCAGAGTGCTTGACAAACGTGGAAATATATGATAGAATATCTTGTGCGCACAAACGAAAATAAGCATTAAGTTATTCAGAAAGGAAAAAAACATGAACGAAAAAGAGAAATCAACATATTATGAATCTTTTTTAGCCGAATTATTATTAGAGTTAGCAGAGTCTCCGTATGCTATGCTAAAAACTGTATATGAGCAATATTTTGAGAAATTATATTCCCATATTTTAAATTTTATTGCAGATAACCATTCCCCGGAATTTGCCAAGCACGTTGAAGGCTATGACCGCTTTCCTGCAAAAAATAGAAAACACGGCGAAATGGGTCTATATATCGCTCTTGTTGTAGGGACAGAAGGGGTCATGGAAAAAGGTGATAATCTTTCCAGCAAGTGTATCGTACTCGTCCCGCAAGAGGAGGTGACCTATGTAATTTACGAAATGGAAAAAAGAGGGGACGAGATGACGGTGGAATCGGTAAAAACTGAGCTGTTTTCGGAGCCAGATTTCGTAGAGCGTATTAAGGAAAAGATTTTTGCAATCTTCAGAGAAAAGATCGAACGCCTCGCACAGAATTGCCCGGGCTTTCAAATCCTGTATGACTTGCTTGACGATCCTATTGAAACTATAATAGAGGACTTAGAAATCGGCTATGAAATCGATTACTCAAATCTTGAGGAAAGAATCTCAGAGCTAATCGAATAAAGTGGGATTACCGTTTTCAGCCGAATAAATGCCTTTTGTGCCTTTTTATTGCAATTGCAGTGAAAAACGATTATAATTAATATGTGAGAATATGGTTATAATTAAGAAAAGGAGAGCTTATGAGAAAAACAAGTGAAAAGATATTACGGGCACTGCTTGCGGTATCGGTACTTGCAACGGCTGTGCTATCGAGCGGCTGCCTTGACGATGAGGAGGAGATTTCCGACAGCACGGCAAGCGACAACAGGCAGACGAGTGACGGCGGCAATTCGGAAAGCAGTGAAGGCAGTGATAATAAATATGACGAAAGTGTTACGGGCAGTCGTGCGTCAAAGCTGACGTTCAGCGGCTCGGACGGGATAAGCATTACGAGAAAACAGCGTGAAGCCGAAAAGCCTATGGGCGAGGACGGCACACAGACGGTATTCGTGTATATGTGCGGAAGTGACCTTGAAAGCGAGAACGGGCTTGCAAGCGGCGACATTGAGGAAATGATTGCAGGATCACAAAGCGAGAACGTGAAGTTCGTCATTCAGACGGGCGGCGCGGGAGCGTGGGCTGATACATACGGCATCTCTGCCGAAAAGACACAGCGTTATGTTGTAACGGGCGGAGAAATAAGCCTTATCGAAGAAAAAGAGTCTGTCAATATGGGCAAGGAGGATGTGCTTGTCGATTTTCTCGGCTGGGGCATAGAAAACTATGCGGCGGCTAAAATGGGGCTTATCTTCTGGAACCACGGCGGAGGAAGTATAAGCGGCGTGTGCTTCGATGAGCTTAACGAGAACGATTCGCTGTCGCTTGAGGAGATAGACACTGCGCTTACCTCAATATACGATAAGATGACGGATAAGTTTGCGTTCATCGGCTTTGACGCTTGCCTTATGGCAACGGTCGAAACGGCGAATATGCTTGTTCCGCACGCTGACTATATGTTTGCATCGGAAGAAACGGAACCGGGATACGGTTGGGATTATACCGAGATAGCAGGCTTTATGGAAAGTAATCCTACAGCGGATACAGCCGAACTCGGAAAGACGGTCGCTGACAGCTTTATGGCATCGTGCGAGGCTATCGGCGCAGGCGGCGAGGCTACGCTTTCGATAACGGATCTCAGCCGTATAGACGAGCTTGTAAAGACAGTGAATGACGCCGCCGAGGAAATGAACGATATTTCTTCTGACCCTGCACTGCTTGCGAATGCGGTAAGAAGCATCTATACCGTAAGAGCATACGGCAGTAACAACGATACAGAGGGATATACCAACATGGTGGATCTCGGCTCTATGATAGCGGCTGCGGTATCGGACGACAAGGCGGACAAGGTTATGTCGGCGCTTGAAAAGGCGGTAGTGTATAACATCTACGGCGAGGACAAGGACGGCTCAACGGGGCTTTCGACCTACTATCCGTTCGGCGTTTCAGGCTCTGCCGAGCTTGCCACATTCGGCAAGGTGTGCGTAAGCCCGTACTATATGACGTTTGTTGACAGAATCGCATACGGCGCACAAAACGGCAGTACGGACGGGTACAGCGGTGAAAAAACATGGCTTGCGGACGGTGCGGTGTACTGGAGCGACGGGGATTATTCCGACTACGAGAGCAACTGGGAGCATTACAACAACAAGACCGACAACATGGGCTTCTGCGGTGATAAGAGCAGTGTTCAGATAGATGTCGGACCTGTGCTTGACGATGAGGGAACGTTCTACTTCAATGTTACGGACGATACTATAAACAACCTTGCGAGCGTAAACTGCTCGGTTTACCGTGTTGACGAAGAAACGGGTGAGCTTATCGAATTCGGTGTTGACCAGAGTACAAAGGTAGATTTCTCATCGGGACTTGTCGAGGATAATTTCAGCGGTCAGTGGTATATGATCGAGAATAATCTTATCCCTATGTTCATAGTAGAGAAGAACGGAAACAGCTCGGTTTACACATCACCTATAAAGCTCAACGGCAAGGAAACAAATCTGCGTATAGCTATGACGCAGGACGGCAATGCGTATGACATAACGGCGCTTGGAACATGGGACGGCGTAAACGAAAACGGCGAGTCGGCAAGAAGCGTTGTTCCGCTTAAAGAGGGCGATGTCATAGTGCCGATATTCAACACCTACGACAGCGAGGGTAACTTTGCAGGCAAGGCGGAGGGCGATGAATGCACCTACAGCGGCGACAATATGATAGAGTTTGTCAATCTGCCTGCAGGCGACTACAGATACAGCTTTGTTATAAACGACATTTACGGAAATGTGTGCTATACCGGCTTCACGGTGTTTACGACCGACGATGACGGGAATGTGTTCTTTACGCCGGAGGAGTAGTAAAAACAGCAAGCTGTATCGATCACGCATTTTTCTTTTACAAAAAAACTAAGAGGAGAACCCCTATGACAAACCGGATCATCACAGATATTTCAGATTATATCTTTGTGTCAGGAGAACCTCAAAAGGTCGATGCGATTTTTCTGCCGGGCGGCTCACACCCCGAACAGCCCGAATATGCCGCAGAATTATACCGACAAGGTTTGACTGATTGGATAGTCCCGTCAGGAGGAGTAAGCGTTAAAGAGGAAAAATGGCACGGCGTCCGCTCAAAAGCGGAAATTTATAGTGGCGATTACCGGTCAGACTGCGAGTTTTTTACAGATGTACTCGTAAAAAACGGCGTTCCGCAGACTGCGATCATTGAAGAAAGCAAGTCGGGGCATACCCGTGATAACGCATTTCTCTCTCGTAAAGCCGTTGATGAAAAGGGCATAATGATAAAAAGCGGTATAATTGTTTGTAAAGCCTTTCATGCTCGCCGATGCTTAATGCTGTATCAAATGGCTTTCCCGAATGTTGATATGACGGTCTGCCCCGTACATTGCTATAACATCACCAAAGAAAACTGGTATACGACCGAAAAAGGAACCGATCGAGTGCTCGGTGAGCTTGCACGGTGCGGAAATCAGTTTGTCGGCGATCTCAAGACTTATCTTGATCTGATATGAAAATACTGTGCTGCCTTCAGTAAAAACAGCAAGCCGTATCAAGTTTCGGCTTGCTCGTTTGTGATAAAATGAATACAGTCGAAAAGATGGAAGAAAGCTGTACGGGAGAAAAACAGATGAACGGGATAAACGAATGGTATATGAATATTCAGAATATTGTTGACGACATAGACAGGTGTATCAGAAGCGGCGAGGACGAAAAGCTGACGCTCGGCAGGCTGTCGCAGACGCTTGGCTACTCGGAATACTATGTTTCAAGGAAATTCGGCGAAATATCGGGAATGAAGCTCAGGGATTATATGAGATACCGCAGGCTTGCTTTTGCGCTGAGGGAGTTGAGAGATACCGACAAGGGCATACTTGACACCGGCTTGATTTTATGTTATATTATAGATACAAAAAGAGGGAAACGACAGACGGTCGCTCCCTAAGTTGGTAAAAAATAACCGCCTTCAGTTTGCGACATAGGGGCGGTTATTTCTTTTTATTAAAAGAAATGATTGTGAATATCATAACTGTGAAAGCAGTGAGAAATATTCCTATCTGTATCAAATCACTTAGCGTTATGTACACAGCTTCACCTCCTTT